>Ga0316620_10000328_pt1 | contig 19027 bp, 16 predicted proteins | sample OWC_Aug_M1_C1_D5_FD_207651 | JGI IMG/M metagenome (GOLD analysis project Ga0316620, IMG submission 207651) | Wetland soil microbial communities from Old Woman Creek delta, Ohio, United States - OWC_Aug_M1_C1_D5_B | ecosystem: Environmental > Terrestrial > Soil > Wetlands | place: USA: Ohio... | reverse complement strand
CGCGCGGCCCCGAGCAGTATCGGCCCGATCGTCACGCCGTCGCCCGCCGCGGTCTTGAGCAGATTGAACGCGATGTTCGCTGCGTCGAGCGTCGGCATGATCAGCAGATTGGCCTCGCCGCGCAGGCGCGAGTTCGGGAAGACCCTGAGGCGGATCTCCTCGGACAGGGCCGCGTCGCCGTGCATCTCGCCCTCGACCTCGAGCTCCGGGGCGCGCTCATGCAGCAGGACCAGCGCGCGCCGCATCTTCTCCGCGGAGGGCAGCGCCACTGAGCCGAAATTGGATGCGGAAAGCAGCGCCACTTTCGGCGTCATGCCGAAACGCCTCACTTCCTCGGCCGCCAGGATGGTCATCTCGGCCACGTGCTCCGGGTCCGGATCGGGCGTTACGTAAGTGTCGCAGATGAACACCATGCGCTTCGGCAGCAACAGGGCGTTCATGGCGGCGTAGTGGCGCACGCCCGGCCGCAATCCGATCACCTGATCGACGTAATGCAAGTGCAGGGCGTGCGCACCGAATGTGCCGCAAAGCATCGCATCGGCCTCGCCCTTGTGCATGAGCATCGCCCCGATCAGCGTGTTGCGCCGACGCATCTCGATCTTGGCGTACTCGGGCGACACGCCCTTGCGCTCGGTCAGCTTGTGGTAAATGTTCCAGTATTCGCGGTAGCGCGGATCGTCATCGGGATTGACGAGATCGAACTCGGCGCCGGGCCGCACCCGCAAGCCGAGCTGCTGCAGCCGCCGCTCGATCACGGGGGGCCGCCCGATCAGCACCGGTTTTGCAAGTCCCTCGTCGACCACCACCTGCACCGCGCGCAGCACGCGCTCGTCCTCGCCTTCGGCATACACCACCCGCCGCGGCGCGGACTTCGCGGCCGAAAACAGCGGCTTCATGATCAGCCCCGAGTGATAGACGAACTGCGTCAGCGACTCCCGATAGGCGTCGATGTCGGGGAGCGGGCGCGTCGCAACGCCCGAGTCCATCGCCGCCTTGGCGACGGCCGGCGCAATGAGCGCGATGAGCCGCGGATCGAACGGTTTGGGAATCAGGTACTGCGGCCCGAAGCTGATCGACTCGATGCCATAGGCCTGCGCCACCTGCTCCGAGGTCTCGGCCCTGGCAAGCTCGGCGATCGCATGCACGGCCGCCAGCTCCATTTCGGTATTGATGGCGGTGGCACCCACGTCGAGCGCGCCGCGGAAGATGAACGGGAAGCACAGGACGTTGTTAACCTGGTTCGGGTAGTCGGAGCGGCCGGTCGCGATGACCGCATCGGGCCGAGCCTCTCTCGCGAGCTCCGGGCGAATTTCGGGCTCGGGGTTGGCGAGCGCGAGGATCAACGGGCGCTCCGCCATCTTCTTCACCATCGAGGGCTTTAGCACCCCGCCGGCCGACAAGCCGAGAAAGACGTCGGCGCCCTCGATGACCTCGTCGAGCGTCCGCGCCCGCGTCTCCTTCGCATAGCGCTCCTTTTCGGGATCCATCTCCTCCTTGCGGCCCTTGTACACCACGCCTTTGATGTCGGTGACCATGATGTTCTCGATCCGCAGGCCTGACTTGACGAGCAGATCGAGGCATGCCAGCGCGGCAGCGCCCGCGCCGGAGGTCACCAGCCGCACCTTGTCGATTTTCTTGCCGACGACGGCGAGGCCATTGAGCACCGCCGCGCCGACGATGATTGCGGTGCCGTGCTGATCGTCGTGAAAGACCGGGATCTTGAGCCGGGCGCGCAGCTTCCTTTCGATCTGAAAGCATTCCGGCGCCTTGATGTCCTCGAGGTTGATCCCGCCGAATGTCGGCTCGAGCGCGGCAATGATCTCCACGAGCTTGTCCGGATCGAGTTCGTTGAGCTCGATGTCGAAGCAGTCGATGCCCGCGAACTTCTTGAAAAGCACCGCCTTGCCTTCCATGACCGGCTTCGCCGCGAGCGGCCCGATGGCGCCGAGGCCGAGCACGGCGGTACCGTTGGTGACCACGCCGATCAGGTTCGCCCTCGAAGTCAGATTGACCGCCTCCGCCGGATTGCGCTGGATTTCTTCGCAGACCGCGGCGACGCCGGGGGTGTAGGCCAGCGCGAGGTCGCGCTGGTTGGTCAACTGCTTGGTCGGGAGTATCGAAATCTTGCCGGGGCGCGGCAGCTTGTGGTATTCAAGCGCGCCCTTCTTCAGTTGCTCGTCCACGGTTGCTCCTCGCACCCCGCGCGTGCGGCTCCACACGGGTGCGAAAACCGGAGCGCACGGGGGAAAAATTATAGCGCACCGCTCTCTTGGACCGCCGCGCGGATCGTGGCTCCCGCAGCGGTTGCCGGCTAGAGAGTTCGTATAATCGGCCGGAGCCTTTTCGCCCAGACCATGCGTACGCCTACCGCCGATATCCACTCTCGACTGTTCACTGCGCGGCGCGCTGCCAACATCCAGCCGTTCGAGGTGATGGAAGTATTGTCGCGAGCACAGGCTCTCGAAGCGCAGGGGCGCCGCGTGATCCACATGGAAATCGGCGAACCGGACTTTACGGCGCCGGAGCCGGTGGTCGAGGCCGGGGTGCGGGCGCTGCGCGAGGGCCGGACCGCTTACACCGCGGCATTGGGCCTTCCCGCGCTGCGCGAGTCGATCGCGGAGCATTACGCGAAGCGCTATGGCGTCAACGTGCCCGCATCGCGCATCGCCGTCACCGCGGGGGCATCGGCTGCCCTGCTGTTGCTGCTCGCGCTTTACGTGGAGCCCGGTGACGAGGTCCTGGTGCCCGATCCCGGTTATCCGGGATACAGGCAGTTCGTCCGCGCGTTCGAAGGCGCCCCGCGCGGAATCGAGCTTGGGCCCGAATCCGGTTTTCAGCCCACGCTGGAAGCCACGCAGCGCGCCTGGGGTGCGAGTACCCTCGGGCTGCTGCTCGGCTCGCCGTCCAATCCCAGCGGCACCGTGCTGGCCCGGGACGAGCTCGAGCGCATCGCCTCATTCGTGGCGGAGCGCGACGGCCTGCTGATCGTGGACGAGATTTACCAGGGCCTGGTATACGGGCAGGCGCCATCGACCGCGCTCGGTCTGCCCGGCGATATCGCGCTGGTGAACAGCTTTTCCAAATACTTCTGCATGACGGGGTGGCGCCTGGGTTGGGCGGTCGTTCCGGAAGCCACCGTCCGGACTTTCGAGAAACTGGCGCAGCACCTGTTCATCTGCGCGCCGGCCGCGGCACAGCACGCCGCACTGGCGGCATTCCGCCCCGAGAGCCTCGATATCCTGGAGGGGCGGCGTCGGGAATTCGAGCGCCGGCGCGACTACATCGTGCCGGCGCTCGAGCGCGCGGGCCTCGCCGTGCCGGTAAGGCCGAACGGCGCCTTCTACGTGTATGCCGATTGCTCGCGCTTCGGCATCGACTCCAGGCGCTTTGCGATCGAACTTCTGGAGAAGGAGGGGGTCGCCGCGACCCCGGGGGTCGATTTCGGATCGAACGAAACGAGCCGCTACCTCAGATTCGCCTACACGCGCGGCATGGGCGACCTGGAGGAAGCTGCGCGCCGCATCGCGCGCTTCTGCGAAGCCCTCGGCTAGGCCGCCGCCCTTATCCCTGCGGCCTAACTTGCTGCTGGATCTGCTTCAGCCGCGAACGCTCGGCAAGCACTTTGCTCGCGTATTGAGACGTCGGTTCGTCTATTGCGCCGGCGTACATTTGCAAGGCCGTCTCGGTCTCGCCGAAGCGCTTGAGATACTCGCGCAGAATTTGCGTGCCGACCTGGATGTTGACTTCCGGGTCCAGCAGCGCATCTTCCCCGCCGTGCTGGCTCAATTTGTCCAGATGGAACTTGGGCAGAACCTGCATCAAGCCCATTGCACCGACATTGCTCTCCGCGACCGGGTTATAGCGGGATTCCACCGCCATTACGGCGAGGATGAGCAGGGGATCGACCGCGAATCGCCGTCCCGCGCGGTACGCGGTTGAGACGAACCCCGCAACAGCCTGGTCCGCGACCCGGTAGCGCTTGGCGATGAAATCGGCGACCGCCCGTTGCTCGCGCTCGACCGCCCCCGCGTTTTCCCGTGTCTGGCTTGGCCCACCGGAAATCGTCCCAAGCTCGGGGGCACCATCGTCCGAGCGCACCATCGCTCCCGCATGCTGCACCAGGAACTCGCGCGGCGCTGGCAGGGTAACCGCCAGCACTACCGACAGTCCAACGAGTGCGCATACCCCGCGTGCAATCGACAACAGCCTGAATGCCGCTGACCAGACCGGAAATCGGAATACCGACTTGCGCGTTGCTTCCATCGTGCACCTCCTGACGTATCGCACCCATTGCCCTCCGGCAGGTCGCGCCCATGATGGGGAAGCGACCGTGAAAGCCGGAATTGGACCCGCCGATACGACCGCGGGGCGGCCCGGCAAAGTGCCTAAAAAGCCGGCTCTAGGGAGCGCCTTTTGGGCACGCTGGGTGCGCGCTTCGTAGAACGTATGTTGCAGCGCAGCGAACGAATATTAGCCCAAATTTCAGTGTCCGGTCAATCACTTCGACAATATCGGGACAGACGTTTGCAATCGGCAGCGAAGCGCCTGATCAGGCAGTTCGCTTTTTTTCTTTGTTGGGGGAAGGGCGCCCGGTAAAATACTTAAAGTGGAGCTTGAGCCCGGCTGACCCCTCAGCCGGGATCAAACGAAGTTTCGCGGACCAGCCCCAGTCTTCCGTTAATACCAGACGACCAAGGTGGTCCGCTTGGCTTCAAGGGCCGGGCGAGGGGTTCGCACCCCAAGCCAAGTTTCCTATCGGGCTCCGGTTACGGCCGGGATCCGGTGGGAAACGGCCAAGCGGCTGCTGGATTCAGCGCGGTTCTCGCGCCGGGGGTCGCAGCAGTTGACGGCGGTGGTTGGACCGACGTCAACGGGGCCGCAGGCTCGGCCTTAGGTTTTGCGGGTTTCTTTGCCTCTTTCTTCTTCTTGGCAGCCTTCTTCTTGGCTGCCTTTTTCTTTTTCTTGGCAGATTTCTTTTTACCCGCGGCCTTCTTCTTCTTGGCAGACTTCTTTGCCGACTTCTTCTTCTTCTTCTTCGCAGCCTTCTTCTTTTTCTTAGCGGGTTTCTTCGCTTTCTTCGCCTTTTTCTTCGTTGCCATAACTATCTCCTTAAAGGAAGTTACAAAAAAAAATCCGGCAAGATTTGCCCGGACTATCCAACCGTCGACGGAAACGATTTCCGCCGGACGGACTGAATTCGCATCTCTCCCGCTTCAACGCTCGGCCTTCGCGGCAAGGTCGTGATAGAGGATGTCCGGGTCCAGCCGGATTCCTCCTTCCCAGGTGACCGTCGCGGATTCTGGATCTACGCTCACCTTTTCGAATTCCCGGACGTCGCGCCAGAGCTTGAACGCGCCGATTTCCAGCAAATTGCCCAGGAACACGCTGCCTTCGAGGCCATCCTCGAACCTCAGCCACAGCTTGTAGTCTTCCTCGGCCTTGCAGGCCGTGATTCGGTGCATTGCGATCGTCTCCCGTGACATGGGTCTACCGGGCAAAAAAAGAGCTGGTTTCAGTCCCAGCTCAGTGCCCCTCCGGTTTGATACTCGATCACCCTCGTTTCAAAAAAGTTTCGTTCCTTCTTCAGATCGATCATCTCGCTCATCCACGGGAACGGGTTGCTGGCCCCCGGGAACAGCGCATCCAGGCCGATCTGCTGGCATCGGCGGTTACAGATGAACCTGAGGTACTCCTTGAACATCGGCGCGTTCAATCCCAATACGCCGCGCGGCATCGTGTCCTCGGCATACCGGTATTCGAGATCGACGGCCTGGCGGAACAATTCCTGCAGCTCCGCCCGGAACTGATTCGTCCAAAGATGAGGGTTCTCCAGCTTGATCTGATTGACCATGTCGATGCCGAAGTTGCAGTGCATGGACTCGTCGCGAAGGATGTACATGTACTGTTCGGCTGCGCCCGTCATCTTGTTCTGCCTGCCTAGCGACAGGATCTGCGCAAACCCGACGTAAAAGAACAACCCCTCCATGAGGCACGAGAAGACGATCAGGCTCTTCAGCAGCTTCTGGTCGCTTTCCGGCGTTCCCGTCTTGAAGGCGGGGTCCGTCAAGGTATCGATGAACGGGATCAGGAATTCGTCTTTCTCGCGTATCGACGGTATTTCGTGATACGCATTGAAGACCTCTCCCTCTTCGAGGTCGAGGCTCTCCACGATGTATTGATAGGCGTGCGTGTGGATGGCCTCCTCGAATGCCTGCCGCAGGAGGTATTGGCGGCATTCCGGGGCCGTAACGTGCCGGTAGGTCCCGAGCACGATGTTGTTCGCCGCAAGCGAGTCCGCGGTAACGAAGAAACCCAGATTGCGTCTGACGATGCGCCGCTCGTCTTCGGTCAGCCCGTTCGGGTCCTTCCACAGGGCGATGTCGCGGCTCATGTTGATCTCCTGCGGCATCCAGTGATTGGCGCAGGCGGACAGGTATTTCTCCCATGCCCACTTGTACTTGAAAGGCACGAGCTGGTTCACGTCGGCCTTGGAATTGATGATCCGCTTGTCCTCGACCGAGATACGCCGGAAGGCGTTTCCGGCGGTAAAGCGCCCTTCCGAACTGCCCGTCGCGCCGGACGCCGGCACGAAACCGCTCTTGGGCTGGATCGAAAGACCTGGGATCGCGTTCAGCTTGCCCTCCTCTTCAAAACTCAGCATGGCGTTTCCTCATTTTCTCGTTATTGACACGCCTCGCATTCGGGATTGTCGATCGCGCAAAATTTCGGGTCGGAGGAGTCGGCTGCCGCCTCGGTGGGCGCCTCAATCGTCGGTACCGCATTCAACTGCCCGCTCTTGACGGTCGACTTCTCCGCGTGCGTCGCACCCAAGGCACGCAGGTAATAGGTAGTCTTCAGACCGCGAATCCAGGCGAGCTTGTAGGTCTCGTCGAGCTTGCGACCGGAAGCGCCCGCCATGTAGATGTTCAAGGACTGCGACTGATCGATCCACTTCTGCCGGCGGGCGGCGGCCTCGACCAGCCACTTCGGCTCGACTTCGAAGGCGGTCGCATAGAGGCGGCGCAACTCCGACGGAGCCCTGTCGATCCGCGCGAGGTTGCCGTCGAAGTACTTGAGGTCGGAAATCATGACCTCGTCCCAGAGATTCGCCTTCTTCAGATCCGACACGAGGTATTCGTTCACCACCGTAAACTCGCCGGACAGGTTCGACTTCACGTAGAGGTTCTGGTAAGTCGGCTCGATCGAGGCCGAAACACCCACGATATTGGCGATCGTGGCGGTCGGGGCGATCGCGAGGCAGTTCGAGTTCCGCATGCCGACATTCTTGATGCGCGCACGCAGACCGTCCCAGTCGAGCGTCACGGAACGGTCGAGCTCGACGTAACCACCGCGTTCCGCCGCCAGCAAGTCGAGGGTGTCCTGGGGCAGCACCCCGCTGTCCCAGAGAGAGCCCTTGAAGGAGCTGTAGTGCCCTCTTTCTTCGGCAAGCTCGGTCGACGCCCAGTAAGCGCAGTAGGCGACCATCTCCATCGACCGGTCGGCGAAATCGACGGCCTCCTGTGACGCATACGAAATGCGAAGCTTGTGCAGGCAATCCTGGAACCCCATGATGCCGAGCCCGACGGGCCGGTGGCGCCAGTTGGAGTTCTTTGCCTTGTCCACCGCGTAGTAATTGATGTCGATGACGTTGTCGAGCATCCGCATCGCGGTGCGGATCGTTCGCTGCAGCTTGGGGAAGTCGAGCCCGTTCTCGTTCAGGTGCGCCACAAGATTCACCGACCCCAGGTTGCAGACGGCAATCTCGTCCTTCGAGGTATTGAGCGTGATCTCCGTGCAGAGGTTCGAGCTGTGCACCACCCCTACGTGCTGCTGCGGACTGCGGAGGTTGCACGGGTCCTTGAACGTGATCCAGGGATGCCCCGTCTCGAACAGCATCGAGAGCATCTTTCGCCACAGGTGCACCGCCGGAATCTTCTTGAACAGCTTCAGCTCGCCGCGTGCAGCCTTGTCCTCGTAGCGAAGGTAGGCCTCTTCGAAGGCCTTGCCGTACTTGTCGTGCAGGTCGCCCGCGTCCGAGGGGCTGAACAGGGTCCAGTCGGCGTTCTCCAGAACCCTCTTCATGAACAGGTCGGGGATCCAGTTCGCCGTGTTCATGTCATGGGTGCGGCGACGGTCGTCACCCGTGTTCTTGCGCAGCTCGAGGAACTCCTCGATGTCCAGGTGCCAGGTCTCGAGGTAGGAGCAGACCGCGCCCTTGCGCTTGCCACCCTGGTTCACTGCGACCGCAGTGTCGTTGACAACCTTCAGGAACGGCACCACGCCCTGGGACTTGCCGTTCGTACCCTTGATATGCGAGCCCAGCGCCCGCACCGGCGTCCAGTCGTTTCCGAGGCCGCCCGCATACTTGGCGAGCAGCGCGTTTTCCTTGATCGCCTCGTAAATGCCGTCGAGGTCGTCCGAGACCGTCGTCAGGTAGCAGGACGAGAGTTGCGAACGCGGGGTTCCCGAGTTGAACAAGGTCGGCGTCGAGCTCATGAAGTCGAATTTCGAAAGGACGTCGTAGAACTCGATCGCCCGCGCCTCACGATCGCTTTCTCTCAGCGCCAGCCCCATCGCCACGCGCATGAAGAAAGCCTGGGGTAACTCGATGCGCCGCCCCTGCACGTGCAGGAAGTAGCGGTCGTAGAGGGTCTGCAATCCCAGGTATCCAAACTGCAGGTCGCGCTTCGCGACCAGGGCCCTACCGAGACGCTCGAGGTCGAACCGTGCCAGCTCCGGGTCGAGCAGTTCGGCAGCGATCCCGCGCTCGATGAACTGCGCGAAGTACGACGCGTAACGCGTCTCCATATCGGCCTGGCTGGCCTCTTCGCCGAGCACCTCCAGCCGGATGGTGTTGAGCAGCAGCCGCGCCGTCACGTAGCTGTAGGCCGGATCCTTCTCGATCATCGCGCGCGCAGCGAGGATCGCCGACTTACGCACTTCCTCCATCGGAATACCGTCGTACAGGTCGCGCAGCGTCGCCTCGAGGATGAATTTCGGCTCCGCGGCCTCCTCCAGGCCGACGCAGGCTGCGGTCAAGAGACGCTCGAGCGCCGCGAGGTCGAGCAGCCGCCGTTCGCCGCCCTCCACGACGCTTACCGGCGTGCCTCCCGCATGCCCCTCGCGCGCCGATTTTTCCTGCACGCGCGCCTTGGCGCGTTCCTCGCGGTAGAGCACGTACGCACGCGCGACGTCATGCTCGCCCGAGCGCATCAGCGCCAGTTCGACCTGGTCCTGAATGTCCTCAATATGGAAGGTGCCACCCTGGGGCTGGCGCCTGATCAGCGCGCCGACGACATTCTCGGTCAACCCTGCCACCAACTCGCGAATGCGCGCCGACGCAGCGCCCTGGCTGCCGCTGACGGCAAGAAAAGCTTTCGTCATCGCGACTGCGATCTTGCTGGGCTCGAAACCGACCACCGCACCGTTCCGGCGGATGACCTTGTACTCGGAATAGGCAGGTCGTACCGCCTTGTTCGACTCGGGAACGCTCACGCTCAGTGCCGTGTTTGCCGTCGCGTTCTCCTGGGCGATTTGCATGCTTTGTCCCCCGTCCTGTGCTTTCGGCGACCCGGTTGCTACCGACCCTCTTGCCGGCGCTGCTTGCTGCCTCCTCCCGCGCCCGCCGCAAGAACCACAATATCTAGTGCTCGATATCGAAGCTCAAACTAATTCTAGTGCGCGCAATTTACCATTGCAACAAGAAATTGCAAGCGGCTCGGAAGCGATCGGATGAAGCGTGAGAAAAGTCGCGCGGCGTGCCGCCTCGCGCGACTGCGTGCGCGCGCCTGCCTGCTAGCGTTGCGCGAGCCTGCGGAGAAAGCGCGCCCAGTCGAATCCACTCCCAGGATCGCTTTTCCGTTGTGGCGCGATATCGCTGTGGGCTGCGATATCTCGAATGGGCAATGCTTGCAGCAAATCGCTCGTCAAGCGCACGAGGCGATTGTATTGGCGGTCGTTGAATGCGGTCTCGTCGGTTCCTTCAAGCTCTACTCCGACGGAAAAATCGTTGCAGCGGGCTCGGCCGCGCCATTCCGACGCCCCGGCATGCCATGCCCGCAAGTGCACGGGCACGAATTGCTGCAGCGCGCCGTTGCGGCGCACCAGGAAATGGGCCGAAACGCGCAAGTCCCGGAGTTCCTCGAAGCTCGGATGGGCCGCGGGGTCGAGACGGTTGGTGAACAGTCGCTCGATCGCATCGCCCCCGAATTGTCCCGGCGGAAGGCTGATCGAATGCACCACGAGCAGCGTCACCGCCACGCCTTCCGGCCGCTCGTCGCAGTTGGGCGAAGCGATGAACTCGGCACCGGCATCGAGGCCGTCGGCGCCGATCACCGTCAGTTGCCTGAGCCCGTCGAAGGACCGGGCTCGCGGATTTCCAGGCGCTGCATGCGGTAGCGAAGCTGACGAAAAGTGATTCCGAGCAGCTTGGCGGCCGCGGTCCGGTTGAACTCGGTCTTCGCGAGCGCATCGAGGATCGCGTCGCGCTCGACGCGGTCGAGGTACTCGGGCAAGGATCCGGCACCGAATCCCGAGGCGGACGGCAGATTTTCGCCCTGCGCAGACTCGGGGAGAGCGATGGGCCTGAGCTGCAGATCCTCGGGCAGGATCTCCTCGGATGCCGACAGTGCGGTTGCGCGCTCGAGGATGTTCTCAAGCTCACGGATGTTGCCGGGAAAATCGTAACGCATCAGTTCTTCCAGCGCCTTCTGCGACAGGCGTGCTCTCGTGCCGTCGCCCTGCCGAGCAATGCGCTCCAGGATGCTTTCCGCAATCAGCGGGACATCCTCCCGGCACTCCCGCAACGGCGGCATCTTGAGCTCGATCACGTTCAGCCGATAGAAAAGATCCTGGCGGAAGCGGCCCGCCTCCACGCACGCCGCAAGGTTCTGGTGCGTAGCCGAGATGATGCGCACGTCCACCGGCTCCTCGGCGGTCGTCCCAAGCTTGCGCACGCGTTTCTCCTGGATCACGCGCAGCAGCTTGACCTGCATCCCAAGCGGGAGATCGGCGACCTCGTCGAGGAACAGGGTGCCGCCGTTGGCCGCCTGGAAGAAGCCGTCGCGGTCCTGTTCCGCCCCGGTGAAGGCTCCCTTTCTGTAGCCGAAGAACTCGCTTTCCATGAGCGTTTCGGGGATCGCGCCGCAATTCACCGGAACAAATAGCTTGTCACGCCGGGCACCATGCGAGTGAATGAGTCGCGCGGCGAGCTCCTTGCCGCTACCCGACTCCCCGGAGATGTAGACTGGCGCCTGCGTCCGGGCAAGCTTGGCGGTAAGCTCACGCACCGCGGTCAGGGCAGGACTCTCCCCTAGGAGTTGCTGCCCTGCCGTCGGGCCCTCCTCGCTGTCCGGAAGCGAGAGCGCCGACTTCACCAGGGAGCGCAGCTGCTCCAGGCTGACCGGCTTGGACACGTAGTCGAAGGCACCCGCTTTCAGAGCAGCGACTGCGTTCTCGGCGCTGCCGTGCGCAGTAACCACCGCCACTGGAAGATCGGTCCGCAGCCCGGATATGTGGCGCACGAGCTCGAGGCCCTCGCCATCCGGCAAGCGCATGTCCGTCAGGCACAAGTCGAAGCGCTCATTCCTGAGGTGTTCCTTGGCCTCGTCAATCGACCCCGCGGAAACGACGCCGAGCCCCATCTTGATCAAGGTGAGCTCGAGCAGCTCGCGGATATCGGGTTCGTCATCGACCACCAACACACGCCCGTCTCGCTGCATTCCCCGCCGTTCGGCTCGCTTCATGCGGCCTGCGCCTCCTTGCACAGGATCCTGAAATGCGCTCCTGGCATGTCGTCCACATACTCGAGTGCGGCACGATTCGCCGCGCACAACTCACGCGCGAGGTACAACCCCAATCCCGTCCCCTTGCTTGCAGTCGTAAAGAAGGGCTCGAAAAGCTGCGCCTGGTTTTCCCGTGCAACACCGGGACCATTGTCGATGACGTTCAATTCTACTTGATGAGCGAATCCCTTCAGCACAAGCCGGATGCTTCGCGGTTCATCGCGAGCGTACCGGACGGCGTTGCGCAGCAGGTTCCAAAGCACCTGCCGCAGATGCTCGCGGTCAAACCATACCCAGGCATCGCGCGCCGTCTCGATCACGAATCGTTCAGGCGACACCCCCTCGTTGGCGACGAATTCCTCAAGAAAGCCGATCAGCCAACGGTTGAGATAGATACGCTCCCCGGTCACGCGATCACGTCGGCTGAGCTGCAGCACGTCGCTCACGAGGCGCTCCAGTCGCTGGCAATTGTCATGGATGATGCGATAGAGGCGAGCTCGGTCCGCCTCGCGTTTTTCCTCGCCGAGAAGCTCCGACGCATGACTAATGGCCGACAGGGGATTGCGGATCTCGTGCGCAATGTTCGCCGTCAAGCGTCCGAGCGCCGCAAGCTTCAGCTGCTGCGCCTGGTCCCGCGTGCGAGTCAAATCTTCAACGAAGAGTACGCGGTAGTCTTCATCGATTCCGGTTTCCAGCACCCTCAGCCGGACGCCCCTTCCATTCAACTCAAAATCGGCGCCTCCTTGGGTGGCTTCACCCCCCGCGGTCCGCCATACCTCCCAGCGGTCGGCAAACCCCGGTAGCATGCGCGCCAGTTCGGCATCAAGCAGCCGTTCCACGCCCATCAGCCGTTGGGCTTGCGGGTTGTGCTGCACCACGCGACCGCCCTGGTCCAGTACCATCACACCGTCGTGCATATCCTCGATGACGAGCTGATTGACGCGCACCTGGATCTCGAGGGCCCGGCCCCGTATCCGGGCGAGCATCTCGTTGGCGGCCACGCGTTGCGCGAGCCACCCCGTGATACCGGCGCTGGCGAAGCAGCCGATTGCCAGCAGAGCCGGCTGGAGGTAATTCGCGGTCGGCGCGTCGTACACCAGCACCCAGTAGCTCTGCTCGAGTAGCAGCGCGATCGCCGCAAGAGCCGCGTACAGGAACGTCAAGCGTCGCGGAGCAAGCAGCGCAGCTCCGATAAGTGATATGAGCAGCATCACTCCCAGACCGCTGCGTACGCCGCCACTGGCGTACATGAGCAACGTTATGGCGATGACATCCACGAATACGTGGGTGCTCAGTTGCAGTTCGAACTTGTCGTGGAGATTGCGCAGCACACCGTGAAAGGCCAGGCCTAGGAGCAGGTAACCGGCGCTGACGTAGCGGAACAAGCCCAGAGACTGCGAACCCAGACTGAGCGCATCCTCGTACAGCAAGGCGGAGCCCAGAAAAAGACCGGCGACCGCAATCCTGTACAGATTGAAGTAACGCAGCGATATCCAGAACGATTCCGGCGTACCTGCGCGCGGCGAGACGAGGCTGGAGTAACCCGTCGGCGCGCTCATCGGCCCTCGGTTGTGCCGGAACGCGCGTGTTCTTCGCTGCAATAGTGCATGCCGTCCTTCTCGCGCGCCTCCGCTCGCGGGAGGTGCAGGCCGCAATGGGCGCATCGCACCAGATCGCCGTGCGCGTTCGCGGAAGGCTTGGGCGCACGCCGAGCGTCAGGCCGCCCCTCTACTGCGCGGCGGAGAAGCCAGATCAGCGCAATTACCGCAAGCCCAAGTACGATCAAGCGTCCCATGGCTCGCTATTATGGTAGAGAAAGCAGCGACTGCCACAGGGAAGGATATTGGTCGGGGTGAGAGGATTTGAACCTCCGACACCTGCGTCCCGAACGCAGTACTCTACCAGGCTGAGCTACACCCCGACGCTGAAGAACCGCGGCGCAGAGCGCGATTCAATAGCTCCGCGTCACGGAAAAGGCCGACAATTCTAGCAAAGAATCCTTGTGCCTTGATGGCGCGATCGGCTCAATCGCGGCAACCGCCTGCGCCGCTTCGCGTTGCGCCACTTCCCGCACGTAGTCGAGCGCCCCGTTTCTCCTGATCGCCTCGAGGACCTCGCCGAATTCTCTGCGCCCACCCTCGATGATCGCGTGGCGCACCAAAGCAGCCTGCCGCGGGGTCCCCGTGGCCATTACGCGGATCAGCGGCAGCGTGGGCTTGCCTTCCGCAAGGTCGTCGCCGAGGCTCTTACCGATGGTTTCCGCGTCGCCCGAATAATCCAGTACGTCGTCGATGAGCTGAAATGCAGTGCCGAGGTGCATGCCGTAGCGCGCCAGCCCATCCTCGAGCTCGCGCGGCGCGCAGGCGAGCACGCCGCCGAGCCGCGCGGCGGCCTCGAACAGCTTGGCGGTCTTGCGCCGAATGACCTCCAGGTAGCGCTCCTCTCCGACCTCAGGATCGTGGCAGTTCAAGAGCTGCAGCACCTCGCCTTCGGCAATGGTGTTGGTCGCGTCGGCCAGCACCTGCATCACCCGCATGTCGTTTACCCCGACCATCATCTGGAAGGCCCGTGAATACAGGAAATCGCCGACCAGCACCGAGGCAGCGTTGCCGAAGGCGGCGTTCGCGGTCTCGCGTCCACGCCGCAATTCCGATGCATCGACCACGTCGTCGTGCAGCAGCGTGGCCGTGTGGATGAATTCGACCACGGTGGCCAGCTCGATGTGCGCCTCCCCTTGGTAGCCGGCCGCCCCCGCACTCAGCAGCAGCAGCGCGGGTCTCAGGCGCTTGCCGCCGCCGGCCACAATGTACTGCGCGACCTGCCGGACGAGGGAGACATCCGAATCCAATCTGCGCCCGATGAGGGCGTCGACGCGGCCCATCTCGGCGGCGATCAGGGCAAGGGGGGGGGAGGTCGCCATTACGGCAGCAAGAATCGTATTGGGGCCGGGCGTCCGCGCCCGGGAATCAGGGCCAGAAGCTCGCGCACGACACCCCTTTCGCGAGCCGCGAAGCTTAGCATGGATGGCTTTGACGCGGACGGCGGAAATCTCTTATAATTTAAAGTCTTCGCCGATGAGAATTGGAAATTTCGCCATGTATGCCGTTATCAAAACTGGTGGCAAGCAATACCGGGTCAAGGCCGGGGAGCAGGTACGAGTCGAATCGCTTCCGGCAGACGTCGGCGCAGCCGTTTCATTTGATCAGATATTGATGGTCGGCGAGGGTGATCAGGTCCGCGTGGGCGCCCCGCTTGTTTCGGGCGCCAAGGTGCAGGCAACGGTCCTCGCGCATGGGCGCGGCGACAAGGTAAAGATTTTCAAATTGCGCCGCCGCAAGCATTTCCAGAAATCTCAGGGGCACCGGCAGTCATATACGGAATTGCGCATCGACGATATCGTCGCCGGCGCCTGATATCTAAGGACATCGAACCATGGCACACAAAAAGGCAGGCGGGAGCTCCCGCAACGGGCGCGACTCGCAGGCAAAGCGGCTCGGGGTTAAGGTGTACGGCGGGCAGCAGGTCGGGTCGGGCGCCATCCTGGTGCGCCAGCGCGGCACGCGAATCAGCCCGGGGAACAACGTCGGCATGGGCCGGGACCATACGTTGTTTGCCAAGGCCGCCGGGACCGTGCAATACGCGGTAAAGGGCGAAGACAGCAAGACGACGGTCAGCGTCATCCCGGCCTGAGCCCCCAACCAGGCGGCGAAAAGCCCTATCGTTCGCGGTAGGGCTTTTTTGTTTCTGATGCCATGAAGTTCATCGACGAAGCGAGAATCGAAGTTCACGCCGGCAACGGAGGCGATGGCGTCGCATCCTTTCGCCGCGAGAAATACGTGCCCCGGGGGGGGCCTGACGGCGGCGACGGCGGTCGCGGGGGCAGCGTGTTTGCGGTCGCGGACCGCAACATCAATACGCTCATCGACTACCGTTATGCGCGAATCCATCGTGCGCAGAACGGCGAAAGGGGTCAGGGCTCCGACTGCTACGGCAAGGCCGGCAAGGACGTCGAGTTGCGGATGCCGGTCGGCACCCTGATCCGCGATCTGCACAGCGCCGAGCTGATCGCGGACCTCGCACACCATGGGCAGCGGGTGCGGATTGCCGAAGGGGGTAAGGGCGGTCTCGGTAACCTGCACTTCAAGTCGAGCGTCAACCGTGCGCCACGGCAATTCACCCGCGGCGCGCCGGGTGAGAGCCGGGACCTCTCCCTTGAGCTACGGGTGCTTGCCGATGTCGGCCTGCTTGGCCTGCCGAACGCCGGAAAGTCGACCTTCATCCGCGCCGTGTCGAGTGCGCGCCCGAAGGTCGCGGATTACCCGTTCACGACGCTCAATCCTTCTCTGGGCGTGGTGCGGGTGGCAAGTGGCGCCAGCTTTGTCGTGGCGGACATTCCCGGCCTGATCGAAGGGGCTGCCGAGGGCGCGGGACTCGGCCACCAATTCCTGCGACACCTGTCACGCACGAGGCTGCTGCTGCACATCGTGGACATCGCGCCGCTGGACGAGAATGCCGATGCGGTGCGCGATGCGCGGGCAATCGTGGCCGAATTGAGAAAATACGACGAGTCCTTGTATCGCAAGCCACGCTGGCTGGTGTTCAACAAGATCGACCTTGCGGAAGATTCCGAGACGCGGATGCGTCGCATCCTGCGCGGGCTCCACTGGAAAGGGCCGTGGTTCGCGGTCTCGGCCTTGACTGGAAAGGGCTGCCGCGAAGTGTGCAACGCGGCCCAGCGCTTTCTGGCGGAGGGCAAGGAACCGGCGGCGGGCGCGCGCCGCGCCGCCTGAGAGAAAAAGACGATGTCGGGCCCGATTGCCGCTGCCAAGACCCTGGTCGTGAAGGTGGGCACCTCGCTCGTGACCAACGACGGTCGCGGAATCGATATCGAAGCCATCGCGCGCTGGGCCTCGCAGATCGCGCGCCTGCACCAGCTGGGCAAGCGCTGCATCATGGTCTCCAGCGGCGCGATCGCCGAAGGCATGCAGCGGCTGGGCTGGACTCGCCGCCCCCATGCGATGCACGAGCTTCAGGCCGCTGCGGCGGTGGGACAGATGGGGCTCATTCAGTGCTATGAAACCTGCTTTCGCGAGCATGGCCTGGCGACGGCACAGGTATTGCTGACTCACGCCGACCTGGCCGACAGGCAGCGCTACCTGAATGCCCGTTCGACGTTGCGCACCTTGCTTGAGCTCGGCGTGATCCCGGTGATCAACGAAAACGACACCGTGGTCACTGACGAGATCAAGTTCGGAGACAACGACACATTGGGTGCGATGGTCTCGAACCTCGTTGAGGCCGACGCGCTGATCATCCTTACCGACCAGGCCGGACTGTACGAGGCGGACCCCCGGCGCCATGCCGATGCCAAGCTCATCGAGCTTGCAGAAGCGGGCGATCCGCGGCTGGAGACCGTGGCCGGCGGTGCGGGCACTCCGCACGCCAAGGGCGGAATGATCGCCAAGGTACTCGCCGCGCGACGTGCTGCCCGCAGCGGCGCACACACGGTGATTGCATCCGGGCGCGAACCCGAGGTCCTGCTGCGGCTTGCGCGCGGGGAAAAAGTCGGGACGCTCCTGGTTGCCAAGACCGTGCCCCTCGCGGCACGCAAGCAATGGCTCGCGGATCACCTCACGGTCGCCGGAAAGCTGAAGCTGGACGCCGGCGCAGTAAAGGCGCTAGTGCGCGACGGAAAGAGTCTGCTGCCAATCGGCGTGACCGACGCAAGCGGCAGTTTCGGCCGTGGCGAAGTGGTCGCATGCCTGGACCCGGAGGGGCACGAGGTCGCGCGCGGACTAGTTAATTATTCGGCGTCCGAAACGCGGCTGATCATGCGCCATCCGTCCGCCGATATCGAATCGATATTGGGCTACGTCGACGAGCCCGAACTGATCAATCGCGACAACCTCGTCCTCCTTTAGTTGCCGCTGGTCGGCGCAGAATCGCCGGAGGAACGGGGATTACCGCCGCGTTTCAGGGCATCGACGCCTTCCGCGGCCGAAAAGATGGGAAACCCTTGCGGGCAGAAGTAGTCTCGCTCCAAGGCTCGATGCCAGTTCACCGCGCCGCTCCTGATCGGACGCCAACGCGCATCCCGCCCCGCGGTCCAGGTTCCGTCGCGGCGCCCGGTCGCGTAGATACGATACTCCGCGCTCTTACACCGGATGCCTTCATAGCTGACGTTCTCCGCCCCGCTCGGGCTGCGGGCAACGAGCACGTAGCGCACTACGCCATCCGAGCCGACGCTGATCGAAGTGCGGTCGATGTAGAAGCGGAAATCGGTCGCTGCGCTAACATCGAACCCGAGCAGGCTGCCCGGCTTCGGATAGCCCGGCAGCGAGACCGGGTTCTCCTGCCAGTTGCGTTCTTGCTGTTGGGTCTGCCAGTCGCTCTGGACCTGAGCGAGCGCCACCCCGGCGTGCACCAATGCGGCGCCGAGGACGGCGGCAGAGAGCCTTCGCACCCTGCGCCTAAGCGAGGTCACCCGCCAACGATGTGCGTGCTTCCGCCGGAACGCGTTCCAGCGTCGCCTGGTATTCGGGGTGGTCGATGCCGATCGCGAGCGCCACGCCGTACTTAAGCGCCTTGCGCATTTCGTCGCTCAGCTCGAAGCGCAGGAAATGCACCGACGAGGTCTTGCTCTCGTTTTCACGCTCCAGGTCCTCGTCCGCGACGGCGTAAACGCGCTCGCAACCCTCGACTTGGACCCAGACGCGGTCCTCGACGCCCTTGAGCCGCGCAAGCATGCGCTGCCGCTCCACCGGGTCTGGGTACTCGATCATCATCGTCGCTTTGAGGTTCGTGCCGTCCGGAATCAGCGGATTGTAGGCATCGAGCTCCTCGCGAATGCCCTCGTCCTCGAAAATGCGCTCGATTCGCAGCATTTCCTGTATCTGGTAGCGCATCAGCAGCTCGTCTTCGAACTGCAGCGTCACATTGGAGCCGAGGAAAACCGTGCGCACCTTCTTGTGCTCGATCACCTTGGCACGGAACTCCTTGCGCTGGCGCGCGTAGTCCTCGAGCGTCAGCAGGCTCTGTCTTGCGATGTGAGGCATGATCCTATCCCTAAGAAGACGGGAGGCGCGGATTGAACCGCCCTCCCGCCGCGTGGTCCTGCTCAGTCCTGCAGTGCGTCGAGGGCCTTCTGGAAGCGGTTGGCGTGGGAGCGCTCGGCCTTGGCCAGCGTCTCGAACCAGTCCGCGATCTCCTCGAACTTCTCGCTGCGCGCCTGCTTGGCCATCCCG
>Ga0316620_10000327_pt1 | contig 19037 bp, 12 predicted proteins | sample OWC_Aug_M1_C1_D5_FD_207651 | JGI IMG/M metagenome (GOLD analysis project Ga0316620, IMG submission 207651) | Wetland soil microbial communities from Old Woman Creek delta, Ohio, United States - OWC_Aug_M1_C1_D5_B | ecosystem: Environmental > Terrestrial > Soil > Wetlands | place: USA: Ohio... | reverse complement strand
ACAATGCTCCAAGAGGAGATCGACAACATCGCTGCGTTGGCTCCGGACGTCGTCGATGTGTCTGTGATTGGTCAGACATACCAGGGGCGCAACATTACCTGCATCAGGATTACCAATGAGAGCCTGGCTCATCAGAAGGCGAAGGTTCTGGTCATTGCGCAACACCATGGCCGAGAACAGATAACTATCGAACTCGCGTTGAGGTTCTCGCTTCTACTCATAAACGGCTTCGGTTCCGACGCCGCCATCACGGACTACCTCAACACCGAGGAGGTCTACATAATTCCCGCGCTCAACCTCGACGCGCTTGAGCTTGTCGTCAATGAGAACATGAGCTGGATCAGGAAGAACATGAGGCCGTATGATAACGATGGCGACGGCCTGTTCGACGAGGATCCCGAGGATGATGCTAACGGGGATGGTTACATCTCGGCGTTTGATGTCTATGAGAAACACGGCAGTACACTAGACTACCTCTACAGCTACTTCGAAGGTATTGACGACGACTCCGATGGTGTAGCCAACGAGGACGAGAAAGGACTGGTCGATCTGAATCGGAACTACGGAAAGTGGTGGGGCTTCGGAGACTCCTCGACGAACCCACTAGACCAGACCTACCATGGCTCAGGGCCATTCTCGGAGCCCGAAACTGCGACCGTGCGGGACTTCGTCCTCCAGCATCGATTTGCCATGGCGTACTCGCTTCACTCTGGCACAAACGCGACATACTTCCCTACGGACTTGTCTAGGAATTGGGCCGAATGGCCTCTCTACTACTCGATCTACAATGACCTTGATCTCATAATCCCTGAGAGCTTCAACTCTGGGAGTCTGAACGCGCAGACTACTGGTATACGGAGTCAACTTGAGGCTGCTGCAGGCGGCTACTGGGAGGAGTGGATGTACTACGAAGGGGGAGCAGTTGTTCCGATCTGCTTCGAGGTGTACCACGACGGCGCGGCGGACGCGCCTGAGAGCATAACGATTGTTGAGGACAATTCAACGCACCAGATTCAGGAGTGGCACGCCATATACGAGTACTTCGACCCACCTCCGACTCGGATTGACACACTCTGGGACGAGCTCAAAGAGGCATTCATCTATCTTCTCGAAACGACTCCGCGATTGGTCGTAGAGGTCAAGTCTATCATCGGTGCTGTATCTCTCGGTTCAAGCATCACGCTCGATATGGAGATCAGCTGCAGGAGTAACAGGCTTGGTAGCATCGAGGATATACAGGTGGTCGGTCCGGACGACACAGTCATAGACACTCTAGCTGAGTTGGAGGCTGACGGAGTCTACGATGGGCAGGTACAGGTCACTCTGCCCGACGTGATGCCGGAGGATGGGCTCGTATTGAGCATCGGCAACAACTACACCGGATTCTCGCTGGTCGTCATCACGGAACAGGCAGGCCCAGATATCTGGCAGACGCTCTCTCAGTATGCTCCGTTCATCGTTGGTGGGGTAGCATTGGTGGTCGTCCTGACGCTTGTCAGGGTATGGACTAGGCGCGGCGGCCATCTTGCGCAGACAGGCAGTTCTGTGAATGCATAGCGTCACCATGACTGCCCAACGTTGGGCGTTTGCACAACGTTTGCTGACTGCCAAACGTTTAAATATGATTGCATGACATGCCATACCTGTCAATTAGACAGGTGTGTTGCAATGTCAACCAAATTCAAGACAATTATCAACGATATGACAACGAGCCTGAAGCTCGCGAAGAACAACGTCCTGACGTACATCCTCGCGAACTTGGGCATGGTGTTTCTGATAGCGCTGCTGTTCTTGGTGATCGCAGTACCCATAGGGGTGATATTCGCCATCGCCTATCTGACGGCAGGTTCTTCCGCGCTGACAGCGTGGATCGATGCGATAACCGTGATGCTTGAGGGCAATGCTCTGGCCTTCGGCATTGGTGCGATCATCTTGATTGCTCTCCCCGTGGTTTCCCTCTTCTTGGTCGCAGTCGGGTCAATCTACGGAGTCAGCAAGGAGATAGTTGAGAACGGCAGTTCGAGGGCCGAGTCGGCGTTCTCTTGGTTTAGAAGGAAGTTCCTCACCTTCGCAGGTGCCGGTTTTCTTCTCACCGTGATCATACTCCTTCCAGTAACGCTGCTCTGGTATGCAGTGAGCGCATCATTCGGCTTCACGACTCTGCCCCTCTGGCTCACTCAGGTGCTTTCGGCAATCACCTTCGTCTGGGTATTCATCACAGTCGGACTGTCGTCCATGGTGTTTCCAGCAATCACTCAGGGTAAGGGTGTGCAGGAAGCATTCAGGGAGTCCTTCAAGCTCGCCACATCCCGATTCGATCGCGTGTTCGGCCTCTGGACAGGCATCGTCCTGCTCGCAGTTCTCATGTTCTCTCCAATGATACTCTGGAGCACCTATGTCGGGTTTGTTGGTGTTCCCATGGTCATGGATCCAATCTCCGCAGTCGTTGCAGTCTGGTCTGCCATTGCAGTGCTGTTGTGGGCCGTTCTGCTCTACCCGATGGCGATTATCGCCTCATGCAAGGTCCATGCAGAACTGACCGGCAAGGCAATCTACCAGCAGGCCAAGCCTGAAGTACCCATAGCTTAGAAACAGACTATTGAGGGCACCCAGAAAGTACACATCCGGGGGTGCCCTCCCCTCTCTCTAACAAGGTGTTGAACTGATATGATGAACAAAAACGCAAGCGTCAAAGTGTTGCTCGAAGACCTGAAGGTGAGCTTCAAGTTCGCGGCAAGGAACATCATGTCCTTCGTCCTGGGCACGATTGGCGTTCTTATCGTCACAGGTCTTCTGATGTTGTTCCTGATGGTGGTCTTCGTGCTCACACTCGTCGTGGTCATGGGCCTAGACGGCATGATTGGTCTCTTCACTTCGTTTGCTGAAGCGTTTCCGAGCAACCCCTCCATGGTCACGATAAGTGCAATCTTGATTGTCATGTTGCCCATCATGGCGCCATTCATGGTGGCCATGGGAGCTCTGTTCGGAATGGCGCGGGAGATCGTCGAGAGTGCGGGTACCACAGCAGAAGGTGTCTTCGTGTGGTACAAGTCCAAGTTCTTCAAGTTGGCAGGAGCGGGACTTGTTGTGTTCTCCATAGTTGCCCTGCCTATGGTTGCTCTCGCATTAGTGCAGAACCCATTCTCATCCACCAACAGCGATCCGTTCATAGCGGCAATCCAGTCAGCGCTGGGCCTAATCTGGGTCATCTTGTCGGTCGGAATGACCTCCATGGTGTTCCCGGGCATCATCGACGGTCTCTCGGTGGCCGCCTCATTGAGGCAGTCCCTGAGGCTGAGCTGGCGCTATTTCGACCGAGTCTTCTCAACAGAGCTTGCATTCATTCTAATCGGTCTTGCCGCACTGCTTCCCACAATCGCATACCCGGTTTTCTTGATGTTCGGCGTGGCAATAGACCCCATCTTGCTTAGTGTCGTAGCTCTGCCGACAATGCTTGTACTGGGTCTCATAGTATTTCCCGGGTCAATCATCGGCATGACAAGGGTCTACATGATACTCACGGCAGACGAAACCGGACAGGCACCTGACGGGCAGCCTGGAATCTCCATGGTGGGAGGTGTCTAGTGATGGCCTCTCCGGAGAGCGTTGAGAAGATGAAGGACCTTGAGATCATATCCGACCCCAACACCATCAAGGTCCTCATGGAGCCTACGAGGGCAGAGATTGTGTTCAAGTATCTCATCAACGGTTCCATGACCGTCAAGCAGCTCTCCGATGCCCTAGACAAGAACCCGGGAACGATACTACATCACATTGACAAGTTGAAAGAAGTGGGCCTTGTGGTACAGGAACGTACCGAAACAACGTCCACTGGAATTGTTCAGAGATTTTACAGGGCAACTGCGCGTGATTTCCGTCTGGGATTGACCGGAATGATGCAGGCCACTGGAGACGTCCGTGAGTTTGCCACGGGGCGCCTCAGGTCCATGATTTCAGGTCTCTCAGTCTATGGAATCGAGATACCAGGGTCTCAGATTGAGAAGGCGATGGACCTACTTAGGCGGCTCATTGAGAGGGAGAACGCTGTCAGTTCTGCTCTTGTCATTACAGATCAGAACAGGTACAGCACCCTATCAGAGTCAGTACGGAACGACACATCCCGAATCATGCGTCGCTTCGTCCTGGACGAGGATTCGGAGTACAAGCGGCTTCGCGAGGAGTGGGATTCTCTTCTGCGGCCGTACAGAAAGGTGAGCAAGAAATGAGTAACTACGAAAGAAACAACACCATGGTCGCCTGCATCGTCGCAGTGATTGCAGTCGGTGCCTTGGCTGTGGTCGGTTTCACATACCTTGGGAATCTGGATTTCAACTGGAACCTGACGCCGGTTCACTTCTCATACGATGAGTCGGTAGGATCCACTACTGGGACTGTCGCGCTTGACGTCGACATTGCCACCGGCGGGGTCCAGGTCAAGTTCGAGGACAACGCCACGCTACTCTATCGGATAGACTTCGTAATGGAGAACCGCTCGTACGTGCAGTACGGCGAGCCGACAGTGGCATTCGCTGACAACGTGATAACGTTGCAGCACGAGGTCGGTGGCGCGAATATCACGCTCGGCACAGGTGTCAACTACACGATCACCGTGGAACTGGCAACGGGCGGAATCGCCGTCATTCTGAGTGAAGGTGGTGTCGGAAACGTGTCACTGACAACAGGCACCGGCGGGATTGATCTCACTATACTTGACGATGTGACGGTAGTCGGCAATCCCACAATAAGCTTGGCTACCACAACAGGCGGAGTAGCACTTGTTGTCGACCTGCCAGTCGGCATTGGCGGTAGCTTTGATGCTTCGACCGTCACTGGCGGAGTCAATGTTCTTGCGCCGAGCTGGGTCGAGATCTCGTCCTCACACTACGAAACCAGCGACTATGAAACTGCCCTACAGAGCGTGACCATCACAGCTCATGTCACTACGGGCGGGATACAAGCGACTCTGACATAGGAGTCCTGCACGGCACCAGCATGATACCAGAAGTGATGTTGTCGAAACACCCTTGCTGTCGCGAGAGCTGGATACAATCCTGTGCTCCCCGACAGGGCTGGTATCATGTATCTTGGTGCCCATGCCTATTCCCCAAATCGAACTACCCGTTCCTCATTCTTCGCGCACACCTATCATCAATGACGATGCACATGTGCTCTTGTCCGACCATCGAGGACAGAGTTCAGACCAGTACACATGCGCAACAGTTATCCGTGAGTTCAATGTTTGCCCTGAGCAGTGATGCAGATGCGTATCGATGCTCGCCTACTTGGCAACGGTCTCGTAGTTCTGTTCCGAGACAAGAGATACCCCATACTTTTTCCAAAAGAGGTCTGGAGTTCCGTGCCAAAACAGACGCGTGTCGCATTGAAGGACAGTCTGGCTTTCGCAACGACCATGCACCTGCCCCTTATGCTCAAGGAGGATTCAATCACGTACGGAACGGCGCGTCCCTTTCTTGAGCCATACTTCTACATGAATTTCGTCAAGGACATACCATCCTGCACTGAGGGGGACCTCACGGATACGGCTGACGTCACTCGCAGATTCTACAACATAGACTTCAGCTTCGATGACAACACGGTGGTCTATCCGGACCCCGAGCCAGTCAAAGACCCCTTCCGAGCCATTGTTGGGCTCAGTTTCGGCAAGGACAGCCTCCTCTCATATGCAGTGGCTGACGAGATTGGACTTGATCCCGAGAGCGTGTATGTTGTTGAGGAGAGTATGACGTATGAACAGAAGCACAAGACCGCTCTCGCCCGGAAGTTCAAGAAGGAGTTCGGCAAGTCGCTGAATATTCTGAAGCATGAAACCGGCAAGTTTCGCGACTACAAGTACCTCGGACTCAAGCAATCCGAGTTTGGCTGGGGTCTTCAGACCACGGAGTACGCACTGGAATGCTTGCCGTTTGCTTACGCGCTTCGGGGGAAGTATCTGCTGTTCGGCAATGAACAGACGACCTCTGCAACCTATATGAGTGAGGACGTCGGAGGACCCTGGCTCATCAACCCGTGTTTTGACCAGTCCCACGCATGGACAGTCCACCTCGACCAGCTTTCACAGGCTTTTTCTGGCCGTTCCGTCAGGACCGCAAGCCTGATTGAGCCGCTCATGGACATGATGATTCAGCGTGTACTTGTCCACAGGTATCCCAAGTTTGCCAAGTACCAGATGAGCTGCTTCACCACTAACGAAGAAGGCCGAGAGTATCGCTGGTGTCATCACTGTTCTGTCTGCGCCAAGATGTATCTGATGTGCATCGGAGGAGGCGTGGACCCAGAGGCGGTGGGATTCCGTCAGAACATGATGCGGAAGAGCAGTATCAAGTACTACACATTGTTCGGTGGCAAGTCCGAGATGACTTATTCCAACACACAAGTGGCTCTTGACGAGCAGCTCTTTGCACTCTACTCTGCCGTCCGTAAGGGCGCGAAGGGCGACCTACTTGATCAGTTCCGTGAGAGTGAGTTCTATGACGAGGCAAAGGCCCGCGAGGATGAGCTGGTCAAGAAGTTCTGCAGTCTGTATGAACCAATCTCGGTGCCGCCGGAACTGAAGAAGCTGATTATGCCAATCTACAAAGAGGAGCTGGCCAGTTTCGAGATTTGAATGGAATGAACGGCTGCTGAGCCGAGTGTTAAGGTTAAATCTCGATAGCATGACGCCATTGGTGTGAGCCACATGCGCATCGCACTTGTACTGAACACAAGACATGATGAGACCGAGTTCGAGGTGGAGTACGATCCTCCCCACACAATTGAACTCATCAAACACGGGATTGAGGCTACAGGCCACGAATACCTCTTCATCGAAGCCGATGACAGGATAGTGGAATCTCTGAAACGCGAGAAACCCGACTTGGTCTTCAACCGAGCAGAGGGCATCAGGGGTGAGAGCAGAGAGTCCCATGTTCCTGCGGCCTGTGAGATGCTGGGAATCCCATACGTTGGCGCGAATGTGATGACGACGGCTGTCTCCTTGAACAAGGGTTGGACGAAGAAAGTGTTGTCGTACCATGGCATTCTCACTCCTCAGTTTGAGATTCTTGAGAGTCTCAAGGACGTGAGCAAGTACAAGTTCAAGTACCCGATAATCCTGAAGCCCAATGAGGAGGGCTCTTCGATGGGCATCAACGAGGACAATGTTGTTAGGAATGAAACTCGGCTTCGGAACAAGCTGAAGCAGATGCTCAGCGAATACAAGCAGGGCATATTGGCCGAGCAGTTCATCGCCGGACGAGAGTTCAGTATTGGCGTGCTGGAACGACCCGGGCAGGAGGCCGAGGTCCTACCAATCCTTGAGGTAGACTTCTCCAAGATGCCTCCCCAGGTCGGGAATGTGTTGGGGCAGCGCGCAAAGACCATCCTGGATAGCCTGGACCACTATGTCTGTCCCGCCAAGATTCCCGCCACACTAAGAAAGCGCCTGGAGCGGCTTGCTCTCGACGTGTTTCACCGTCTTGAGGCGGTCGATTTCGGCAGGATAGATTTCAGGATGAATGATAAGGGCGAGATCTACTTCCTCGAGATCAATCCGTTGCCCGGAATGGACTTTGACATGGAGGAACGCGACTTCTCCTTCTACCCGTTCATGGCCATGAAGGCCGGCTACTCTTACGATGAACTGATACGGAGACTGCTTGATTCTGCGTGTCATAGATACGGTCTGAAGCTATAGTTCGACCTGACAATCGGAAAAGCATGGCAGGCATGAAACAACATGAGAATCAGGGGTCAGTCGTCTGGCGATGAGCCGGTCTGGAGGAAACTACAGGCGTCCTTTTCGGAAACCCTTGGAATGGACGTCAGGCTGTTTCTCCCGACAGACTGGTCCTCAGACATCTACACACTGTTTCAGCAGCTCGAGCAGGTTTCCTTCCGTCCCTCCCTGAGATACACGAACGCGGAGATAGAGGAGAGATTGAAACATCGTGATGTGCTTCTCATGTATCTAATGTCAGATAACATCGTGGAGGGCGTGATGCTCTGCTACGCTGTGAGGCCGATAGCCAATCGGGTGTACTATCTCGACACTCTGGCTGTACGGAGAAAGGGCCTGGGGCTCGGCAAGCTGATGATCGGTGCGCTCCTTGAGTGGGCCAGCCAGAAGGACTATCTGACGCTAAGACTCGATACCGAAGAGATCAATGAGACCGGCCACAGTCTTCTGTCATTCTACACAAGTCTGGGTTTCGTCAAGACTGACGAGGATGACTCGGGTGACATTACAATGGAGAAGCCGCTCCGCTGACTCCATATCAGCTGAAGTCTCGTCCCGTAAGAATCGCAGTGAACTTGCCCTTCACTGTCACCTTGTTATCTGTCAGAGCAGACAGAACGGCCAGAGTGCTCGCCGATGCTGGAAGTACATTGAGACCCTCCTCCTCACGCAACACCCTTGCGAACTCCATCATCTTCGTGTCTGATGCGTAGTCCGCGAAGCCCTCCGACTCGTAGATTGCATCCAGTGCTTCCTGTCCGTCAAAGGAGTGCCAGTTTGTCAGTGGCTCATTGACCTTGCTTTCCTTTATCTCGTCTCGGCCCAGGTCTATCATTGTGCGGCTCTTCATTAGGAAGGACTTTACGATTGGGTTCCCTCGTCGAGTGCTTGTTGCCACCATCCTCGGCACTTCGGAAATCTTCCCGGTGTCATAGAGCTTCTTGAAACCCGAGTAGATTCCCGCGAAAGTGGTCCCATTTCCCACAGGACAGAAGACATAGTCGGGAGCACGTCTCAAGTCCCGGAAGAGCTCGTAGGCAATCTCCGCGTACTCGCGAATTGACAGCTGCTTGACGCCGTCGACGCCGGGGTTGGCATTGAACCAGCCCATCTCGGTGCACTTCTTGGAAGACGAAAGAACGAGGTCCTCATACTGCCCGTCCTCATAGTGAATCTCGGCACCAGAATCAATTATCCGCTTGAGCCTGTCCTTAGGCACGTGATACCCGTTCGGAATGAAGATGTGCGCTTTGAGTTCCCACAACTTGGCTGCGAAGGCCAAAGCCGCCCCGAAGTTGCCACAGGTCGCAGTCGCAATAGCTTCGTACCTCTGAGACCAAGCTAGCTCAGCCAACGCGAGCGCAATCCTATCCTTCTGTGTGCCGGTAGGGTTTCCGAATTCACATTTCAGGTAGAGTTTCTCGACACCTGCGTAGCGAGCGATATTGCGTCCATCCACCAAGAGCGAGGATCCCGCGAGGTCCTTGAAAGTCGCCTTTGGGGGCTCGCGTCTTGGTTTGCCGTTTGACTCAGTTGTCATTGTGGGATATACAGCCTTCTGGATTATCCCGAACATCACAAGGGGATTAGGAATGCTATGGTCCACTTCGGGCAGTCGTATATATCCTTATTCTCTCCATGATACGACTCCGACAGCTTGTTCGGCTAGTCCGACATTGCTTCAATAAAGATAACGACAGGTGCAAGTTCCTACTTCAGCCGTTTCATTCTCGCAACACACTCAGCTGCTCTCATTGTTTCTCCCTCTTCACGATACAGCTGAGCCGCCACCTCCCAAGTGCGCCTGGCTTCATCGTTCCTGTAAAGCTTCTCAAGAATCTGCGCTCTCTGGTATAGTGATTCTGGTCTGTCAGGAGCTACGGAGAATGCGTCGTCGAGATCGCTTAGTGCCTCTTGGAGCTTACCTGCTGAAGCGAGGACCATCCCTCGCTCATACGCCGCATCCCAGTCACTGGGTGCGAGGGCTCTTGCGGTATTGAAGCACTCAAGCGCAGTGGGTATGTCATTCTCAAGCACGAGTATGCGAGCTGTCCTTATCCACGCCTCCACTGACTCGGGGTCGGCATTGATCGCCTTCTCGTAGGCTCTCGACGCTTCATCATACGACTTCAGCATCTTGTGCATGTCGCCCTTCTTTATCCACAGTATAGGGTCATCCATTCTGGTACTGAGTGCGGCATTGAACTTCTCAAGTGCTTTCTCATACTCTCCGCTCTTCATGTGCAGGTCCCCGAGAGCTGTGAGAATGCCGGGGTGCTCTGGGCTGTTATGCATGCCATCGGTCAGTATCTGTTTGGCCAGTACAAGTCGGTTCTGTGATATGTAGAGCCTGCCAAGGTCCAGATAAGCGGAAGCGAAGGTGGCTTTCTTCCATATCGCCCTTCGGAGCCAGGTCACCGCCTGCTCAGGCCTCCCGATTGCTTCCAGGTATAGCGCCTTGACGCGAAATGCCTCGTGGTTGTCCGGGTCGTACTCCATGGCCCTCTCAAGGTGAAGTCTAGACTTCTCGAGGTTTCCCATCCCAATGTACGCTCTAGCTAGTGTCAGATTAATGGCAGGGTCGTTTGGATCCACTTCCAGCGCGTCTGTCATGCACCTTACAGCATCCTTGTACTGATTCAGCATCAGATACGCAAGTGCCATGTGCAACCATGCGGGAAGCCTCTTCGAGTCGAGCTGCAGAGTCCTCTCATACAGAACGATTGCCCTGCCGAACCCGCCCTCTTGAAAATGCATGTTTGCGAGTCTGAAGAGCAGGTCAGGTAGCTTCTCATCGGCCCTCAGGGAGTCAAGGCTCCTCTCTAGATCGTCCTCCAGTTCTCCAACGCGCTTCCGGTCCCTTGACTGGATGGTGTCTGCTCTAATGCGATCGGGATCCACCTCTCTCGTCTGCCCTACCTTGTCCAGACTACTTGCTAGCGCAGACACTAGGTCCTCTGCCTGCATATCGTCCTCCTCGCGTGGCGTTTCACCAGTTCGTTTGGAATCTTATCAAGATTGGTATTGCCCCTATGCCACGATCTTGACCGGTCGCAGATTCACTGTCCTGTGCTCACCGTTCGCGCTGTCGTATTCGACCACGCCGACAAGCTCGCCTTCTGCACCTGGCTCGAGTTCGAAGGGCACCTCCGCGACAGACGTGGTGCCTGCCTCAACATTGCCGATTGATTGGCTCATTATCGAGTCGGTGAGATTCGGGATAGCTAGTGTCACCTGCACATTGTTCATGGGATTAACAGACCCGTTTCTCACAGCGACACCAAATATGACATGTCCTTCTCGGATCTTGTACTCCACCATGATGTCCACGCCCGGCTCAAGTCCTGGGCTTGTAGGTTCGCCGACCGTGATGTACTCTTTTCGGGAGCGTCTTTGTCTGACTTTGAAACCAACGATGGCTAGAGCGACAACGACGAAACCCAAAGCACCTACTGGGATGGCCCAGTGTACTCGTGGGTCGGGGTCCTGCGGATCCGCGATTCCATCGCCATCCGTGTCTCGCAGGAGTGGGTCTGTGTGATAGACGAACAGCTCTTCGTAGTCCGTCCATCCATCCTGGTCAGAGTCTGGCGAGTTCGGATTCGTGCCATAGACATTGTACTCTGTGCCATCATCTATGCCATCGGCGTCAGTGTCATTGTCGAGCGGCGAAGTGTCCGATACTTGGAGCTCGAACGAGTCGGTCAGTGAATCCGAGTCTGAGTCTTGGCGAATGGGATTAGTCCCATACGTCACAACCTCATCGTAATCAGAGAGACCATCTTGGTCTGAATCCGGCATGAGCGGGTCTGTGCCATAAGTCTCAACCTCATCATAGTCCGAGAGAAGGTCGCTGTCGGTGTCTGGCAGTGTAGGACTAGTCCCTAGGACAATCTCTGAGGAGTCGCTCAGGCCGTCAAAGTCTGTGTCCGGTAGGGTGGGGTCCGTGCCATAGATGAAATACTCGTCGCCATCTGATATTGCATCGCCATCTGAGTCTGCGTCAAGTGGATCGGTTCCCAGTTCTATCTCAAGTCCATCAATCAGATCGTCATTGTCAGAATCTGGATCGAGTGGACTTGTCCCGTACGTCCTGAGTTCTTCAAGATTGCCCAGACCATCACCGTCAGAGTCCCACAGGGAGTCAAGTACACCCGGATGGGTCATGTTTGTCGTTGGGCTTGTACCCGTGAGGACGACCTCCTCGTAGTCTGTGAGGAGGTCCGCATCAGTGTCGTTGAGCAGTGGGTCACAGCCATAGTCGAGCACCTCTGTGCCGTCCTTGAGCCCGTCCGAGTCAGTGTCTGCCTTCAGCGGGTCTGTGCCGTAGGTCTCCACCTCATCGTAGTCAGATAGGCTGTCTTTGTCAGTGTCGTCCACAAGTGGGTCAGTATGGTACACCTTGACCTCCGATCCGTTCGACAATCCGTCGTCGTCCTCATCATCGTTATAGTCAGACGTGCCGTCGCCATCGCTGTCCTTGTCACGTGGGTCGGTCTTCGTCAGATAGCACTCCTCGTAGTTCGTCAAGAGGTCGCGGTCTTCGTCGTCATCGCCATCTATTATGCCGTCTGAGTCTGTGTCATTGAGCCGCGGATCCGTCTTCGTGAGCTGTATCTCCTGAATATTGGTGAGAAGGTCTGCATCTATGTCCCAGTCTGCGTCAGACGTTCCGTCTCCCTTTGTGCTGTACAGGAGCGGGTTGGTCAACGTCATGTTGTGCTCATGATAGTCTGTCAGGCCGTCCAGATCGGTGTCGTTGAGGAGAGGTGACGTCCCTATTGTGACCTCCTGAAAATCTGTGAGAAGATCCGAGTCAGTGTCTGCCTTCAGCGGGTCCGTGTTATACTGATACAGTTCAAGACCATCCGATAGTCCGTCAGAGTCAGAATCGGGCTGCAGTGGGTCCGTTTCGAAGACCTTGATCTCATCATAGTCTGAAACCCCATCGAGGTCCGTGTCTGTCCTATTCGCCATTGTATGGTAGGTCCGGATTTCTTCTCCATCCTCCAGCCCGTCTCCATCAGTATCTCTGAGATTGGGATTGGAAGAATAGCGGAAGATCTCATCCCAGTCCTCTATACCATCTGAATCCGAGTCCGCGAGCTTCGGTGAAGTTTCACTGATGAAGATCTCGTAGTAGTCGGAGAGGCGGTCCGAGTCAGTATCGTACTGCGTGCAGTTGGTTTCGTAGAGGTATATCTCAAGGAAGTTGCTGATGCCATCCGCATCTTGGTCGTCTAGGTCGTCTGGCACGCCGTCTCCATCTGTGTCTGCCTCTACAGGGTCGGTGTGGCTGTTCCAAATCTCGTCATTATCCGCTATGTTGTCGGAGTCCGTGTCTGCGTTCAGTGGATTGGTCCCGTAGACATCGACCTCATCTCCATCATTGATTGAGTCGAAATCGCTGTCGGGATTCGAGGGATCAGTCCCACGCTCTACCTCCTCCTTGTCGTTTAGTCCATCTTGGTCGCCGTCAGCGTTGAGGGGGTCAGTGTTGTACTGCTTCCACTCCTCCCAGTCAGACAGTCCGTCCCCATCAGTATCATTGTTGTTCGCGTCGGTGCCAAGTTCGAGTTCCTTCCTGTCATCGATTCCATCACGGTCTGAGTCGGCTTCGAGCGGGTTGCTTCCGTAGTTGTTGACTTCGTCAGCATCACTCAGTTGGTCTCCGTCGGTGTCCCAGAGAACCGGTGATGTCATTGTAACGTACACTTCGTCGTAGTCACCCAATCCGTCCGAATCAGTGTCAGTAGAGCTGGGGTCAGTGTGAAAGACAGAGTATTCGTAGTAGTCCGATATTCCGTCATCGTCTGTGTCTTGGTCAGTAGGCGATGAACCAGCCACTAGAGCCTCAATTCCGTCCCAAAGGCCATCCCCGTCAGAATCAACACTCGTAGCATTCGAATGGAATCCGTAGACCTCGAGGCCGTTGCCGAGTCCATCCCCGTCCATGTCCAAATCGAAGTCAGAGGTCGCGTTCATGTAGGTACTCCATAGGGTTGCGTTTGTGCCCAGCAGTCTGACCTCTACGTAGTCATCTAGATTGTCCGCATCGGTGTCTTGGAGTGTCAGGCTGGTACCATACACCCATTCGTAATAGTCCAGGAGTCCATCTTCGTCTGTGTCGTTCGACACAGGGTCCGAGCCGAGCGTCAGGACCTCAAGCCCGTCCTGAAGGCCATCATTGTCCGAGTCCATGTCGCCGGGTGAGGTCTTGTGGATGTCGAGCTCTACTCCGTTGCTGAGCAAGTCGCCGTCGGAGTCGTAGTCGTAGTCAAGGACGCCGGGGTGGGTCATCTGGTTGAGAGGATCAGTTCCAGTCACCTTGACCTCAGTGTAGTCGTCCAATCCATCGCTGTCTGTGTCATTGAGACGGGGATTGGTACTGTAGTCCTTGACCTCTTCGCCATCAGTGAGCCCATCTCCGTCGGAGTCTGCCCTGAAGGGATTCGTGTTAGCTGCATATTCTTCTCCATCGAGAAGTCCGTCATTGTCAAAGTCAGGGTTACTCGGGTCAGTTTCACCAGGGTCCACTTTCCCATTGAGATTGATGTCCTCTCCGAGTTCTCCTGTGTCCCAGTGGCTATTGCCGTTCGTGTCGAGGAATCCATCATAGAGTCCATCGTCGTCCGAGTCAGGGTTCGTCGCATTCAGTTGGAGCGATATCTCCAGACCGTCTCTCAGCATGTCTCCATCAGTATCCCAGTTCGTGGAGTTCGTGCCGTAGTTCCTTATTTCCTCAAGGTTCGACAGGCCATCATTGTCTTGGTCGTCTTGTCCGTCAGAGATGCCGTCCTCATCGCTATCGCTCATGAGAGGATCTGTATGGGTCTGCCTGACCTCCTCGGCATCTGTCAGCTGATCACCATCCGTGTCTGCCACAAGGGGATTCGTTCCCGCAAGATACTCCTCAATGTTGTTTAGCTCGTCTGCATCGGGGTCCTCGTATCCATCAAGTGTACCGTCATCGTTTGTGTCACTATAGAGCGGGTCGGTCTGGGTCTTCTCCACCTCGAACCAGTTTGGAAGGCCGTCAGAGTCCCCATCGTACATATCATCACGCGGTTGTCCCAGTCCGTGACTGTAAGGATTGTTCGGGTCTGTTTCTGTCACATAGAGCTCTATTCCGTTGCCGAGGGTGTCCCTGTCGAAGTCTTCCTCGTAGTCACTCAAACCGTCATCATCGCTGTCCGTGTCCAGCGGCGACGTGTGCAGAACTAGAACCTCATCACCGTCCTTGACATTGTCTCCGTCCGTGTCCGGCTTCCTTGGAAGCGTGTTGTAGATGTACAGTTCGTCGTAGTTAGTAAGGCCGTCGAGGTCCGAGTCCTCAAGGTCGTCGGCGATGTCGTCCAAATCTGTGTCGTTCTTCAGGGGGTCAGTACGCGCCAGATAGATCTCGTACCCATTTGCGAGCCTGTCGTTATCGTAGTCGAAGTAGTAGTCATTGACAGTGTTGTTGAAGGTGTAAGCGTTCGTAGCATTGAAGACGGGGTAGCGATCCACCTCGTCCTTGTCACCGATGTTGTCGCCATCTGTATCCCAGAGCGTGGCGCTGGTATGGTAGAGGAGCACCTCCTGAGCATCGTTAAGCTTGTCCTGGTCAGTGTCGGAGAGTGTGGCATTCGTGTGATACACCATTACCTCGTCAAAATCACTCAGAGAGTCAAGATCGGTGTCATTGCTATTGGGGTCCGTTTTCCACGTATTGACTTCGGCCCCGTCTGAGAGTCCGTCCGCATCGCTGTCAGGGTTTGTGGCATTTGTGTTATGGATGTTGATCTCGTCCGCGTCGCTCAGGCCATCGGAGTCACTGTCAGCTAGGTTAGGGTTGGTACCATAGGTAACATACTCGTCATAGTCGTTCAGGCTGTCCGCGTCGGTGTCCGCTTTGATCGGGGACGACCCTACAATCTTGACCTCCTCGTAGTCAGTCAGACCATCGTTGTCAGTATCCTGTCTCAACGGACTGCTCTTGTAGGTCTTGACTTCTTCACCGTCCAACAGAAGGTCACCATCCGAGTCAGGGTTCAATGGATCTGACCCGATCGAGATCTCCTTCCAGTTGGACAGGCCGTCGTTGTCCTCATCATCATAGTAGTCGGATATGCCGTCTCCGTCCGTGTCAACATTGTTTGAATCGGTCTCAGTAAAGCGTACTTCCTGCAAGTTCGAGAGACCGTCTCCATCGTTGTCGTCCTGTCCATCATCAACACCATTGTCATCGCTGTCAGCAACCGTGGGCAATGTGAGAGTGATGTTGTTCTCTTCGTAGTCGGTGAGTGCATCATTGTCCGTGTCTTGCACGGCGGGGTCAGTGCCTATGTAGATCTCCTGCCAATCCGTCAGCCCGTCTCCGTCAGTGTCAGCGGCATTTGGATTAGTGCCATATGTAATGACCTCGGCAAAGTCGGACAGGCGGTCGCCGTCAGTATCGACATTCAAAGGATTGGTATCATACTGGAGGACTTCATCCCCGTCGTTCAATCCATCATTGTCAGTATCTGCATCATTCCAGGCAGTGTTGTCGATTAGCCTTTCGCGTGCGTCAGCAAGCCCATCACTATCGTAGTCTCTCCCGTATGCGCGGACTATCCCGGTCCCTGTGCAGATGACAAACTCCTCGCCACCAAAGACATCAATATCGGCTACTGCGACGATGCCTGTATACCCGCCCAAATTTGCTTGAAAGATAAGGTAGCCCGTGGCATTGTAGAGTGCAATCACACCGTTGCTCGATGTAAGAGCTTGGGTAGTCGACAAGGCCGCGACGTTCGCGGTCTTGATGTCGATTGCAGCTCCGGCCAGCGTTCTATTCCACATGAGGCTCCCAGTGCCATTGTAGGCCCTGAGTTCACCTGCCGCAGTACCCACAAGGAATTCTTGGCTTCCAGACACAGATAGTTCTCCGACTGCCAGGGCTCTCACCGCGGCATTCGCGACGTCTGAGTAGGCGAGAGTGCCATCTGGGTTGTAGATGATGATATTTCCCTCTGAGTCGCCATAGAGTGCTTCAAGCCGAGAGTCGCCCAAAATGTCGCCTGCGGCGATAGCGCTTATCGTGTAGGGAGTTGTCTTCTGGAAGATTGGCGTGCTATCCGTATCGAGTAGTGACAACTGCCGGCTATCAGACGCTGCAAGCACTTCAGACTTGGGGTCGCCATCGAAGTTGCCCGTCACGAGTCTTCGAACCCTGTAGTTGCTCAGGAATCTCCATAGCATGGTACTGTTCGTTTCATAGGCATAGACGTAGGAGTCCTCAGAACCAGCGACAATCTCTTGGTAGGGGTCAGAATCCAGGTCTGCCGCCGCCACAATGCGGACACCTGCACTGACTGATATGTTTGCGATGACTGTTCTGTTCGCTCCGACTAGCAGCACACCCGCCGAAGTGCCGATCATGATCTCGTCTGCCACTCCAGCGTCTGCCGACATGGCTGCAACAGAGTACGAGGTCACACCAAGCCCCATCTGCCATAACCTAACTCCGTCCTCTTCGAACATGAACAGGGAGCCGTTCTGAGTTATCACTGCGAGTTCGCGGTAGGAGTCTGTGTCGAAGTTCCCTGCAGCTGCTCCCACGACTTGGTTTCCAGTGTTGTTGCTCCAAGCCTCCGCAACCTGAAAGGGTGGAATGGCGGCGAATGTCATGTGTGACGTGACAGTCGGCCCCGGAGTCTGGCTATCAATGGGACCTCCCGACGATGTCTGAGTGCCAAGAATCATGCAGAGAAACAGTACTATCAATAGGGCTTGGTATGGTTTCAATTCCGCACCTCTCCTGTGCTTTTCCTCCAGGGTTTCACTTCAAAGAAGTCAAAGAAGTTGGCCTCGACGAGCGACATCTCCGTGAAAGGCAGTCCACGCTGATTGAACTGCCTCATCATGGGGAGCAGCTGCTCCTTCGGGTCATCCATGAATACCTTGATGGTGTTCCTTCCAGAGCTTGCTGTGTACCGCACACCGGGTATGGACGCAATACTCTTCACCATCGCAGGGGTCATCTTTGGCATCACGATCTTCAGACTCTCTCCTCGTCCGGGCAGGCTCGAGATGAGCTCAGAAGGCGTCCCGAACTGACTCACGAGACCTCCCTCAAGGAGGCAGACACGTGTGCAGTAGTCGACAATCTCTAGATCGTGACTGATGATGACCATTGTTGTTCCGAGTTCGAAGTTCAGTTCCTTCAGGTAGTTCAGAGTCTCGTGTCTCAGATGTGCGTCAAGGCCGGTTGTAGGTTCGTCGAGTAGCAGAACGGGGGGATTATGAATCATGCCTAGGCAGATGGATACCCTCTTCCTCTCGCCTCCTGAGAGTCGCTCGACCCTCTTCACCATGAGGTCCTCATCGAAACCCAAGATCTCAAGGACGCTTCTCGCACGTTCTTCAATCTGCTTCGGCCTCATACCAAAGCATCGACCAAAGAACTGCGCGTTCTCGAGAGCCGAGAAGTCGTAGTAGAGGCTCATGTGTTCAAGCTGTGGGACATATCCAACTAGGAGACTTATCAGTTTCTTCTTCCTTGTGACGTCGTTTCCGCTGATGTATGCCTTTCCACGGGTCGGACCTATTTGCCCCGTCAGCACCCTGAGAACTGTCGTCTTGCCCGCCCCGGAGGCGCCGATTATTCCGAGGAACTCCTTCTTATTGGCAAAGAACGATACACCCCTCAGGGCCTCAAGCTTGCCGAAGGACACCTTGAGGTCCACGATATCAATCTCCCGGTTCGGCGTGGTCGACATCTCAGACACCACCGACCTTCTCGCTGAGCTTCTCGAAGTCCTTCTTGGCGTCTTCGAGGAGGTTCATCATGGCCCTAAGGGATTCGACTTTCTGGACTCGGTCCAGTTCGTCACTCTTTATGACCCCCTCTATCTGAACGAAGGCAGCAAGGAACCTGTTCATGGTATTGTCAATGTCCTGAGTGAGGGTTGTGTCAACATCGGGTATCCGTAGCCTCTTCCCCTGTCTGCGCTTGTTCCAGACTATTCCGACTATGAACGCGCCGAAGACGGAAACTGAGCTGATAAAGGCAATCTGGGGCATGCTGAGAATCCTCCCCGATACTTCGGTGGTCGTGGATGTTGCGGGTAGGTAGAGGTTGAAGCTAACACTTGCGAACGTTCCCGCATAGTCCTCACTCTTCACGATTATGAATATCCCGTCCACCCGGCCGGGTTCGTGACAGTAGGCAGGTAGAAACTGGGACGAGTACAGCCCGTTCCCGACAGCTGCTGCGAAGAAGTATGCTAGACTGCCGTTTGGCAAATGGAACGCTATGGCCACAAACAGATTATCT
>Ga0316620_10000326_pt1 | contig 19044 bp, 18 predicted proteins | sample OWC_Aug_M1_C1_D5_FD_207651 | JGI IMG/M metagenome (GOLD analysis project Ga0316620, IMG submission 207651) | Wetland soil microbial communities from Old Woman Creek delta, Ohio, United States - OWC_Aug_M1_C1_D5_B | ecosystem: Environmental > Terrestrial > Soil > Wetlands | place: USA: Ohio... | reverse complement strand
ACGGCATCGCCGGCGCGCTGCCGGCAACGCTGGTTCTGTTCTACATCGGCGACGCTTTGCGCCTGCCGCAGCAAGCCGGCCTCTTCCTCGCCGCGTATTTCGTGGCCGGCGCCGCCAGCCTGCCGCTGTGGGTAGGCGCCGCGCGCGTCTTCGGCAAGGCGGCAGCCTGGCTCGGCTCGATGCTGCTCGCCGTCGTCGCATTCGCCGGCGCCTTCGCGCTCGGCCCGGGAGACGGCGCCGCGTTCCTCGCCGTGTGCATCGCCTCGGGCGCGGCGCTGGGCGCAGACCTTGCATTGCCGCCGGCGCTGCTCGCCGACGCGATCCGCGCGCGCGGCGAAGACGCGCGCGCCGGCGCCTACTTCGGCATCTGGAATTTCGCCACCAAGGCGAACCTCGCGCTCGCCGCAGGGCTCGCTCTGCCGCTGCTCGCTTGGTTCGGCTACGTGCCGGGCGACGCGGCGAGCGTCGCGCCCCTTTACTACGCCTACTGTGTGCTGCCCTGCGTGCTGAAGCTCGCCAGCGCGGCAATGCTATGGCGCGGCGCGGCCGCGCTCCCGGAGGTTCGCCATGCTTAGGAAGCTGCTTGCTGTCTCGTCCCTCATCGCGCTGCTGGCGGGCTGCGCCGCTCCGGGGCCCGAAACCTACCGCGACGAGAAGCCGGCCCTCGACCTGATGTCGTATTTCGACGGCACCGTCGACGCCTGGGGCCAGTTCGCGGACCGCTCCGGCAAGGTGGTCAAGCGCTTCACGGTGGTGATCCACGGCCGGGTCGAGGGCGGGACGCTCACGCTCGACGAGGACTTCAGCTATTCGGACGGCACGAAGCAGCGGCGCGTATGGACCATCCGCCGCATCGACGCGCATCGCTACGCGGGCACGGCCGCGGACGTGGTGGGCGAGGCGCACGGCGAGGCTTGGGGCAACGCGCTGCGCTGGCAGTACGTGCTCGCGCTGGAGGTCGACGGCAGGGTCTGGAACGTCGACTTGGACGACTGGATGTACCTGCAGGAAGGCGGCGTGATGCTGAACCGCTCCGAGATGAGCAAGCTCGGCGTGCGCCTGGGCGAAGTACTGATCGCTTTCCGCAGGCGCGGCTGACGATGGCGCTGAATCGCATCGTCGCCGGCTGGGCGAAACGGCGGGTCTGGGTCGTGGGTGCCTCGAGCGGCATCGGCGCCGCCACCGCGGAGCTGCTGCTTGAACGCGGCGCGCGCGTCGCAGTCTCGGCGCGTAGCGCGCAGACGCTCGAGGCGCGCTTCGGGGCACGCGCGCTCGTCGAGCCGCTCGACGTCACCGACCACGCGGCGGTAACGGACGTCGCCGATCGCATCGCCGGCGCCTGGGACGGGCTCGACCTGGTGATCGACTTCGCCGGCAGCTACCGCGCGACGCGCGCCTGGCAGCTCGACGCCGCCGAGGCCCGTGCGACGGTCGAGGTAAACCTGATCGGCGCACTGAACGTCGTCGCGGCGACCCAGCGACGGCTGCTTGAGCAGGGCGCAGGCGGCATCGCGCTGGTTTCCAGCGTCGCGGGCTACGCGGGGCTGCCGAACAGCCTCGTCTACGGTGCCACCAAGGCCGCGCTCATCAACCTCGCCGAGACGCTGTGGCTCGATCTGTCGCCGCGCGGCGTCTCGGTGTACCTGATCAACCCGGGCTTCGTGGAAACGCCGCTCACCGCGCAGAACCGCTTCCGCATGCCGGCGCTGATCGGCGCGGACCAGGCGGCGCGCGAAATCCTCGCCGGGATCGAGCGCGGAGCTTTCGACATCCATTTTCCGAAGCGCTTCACGCTCGCCATGAAGCTGCTCAAGCTCCTTCCATACCCCCTTCAATTCGCGCTGGTGCGGCGCTACACCGGCCTGTGAGCGACGTCGCGCGCATCGTCGAGTACTTCGAGTCGCTGACGCCGGACGCGGTCGCGCGGCTAAGCGAGCATTACGCCGCCAACGCCTGGTTCAAGGACCCGTTCAACGAAGTCACCGGGCTGGAGGCCATCCGGCGCGTCTTCGCTCACATGTACCGCCAGGTCGAAGAACCGCGCTTTCGGGTCACCGACCGCGTGATCGCCGACAACGGCGCGCTGCTCGTATGGGACTTCAGCTTCCGCCTCGGGCGCCGGGCGATCGTGGTGCGCGGCGCAACGCACTTGCGGTTCAACGGCCGCGGCAAGGTGACCCACCACCGCGACTACTGGGACACCGCAGAGGAGCTGTACGGCAAGCTCCCCCTGCTCGGCACGCTCACGCGGCTGCTGCGTCGCAGGCTGGCGGCAAGCTAACGAAAATGCGGTCCGATGCGCGCCAGCGCGTCGGTGACGAGACAATTGACGCCCCAGCCGAGGAGGCGGCGCGCCGCGCGCCGGTCGTTCACCGTCCAGGCGAGGATGGCGTAGCCCGCGGCATGGATCCTGGCGGCCAGGCGCTTGTTGAGCGCGCGGTAATTGCAGTGCAGCGCGACGCACTCGAGGTCCTGCAGGGCCTCGTGCCAGTGCTCTGGAATGCGGGCGACCAGCAATCCGCGCGGCAGCTCGGGCACCGCGGCGCGCGCCGCCGCGAGCGCGAGCGGCGAGAACGACGACAGCACCGGCGGCAGGCCGGCGCCGCGCCAAAGCTCCCGCGCAGCGCGCGCCACCGCCTCGCCGGTGCGCCGCTCGTAGCCGGTCGCGGGCTTGATCTCGATGTTCGCCCACAGGCCGAGCTCCCGGCAAAGGCGCGCCGCCTGCTCGAAGGTCGGAATGCGCTCGCCGCGCCACTTCGCTCCGCGCCAGCTGCCCGCGTCGAGCTGCGCCAGACGCTCGTAGGAAAGATGCGCCACCTCGCCGCGGGTGCCGGTGGTTCGCACCAGCGTCTCGTCGTGCATCAGCACCGGCGTGCCGTCGCCCGCCAGCATGACGTCGAACTCGACGCCGCCGAAGCCGAGCGATGCGCCGAATCGGATCGCGGCCAGCGTGTTCTCCGGCGCGAGCCGCCCGCCGCCGCGGTGCGCGACGATCCTCGGGTAGGGCCAGCGCGCGCTCACTCGATGCGCCGGCCGGTCGCCGCGTCGAAGTAGTGAGCCTTCTTCGGGTCGTAGCGCAGCGGCAGCTTGCCCGTGCGCGCATCGAGCGATGCATGCAGGCGCGCGGCGATGCGCGCGCCGGTGCCTTCGCCGTCGAGATGACCGTAGACCAGCGTGTCGGCGCCGAGCGGCTCGACCAGGTCGACGTGCGCGACGAGCTTCGCCTCGGACTCGGCGCAGGGCTCGAGGTGCTCGGGCCGGATGCCGAACAGCACTTCGCGCCCGTCGCGCTGCTGCGGCACCAGGTTCATCGGCGGCGAGCCGATGAAGCCGGCGACGAAGGTGGTGGCCGGCTTCGCGTATACCTCGAGCGGCGCGCCGACCTGCTCGGCATTGCCGGCGTTCATGACGATCATGCGCTGCGCGAGCGTCATCGCCTCGACCTGATCGTGCGTGACATAGAGGCTCGTGGTGCCGAGGCGCTTGTGCAGCGCCTGCAGCTCGGCGCGCATCTGCACCCTGAGCTTCGCGTCGAGGTTGGACAGCGGCTCGTCGAACAGGAACACCGCTGGCTCGCGCACGATCGCGCGGCCCATCGCGACGCGCTGGCGCTGGCCGCCCGAGAGCTCGCGCGGCCGGCGGCCGAGGTAGCCCTGCAGCTCGAGGATGTCGGCGGCGCGCTGCACGCGCGCCTCGATCTCGGCCTTCGGCAGGCCGCGGATCCTGAGGCCGTATGCCATGTTGCCGTACACCGACATGTGGGGATAGAGCGCGTAGTTCTGGAACACCATGGCGATGTCGCGATCCTTCGGCTCGAGCAGATTGACCACCCGGTCGCCGATCGCGATCTCGCCTCCGGTGATGCGCTCCAGGCCGGCGACCATGCGCAGCAGCGTCGACTTGCCGCAGCCCGAGGGACCCACGATCACCACGAACTCCCCGTCGGCGATGTCGACCGACACGCCGTGCACCACCTCGAGCTCGCCGTAGGACTTGCGCACCCCGCGCAGCGAAACCTTGGCCATTATTTCTCCGTCTCCACGAGGCCCTTGACGAACCACTTCTGCATCAGCACGACGACCAGCGCGGGCGGCAGCATGGCGAGGATCGCCGTGGCCATGACCAGATTCCATTCGGTCGCCGCGTCGCCGCCCGCCATCATGCGCTTGATGCCGATCACCGTGGTGTACATGCTCTCCTGCGTCGTGATCAGCAGCGGCCACAGGTACTGGTTCCAGCCGTAGATGAACAGGATCACGAACAGCGCCGCGATGTTGGTGCGCGACAGCGGCAGCACCACGTCCTTGAAGAAGCGCATCGGCCCGGCGCCGTCGATGCGCGCCGCCTCCATCAGCTCGTCGGGAATGGTGAGGAAGAACTGGCGGAACAGGAACGTCGCGGTCGCCGACGCGATGAGCGGTATGGTGAGGCCGGCATAGGAATCCAGCATGCCGAGATCGGACACCACCTTGAAGGTCGGGATGATGCGCACCTCGACCGGGAGCATCAGCGTGATGAAGATCATCCAGAAGAACGTGCGCCGCAGCGGGAAGCGGAAATACACGATCGCGAACGCCGAGACGATCGAGATCGAGATCTTGCCGACGGCGATCACCAGCGCCATCACGAGGCTGTTCAGCATCATCCTGCCGACCGGCGCACTCGAGGCGCGCGTGGTGCCGTGCGCGAGCACCGCGGCGTAGTTGTCCAGCAGGTGGGTGCCGGGCCAGAGCTGCATCGGCACCCGCATCACCTGCTCGAACGAAAGCGTCGAGGCGACGAAAGCCATGTATATCGGCAGCATGACGATCGCCACGCCTGCGATCAGCACCGCGTGACGGACGACATCGAGATACGGTCGGCGTTCGATCATGGCGCGGCTCTCAATACTGCACCTTGCGCTCGACGTAGCGGAACTGGATCACCGTGAGCGAGATCACGATCAGCATCAGGACCACCGACTGCGCCGCCGAGCCGCCCAGGTCGAGCGCCTGCACGCCGTCCTGATACACCTTGAACACCAGGATCTGCGTCGCCTGCGCCGGCCCGCCCTGGGTCGTCGCGTCGATGATCGCGAAGGTGTCGAAGAACGCGTACACCACGTTCACCACCAGCAGGAAGAAGGTGGTCGGCGAGAGCAGCGGAAACACGATGGTCCAGAAGCGCCGGACGGGCCCGGCGCCGTCGATCGCCGCCGCCTCGACCAGCGACGCCGGGATCGACTGCAGCCCGGCGAGGAAAAACAGGAAGTTGTAGCTGATCTGCTTCCACACGGCGGCGACGACGACCAACAGCAGCGCCTGGTCGCTGTGCACGTAGTAGTTCCAGTCGACGCCGATCGAGCGCAGCATATAGGCGACGACGCCGATCGAGGGCGACAGCAGGAACACCCACAGCACACCGGCGACCGCCGGCGCCACGGCATACGGCCAGACGAGCAAGGCCTTGTAGGCGCGCGCCCCGCGCAGCACGCGGTCGGCCAACACCGCGAGCAGCAGCGAAATCGCGAGCCCGATCGCCGCGACCAACGCCGAGAACAGCGCCGTAACCTTGAACGAAGCGAGGTAGATCGAGTCCTGGAACAGCGCCTCGAAATTGTCGAACCAGACGAACTGGGTCTTGGAGGCGAAGGCGTCCTGCAGCAGCGCCGACCAGTACAGGGCCTGCAGCGCCGGCCAGAAAAAGAACACCAGCGTCACCGCGATCTGCGGCGACACCAGCACATAAGGTAGCCAGCGGGAGCTGAACTGGGCCCGCTTTTCCATGCCCGGCGCGGTGGTGGCGGCGGCCGGTGCGCTGCCCCGCGGCGGCGCACCCGGACCGGTTCGCTACTGGTTCGCCTTCTGGAACCTCACCAGCAGCTCGTTGCCGCGCTTGACTCCTTCATCGAGCGCCTGCTTGGCCGTCTTCTGCCCGCTCCACACGGACTCGAGCTCCTCGTCGATCACGTTTCGGATCTGCACGAAGTTCCCGAGGCGCAGGCCCTTGGAGTTCGGCGTCGGCGCCTTGTTGGTCAGCTCCTTGATCGCCGTGTCGAATCCGGGGCGCTCCTGGTACAGGCCCTGTTTCTTGGCCTCCTCGTACGCCGCCAGGGTGATCGGCACGTAGCCGGTCGACTTGTGCCAATCCACCTGGATGTCGGTCGACGACAGGAACGTGAAGAACTTCGCGATCCCTTTGTAGACCTCCTTGTTCTTCTGCGTCATCACCCACAGCGTCGCCCCACCGATGATGGTGTTCTGTGGCGCCCCCTTTACGTCGGGGTAGTACGGCAGCGGCGAGACGCCGAACTCGAACTTTGCGTTCGCCTTGATGTTGGCGTAGGCGCCGCTCGACTGCGTCAGCATGCCGCAGTCTCCGCCCGAGAACTTGCCGTTCGGCTCGTCCTTGCGCCCGACGTAGGTGAACAGGCCCTTCTTCGCCATGTTGCCCAGGTTCTGGATGTGCCTTACCTGCACCGGGCCGTTGAACACCAGCCGCGTGTCGAGCCCGCCGAAGCCGTTCTGCTTGGTGGCGAAAGGCACGTTGTGCCAGGCGCTGAAGCTCTCCATCTGCACCCAGGACTGCCAGCCGGTGGTGAACGCGCAGCTCATGCCGGAGGCCTTGAGCTTTTCTGCGTCCTTCTCGAGCTCAGGCCAGGTCTTGGGCGGCTTGTTGGGATCGAGGCCCGCCTTCTTGAACGCATCCTTGTTGATGTACAGCACCTGGGTCGAGCTGTTGAACGGCATCGACAGCAGGTGCCCCTTGGTGTCCGAGAAGTACGAGGTGACCGCCGGCAGGTAGTCCTTCGGGTTGAATTTCTCGTGCGCGTCGGCCATCAGCTTGTACACCGGCATGATCGCGCCGTGCGAGGCCATCATGGTCGCGGTGCCGACTTCGAACACCTGCAGGATGCCCGGCGGGTTGCCGGCGCGGTAGGCCGCGATCGCCGCGGTCATCGATTCGTCGTACTGGCCCTTGTACACCGGGGTGACCTTGTACTCCGACTGGCTGGCGTTGAACTTCTGCGCGATCTCATTCACCTTGTCGCCCAGCGCGCCGGCCATCGAATGCCACCACTGGATTTCGGTCACCGCGGATGCGGGGCCCGCCGACAGAAGCCCCGCGCCGAGCAGCGCGGCGGCAATGATCTTCTTGTTCATCCTCCCTCTCCTCTGAAAAGTTTGGGTCCGGCTTTGCGCCGTGAGGCAGCCGATTCTAGTCTGGGAACATGACCGGTTTGCAACACCTGTCCTGCGCGTCGCGCTGGCCAGTATATACCGGCCGCTCGGGGCCGCCCGTCGAACCGGGGCTGGCCGGAGCGGCCGGCAGGCGACTATGATCGGGCGAACCCGTCATGTTCGACAGACGCGCCCGATGAGCGAGATTCACGAGCTTTCCGCCGCACGGCTCGCGGCCCTGTTCGAGCAGCGCTCGCTTTCCCCGGTCGAGGCCGCCAAGGCCCTGCTGGCCCGCATCGACGCCTGGGAGCCGAAAATCAACGCCATGTACCGGGTGCTCGGCGAGCGCGCGCTCGAGCAGGCGAAGGCGTCGGAGGCGCGCTGGCGCGGCGGGCGGCCGCTGTCGGCCATCGACGGCGTGCCGGTGACCATCAAGGAGAATATCGCCACGCAGGGCGAGCCTTCGCCGATCGGCACGCGCGCCAACGAGGACGCCGGCCCGGCCCCGGCGGACGCCCCGCCCGCGGCGCGCGTGCGCGAGGCGGGCTGCGTGATCCTCGGCAAGACGACCATGCCCGACTACGGCATGTTGTCCTCGGGCCTTTCCAGCCTGCACGGCGTGACGCGCAACCCCTGGCGGCTCGACCGCAACACTTCCGGGTCGAGCTCGGGCGCCGGCGCGGCGGCCGTGGCCGGCTACGCGCCGCTGCATCTCGGCACCGACATCGGCGGCTCGGTGCGCCTGCCCGCCACGCATTGCGGCGTCTTCGCGCTCAAGCCTTCGCTCGGGCGCGTGCCCGTATACCCGCCTTACATGGGGCGCGTGACCGGACCGATGACGCGCAGCGTCGCCGACGCGGCGCTGCTCATGAACGCGATCGCGCGCCCCGACGCGCGCGACTTCATGAGCCTGCCGCGGCAGGAGGTGGATCACGCCGCCGGGCTGGAAGGAGTTGAGCTGAAGAAGCTGAAGATCGGCTACCTGCCCGACATGCGCGCGGGGCTGCCGGTGCACCCGGAGGTGCGCGCCGCCGCGCAAGGCGCCGCCAAGGCACTCGAAGCCGCCGGCTGCGCGGTCGAGGAGATGCCCTCGTTTCTCACCCCGGAGATGCTGGACGGCATGTGCCGCTTCTTCGAAGCCCGCTCCTACAGCGATTTCGTGGAACTGCCGGCGGCGAAGCAGGCCAAGGTGCTGCCGTTCATCGCGGAGTGGTGCACCTGGCGCGCGCGCGCCTTCAGCGGGCGCGACGTGATGCAGGCCTATGGGCAGGTGATGGCGATGCGCGAGGCCGCCGTCGCCGCCTGCCAGCGGTACGACTTCGTGGTGTCGCCGGTCTCGCCGATCCTGCCCTACGAGGCCGAGAGCGCCGCGCCCGGCGACGATCCGCACGACGCCTTGCCGCACATCGCCTTCACCGTGCCCTACAACATGTCGGAGCAGCCCGCGGCGTCGCTCAACTGGAGCGCGAGCGCCGACGGCCTGCCGATCGGCGTGCAGCTGATCGGGCGGCGCTTCGACGACCTCGGCGTGCTGCGCCTCGCGCGCGCGCTCGAGGGACTGCGCCCGGCGCAGAGGCCATGGCCCGCCTTGCCCTGATCCTGCTCGCCCTCGCCGCCGCGCTCCCGGCGCAGGCGGTGAAGGTGATCCGCATCGCGCCGCAATCGAACCTCGCGGTGCTCGACCCGTTCTGGACCACCGCGACCGTGACGCGCACGCACGGCTACATGATCTACGACACGCTGTTCGGCGCCGATGCCGAGGGCCGCGTGCGCCCGCAGATGGTCGATACGTGGAGTACGTCGAAGGACCGCAAGACCTGGACCTTCACGCTGCGCGCGGGGCTGGAGTTCCACGACGGCCAGCCGGTCACCAGCCGTGACGTGATCGCGTCGCTCGAGCGCTGGGGCAAGCGCGACAACCTGGGCCAGCGCCTCGCCGCGGCGACCGAGCGCTGGGAGGCGCTCGACGCGCGCCGCTTCCGGCTGCATCTCAAGGAGCCCTTCGGGCTGGTGCTCGAAGCGCTCGGCAAGCAGGGCGCGAACGTGCCCTTCATCCTGCCCGCGCGCGTCGCAGCAACGCCGATCGACCGGCAGATCGACGACACCACCGGCTCGGGGCCTTACATCTTCGAGAAGGACGAATGGAAGCCCGGCGCGCTGGTGGTCTACGTGAAGAACCCGAAGTACCGCGCGCGCAGCGAGCCGCCTTCCGGCACCGCGGGAGGCAAGCGCGTGTTCGTCGACCGCGTCGAGTGGCACATCCTGCCCGACGCGCAGACGCAGGTGAACGCGCTCGTCAAGGGCGAGATCGACCTGGTGGAGCAGCCCGCGCACGAGCATTACCCCAGGCTGCGCGCCGATCCGGACATCCGCGTGTACGACAACCGCTACGGCGCCCAGGTGCTGCTGCGCTTCAACCAGCTGCAGGCGCCGTTCAGCGACCTGCGGCTGCGGCGCGCGGCGCTGGTCGCCTTGTCGCAGGAGCCGTTCCTCAAGGCGCAGTACGTCTCGCCCAACCTGTACCAGGCCTGCCGCTCGATGTATCCCTGCGGCACGCCGTACCAGACCGATGCCGGCATGCAGGGCCTGCTGCACGGCGACTTGAAGCGCGCGCGAGCGCTGCTCAAGGAGGCGGGCTACGACGGCACGCCGGTGGTGATCCTGCAGCCGACGGACCTCGCGACCATCGCCAGGCTGCCCGTGGTCGCCGCGCAGCAGCTGCGCCAGGCCGGCTTCAAGGTCGACCTTCAGTCGATGGACTGGCAGACGCTGGTGTCGCGTCGGCAGAAGAAGGCCAGCTGGAGCATCTTCATCACCACCTTTAACGGCCTCGACGTGGAGAACCCGGTCGTCAACCCGGCGATGAACGCTTCGTGCGACGAGGCCTGGCCGGGCTGGCCGTGCGACGAGAAGCTCGAGGCGTTGCGCGCAGATTTCCTGAAAGCGGAAAGCGAAACTGAAAAAAAGCGCATCGCCGCCATGGCCCAGGAGCGCGCGCTCGAGATCGGCACCCACGCGCCGCTCGGCGAGTACTTCCAGCCGGTCGCGGCGCGCAGGGACATCACCGGCTACCTCAACGCGCCGGTCTACCTCTACTGGAACCTGGACAAGAAGTAGGCGACCTCTAGCCGGCGTATACCGGCCCCAGGGGCCGCAGGCGCACGCCTTTGCGCAGCTTGGTCCAGGCGAACTCCGCCGGGTCGGCGAGCGCCGGGCCCGGCGCCTTGACCACCAGGATTCGCTTCGCGATCGGCTGGAAGTCGGCGCGGAAGTGCACCGAGCTCTTCAGGCCGAGGATGCGCTCCATGCGCGGCTCGACCCCGAGGTGGCGGAACATCTCCTGGTCGGCTGCCTGCACCTTCTTCGACGCGAGCGCGACGCGCACGCCCGGCGCTGCGCGGCTGCGCAGCAGCGCCATCGGTCCGAGCGTCATGCGAAAGCCCTTGAACATCGGTCCCGTGCAGGTGAAATTGCCGTCGCCCAGGCGCTCCACCGTGAACTCGCCGGCAAAGGGAGCATCGCCCGCAATGCCGGACTTCCCGCCAAGCGCGAGGCCGAGCGTGGCGCCCTGCCCCGCCTCGTGTGCCCGCTGCGCGGCCACGCGGTCGATCAGCAGGCCGAGCGTCGCGTCGCGCGCGTTCTGGCGCACCAGCGCGGCGAGCAGTCCGGTGGTGTCGCCGTTGCCGCCAGCACCGGGGTTGTCCTGCGTGTCGGCGAGCACCATCGGCCGTCCGGGCTCCCCGCCCTCGCGCGCCAGGCGCACCGCCTCGTCCGGTGTATGCAGCTCCATGGCGAAGTCCTTCTCGGCGCCCGCCACCGCCTCGCGCAGCCGGTCGACCGCGGTACCCACCTCGCGCGCGTCGCCGCCGTAGCCGAACACCGCCATGCCGCACTCCTCGAAGTCCGCCATCGGGAAGCCCGGGGTGAACGACAGGACCACGTCGTGCCTGTTTTCCAGCTCGCCGAGGTCGCGGTACAGGCCGCTACACGGGTCAATGAACGAGGACTGCGACGGCAACCCGGTGAGGAAGTCGAGCGTGCGGTACGCCGAGGGAAGCCGCGAGCCCGACTTCAGCATGCGATCGAGCAGGCGCGCGGCGCGCGCGCCGGTCTCGGCCATGTCGACGTGCGGATACGTCCGGTAGGCGACCAGCGCGTCGGCGCGCTCGGTCATGGCGCGCGTGACGTTGGCGTGCAGGTCGAGGCTCGCCGCGATCGGCACCCTGGATCCCACGACCTCGCGCACGCGGCGCAGGATCTCGCCCTCGCCGTCGTCGTAGTCGTCGGTGACCATGGCGCCGTGCAGGTCGAGGTACACACCGTCCACCGGCAGCGCCGCCTTCAGCTGCTCGACCATGCCGCCGAGAATGCGCTCGAAGGCCTCCCGGGTCACCTGCGCCGAAGGGCTCGCCGCCGCCCAGGCGGTGCCCACCAGCCGGTGGCCGAGCGCGCGCAGCGCCTGGATCGCGCCCGCCGCCGGGATGTTCGCCCCCTCCACCGCCGCGAACAGCGGCTCGCCGTACTGGACGCCGGGCCAGCCGCCGCCCGCCTCGAAGGCCGCGTAGTCCGCGCGCGACGGCGCGAAGGTGTTGGTTTCGTGCTGGAAGCCGCCGATCGCGATGCGTGCCATGGATCGATCCTTCGTAGTCGCCGTCGAGTGCTTGCTTGGGTCAGGGCGTTCAATTATCGTGTCTAGCGCCTTACTTCAGGGGGACTTCCATGATGTCATTTCGCAAAACCGCGGTGCTCGGCGCCGCACTTGCCGCGCTCGGCGCGTCGTTTGGCTCGGCTGCGCAGGACAAAGTGCTGCGCGTGGTGCCGCACTCGAACCTCGCAATCCTCGACCCGATCTGGACCACGGCGTACATCAGCCGCAACCACGGCTACATGATCTACGACACGCTGTTCGGTACCGACGCCAAGAGCCGGATCGAGCCGCAGATGGTCGATACCTGGAACATGTCGAAGGATGGCAAGACCTGGACCTTCAAGCTGAGGAAGGGGCTCGCATTCCACGACGGCGCGCCGGTGACCGGCGAAGACGTGGTCGCCTCGCTCAAGCGCTGGGGCGCACGCGACACCATGGGGCAGCAGCTGATGACCTTCGTCGAGGCGATGGAGACCCCGGCGCCCGATACCTTCGTGCTCAAGCTGAAGGAGCCCTGCGGCTTCGTGCTCGAGGCGCTCGGCAAGCCCTCCTCCAACGTGCCGTTCATCATGCCCAAGCGCGTCGCCGAAACCGACCCGTTCAAGCAGATCGACGACTACACCGGCTCGGGCCCCTACATCTTCAAGAAGGACGAGTTCAAGCCCGGCGACAAGGCCGTTTACGTCAAGAACACCAAGTACGTTCCGCGCAACGAGCCCGCCTCGGGAACCGCCGGCGGCAAGCGCGTGTACGTCGACCGGGTCGAGTTCAACCTCGCGCTGCGCGATGCCCAGGCCCAGGTCAACGCGTTGGCGAAGGGCGAGGTGGACATCATCGAGCGCCCGGCGTTCGAGAGCTATGCCCAGTTGAAGGGGACGAAGGGCGTCGAGCTCGTCAACCGCGATCCACTGGGATTCCAGTACATGTGCCGCTTCAACGCCCTGTACCCGCCGTTCGACAAGCCCGCGGTGCGGCGCGCCGCGCTGGCGGCCTTCAACCAAGAGGCCTTCCTCAAGGCCCAGGTGGGCGTCAAGGAGTATTACCACAGCTGCCCGTCGATGTTCACCTGCAACACGCCCTACGCGAGCACCGCCGGCAGCGAGATCATGGCGAAGTCGAACATGAAGAAGGCGCGCGAGCTGCTCAAGGCCTCGGGCTACGACGGCACGCCGGTCGTGATCATGAAGCCCACCGACCTCGCAGCGATCCAGAAGTTGCCGGACGTCGCCGCGCAGCTCATGCGTCAGGCGGGCTTCAAAGTCGACCTGCAGGCGATGGACTGGAACACGCTCGTCTCGCGCCGCGCCAAGAAAGACCCGCCCGCGCAGGGCGGATGGAACATGTTCTGTACCGCATGGGTCGCGCCCGACATCTGGAGCCCGCTGAACAACGCCGCGCTCGACGCCAAGGGCGAGAAAGCCTCCTGGTTCGGCTGGCCGAACGATCCGAAGATCGAGGAGCTGAAGACGCAGTTCGCACGCGAGCTGGATCTTGCCAAGCGCAAGAAGCTCGCCGCCGAGATCCAGGCCGAGGCCTTCGCCTACGGCACGCATGCGCCGCTCGGCGAATACATCAACCCGGTCGCGGTGCGCAAGGGCATCACCGGGCTACCGGTCGGGCCGGGCGACTTTTACTGGAACGTCAAGAAGAACTGAGCCGCTGCGCTACCATGACGGCTCCGGGCTGAATCCCCGGGGCCGTTTTTTTTCGGACCCATCGTGTATCAATTCATCGCGCGACGCCTGCTCTCGACGATTCCGGTGCTGGCGATCGTCGCGGTGCTGGTGTTCCTGCTGCTGCGGCTGACGCCCGGCGATCCGGCGGCGATCCTCGCCGGGGACGCCGCGAGCCCCGACCAGATCGCCCAGATCCGCGTCGGCCTCGGCCTGGACAAGCCGATCATCGTGCAGTTCGGCATCTGGGCGTCGCATGTGCTGCGCGCCGACCTCGGCGAGTCGTTCTACTTCAAGATCAAGGTGACCGAGCTGATCGCGCAGCGCCTCGAGCCGACGCTCGCGCTCTCCACCCTGACCATCCTCATCGCGGTGCTGGTGGCCGTGCCGCTCGGCGTGATCGCCGCCTGGCGCTTCGGCGGCTGGTTCGACCGCGCGCTGATGGGCTTCTCGGTGCTCGGCTTCTCGATCCCGGTGTTCGTGCTGGCCTACATCCTGATCTGGATCGTCTCGCTCAAGCTCGGTTGGCTGCCGGTGCAGGGCTACCGTCGCATCGCCGACGGCTTCTGGCCGTTCCTGCGCCACCTGATCCTGCCCTCGATCACGCTGTCGGTGATCTACATCGCGTTGATCGCAAGGGTCACGCGCGCGTCGGTCGTGGAGGCGCTCGGCGAGGACTACATCCGCACCGCGCGCGCCAAGGGGCTGCCCGAGTCGCGCGTGCTGATCGCGCACGCGCTCGCCAACGCTGCGGTGCCGATCGTCACGGTGATCGGCATCGGCGTCGCGCTGCTGATCGGCGGCGTCGTGGTCACCGAGTCGGTGTACGCCATTCCCGGCCTCGGACGGCTCACCGTCGACGCCGTGCTGGCGCGCGACTTCCCGACCATCCAGGGCGTGATCCTGTTCTTCTCCCTGGTGTACGTGGTCGTCAACCTGCTGGTCGACTTGTCCTACGTGTTCCTCGATCCGCGCATCCGCTACTGATGGACGCCGACGCGCTCTCGGTCGAGGCCGCCGACGTCCGCCATCACGAGTCGACGTGGCGGCGCCTGCGGCGCAACTGGTCGGTGCGCCTCGGCGGCGCGGTGCTCGCGGTTCTGGTCGTGGTGGCGCTCGCCGCGCCCTGGCTCGGAACCGTCGACCCGACGCTGTTCGACGCCGGCAGCCGCGACCTGGTGCCGGGAAGGATGGGCGAGATCACCACGCTGGAGGGCGACACCATCCCGCACCGCTTCATCATGGGCTCCGACTCCTTCGGGCGCGACATCTACAGCCGCGTGATCTACGGCGCGCGCGTGTCGCTCTCGGTCGGCCTGCTCGCCGCCCTCCTCGCGCTCGCCTTCGGCGTGCTCGCCGGGCTTTCGGCCGGCTACCTGCGCTGGGTCGACGGGGTGCTGATGCGCTTCATGGACGGGCTGATGGCGATCCCGGCGATCCTGATCGCGATCGCGCTGGTGGCGATGTGGCGCGGCAGCCTGCCGACGGTGATCGTCGCCATCGCGATCCCGGAGATCCCGCGCGTCACGCGCCTGGTGAGGTCGCTGGTGCTGTCGATCCGCGAGGAGCCCTACGTCGAGGCCGCCGTGTCGCTCGGCACGCCGACCTGGAAGATCATGTTCAAGCACATTCTGCCGAACACCATGGCGCCGCTGATCGTGCAGGGCACCTACATCGCCGCCTCGGCCATCCTGCTCGAGGCGATCCTGTCGTTCCTCGGCGTGGGACTGCCGCCCGACATCCCGACCTGGGGAAACATCATGGCCGAGGGGCGGGTGCAGTTCAACGAGTATCCGCACAACGTGTTCTTCCCGGGGCTGTTCCTCGCGGTCACCGTGCTCGCCGTCAACATCCTCGGCGACGGGCTGCGCGACACGCTCGACCCGAAGATGGCCAAGCGCGTATGAGCAGCGTGCTCGAAGTGCGCAATCTTTCGGTGGCCCTGCCCGCGGGCGGCGATCGCCGGCGCGCGGTGGAGAACGTGTCCTTCGGCGTCGAGCGCGGCGAGATCGTCTGCCTGGTGGGGGAGTCGGGTTCGGGCAAGTCGGTGATCGCGCAGGCGATGATGGGCCTGCTGCCGCAGGCGCTCCCCGTCGCCGGCGGCAGCATCCTGCTCGAGGGCGAGGACGTCGTGAAGGCTCGCCCGGAGCGGCTGCGCGAGCTGCGCGCCACGCGCATGTCGATGGTGTTCCAGGAGCCGATGACCGCGCTCAACCCGGTCATGACCTGCGGAAGGCAGATCGACGAAGTGCTGGTACAGCACACTCGCCTCACGGCCGCCGAGCGCCGCGCGAAAATTCTCGACATCGTGCACGAAGTCGCGCTGCCCGACCCAGAGCGCATCATCGCCTCGTATCCGCACCAGCTCTCCGGCGGCCAGCGCCAGAGGATCGTCATCGCCATGGCGCTGGTGCTGGAACCTGCGCTGCTGATCGCCGACGAGCCGACCACCGCGCTCGACGTGACCACCCAGGCGCAGATCCTGCGCCTGATCCAGGAGCTGCAGGCGCGCCACGGCACCGGCGTGCTGTTCATCACGCACGATTTCGGCGTGGTGGCCGAAATCGCGCACCGCGTCGCGGTGCTGCGTCTCGGCGAGATGGTCGAGCTCGGATCGAAAGCCGAGGTGCTGACCCGCCCGCAGCACTTCTACACCAGGATGCTGATCGGCGCCGTGCCGAAGATCGAGCCGCACGGCCGTCCGATCGACACCTCCAAGCCGGTGGTGCTCGCGACGCGCGGGTTGTCGAAGGTCTACTCCGATCGCGGCTGGTTCGCCAGGCGCCGCGAGGTGCGCGCGGCGAGCGACGTGACGCTGGAGATCCGGCGCGGCCAGACGCTCGGCATCGTCGGCGAGTCGGGCTCGGGCAAGTCCACCGTGGCGCGCTGCATCGTGCGCCTGATCGACCCGACCAGCGGCGAGATCCGGCTCGGCGGCGACGAGATCGCCGGCAAGTCGCGCGCCGCGCTGCGCCCGCTGCGGCGCAAGGTGCAGATCGTGTTCCAGGACCCGTACCGTTCGCTCAATCCGCGGCGCAGGGTGCGCGACGCCATCATGGAAGGGCCGCTCAACTACGGCGTGCCGCGCGCCGAGGCGCGCGAGCGGGCGGAGCGGCTGATGGAGCTGGTGCGCATGGACCCCGGGGCGCTCGGCCGCTACCCGCACCAGTTCTCGGGCGGGCAGCGCCAGCGCATCTGCATCGCGCGCGCTCTCGCCATGGAGCCCGAGCTGCTGATCGCCGACGAGGCCGTGTCGGCGCTCGACGTGTCGGTGCAGGCGCAGGTGCTGGCGCTGCTGGAGGAGATCCGCGAGCGGCTCGACCTGGCGATGCTGTTCATCACGCACGACCTGCGCGTCGCGGCCCAGGTGTGCGACTACGTGGCCGTGATGTCGCAGGGGCAGGTCGTCGAGCAGGGTCCCGCGGCCGAGGTTTTCAGCGCGCCGCGCCACGAATACACGCGCGCCCTGTTCTCCGCCGCGCCCGGCCGCAATTTCGCGTTCGCCAAGGCGTGAGCCGAGCGCCGGTTCGGGCCGGCCACTTCCCGTATATATACTTGCGCCCATGCGTTCGCCCGCCATCGACCTGTTACGCGCGCTGACTGCCCGCGGCCCGCTGTCGCGCGCCCACCTCGCCGCGGCCTGCGCGCTGCGCATGGCGGACCTCGAGCGCTGCCTCGCGCGCCTCGCCGGCAACGGCTTCGTCGTCGTGGACGGGGAAACGGTGCGTCTGTGCGGCCCGTTCGATTTTCTCGATGCCGAGCGCATCGCCGCGGGGCTCCGCACGCGCGCGGCGGAGATCCGCGTCGAGGTCGTCGACGCCTGCCCCTCGACCAGCTCGGCGCTAATGAACGAAGCGCCGCCCCGCGGCACGCGGCTGCTGCTCACCGAGGAGCAGGTCGCCGGCCGCGGCCGGCGCGGCCGGCGCTGGCTCTCGTGCGTCGGCGCCGGCCTCGCGCTTTCGCTGCGGCGCGGCTTTTCGCGCAGCGCACGCGAGCTCGCGGCGCTGCCGCTCGTGGCGGGCGTGGCCACAGTGCGTGCGCTCAGGACCCTCGGCACCGCGGAAGCATCGCTCAAGTGGCCGAACGACCTGCTCGTGGAAGGCGCGAAGCTCGGCGGCATCCTGATCGAGACGCGCGCGCAGGGCGGGCAGGCGATCGCCGTTACCGGCATCGGGCTCAACTGCCGCACGACCCCGGCTCTGGCGGCCCGCCTCGGCCGCCGCATCGCCGCGCTGGAGGAATTCGTGCCCTCGCTGCCCTCGCGCAACGAGGTGGCGGCGCGCGTCGCGAGCGAGCTGCTCGAGGCGATGGACGCATTCGAAGCCGGCGGCTTCGCCGCCTTCAAGGACGCGTGGGAGGCGATGCACGCCTACTCCGGCCAACGGCTGCGCGTGCGCCTCGCCGACGGGCGCGTGGTCGCCGGCGTCGCCGACGGGCTCGCGGAGGACGGCGGCCTGCGGCTGCGCACGCGCAGCGGCGTGCGCGCGGTGAAGAGCGGCCGGGTCGTTTCCGCGAGGATCGCGTGATCCTCGCCATCGACGCCGGCAACTCGCGCGTGAAATGGGGCTGGCACGACGGCCGCCAGTGGGTCAACCTCGCCACCGTGTCGCTGATCGAGTTCGCCGCCGCGAGCCACGACATCAATCCGTTCGCCGCCACCCACGATAACCCGGAGCGCATCGTGATATCGAACGTCGCGGGCGACGGCGCGCACCAGCTGCTCGTCAACTGGACTAGCATATTCGACGCGCAGCCGCTCTGGCTCCGGGGCGAAGCCGAGCGCTGCGGCGTCAGGAGCCGCTACGAATTCCCCGAGAAGCTCGGCTCGGACCGCTGGGCGGCGCTGGTCGCGGCGCGCGCGCTGCACCGCGGGGCTTGCCTGGTGGTGAGCGCGGGCACCACCACGACCGCCGACATGCTCTCGGCGGAGGGCGAGTTCCTCGGCGGCGTGATAGTTCCGGGCGTGGAGCTGATGCGCTTCGTGCTGCACGAGCACACCGGCCGGTTGCCGCTCCAGGAGGGGCGCTTCAGCAAGATGCCGCGCAACACGATCGACGCGATTGAGACCGGATGCCGCCACGCGCAGGCCGGCGCGGTCGAACGCATGTTCCACAGCATGGGGAACGAGCCCCTGTGCCTGGTGAGCGGCGGCGCGGGGGAGTCGCTCATCGAGCAGCTCGGCATCCCCTGCCGCTACGTGGAGAACCTGGTGCTCGAAGGCCTCGTCCGCATCGCCCTGAGCGAGCGGCCGGCGCCTTCCCCCGGCGCCGCCTAGCCCGCATGCGCACGCTTTTCCTCCTCCTGCTGCTCGCCAATCTCGCGTTCTTCGCCTGGACGCGCTACCTCGCTCCGCCCGATCCGTATTCCGACTCGCGTCCCCGCGAGCGCCAGGTCGCGCCGCAGCGGCTGGTGTTGCTGCCCGCACGCCCCCCCGCCGCGCCCCCACCGCCCGGCCCCGCCGCCGCGACCAACCCCGAAGCGCAGCCCCGCTAGCCGATCGGCTGTGTCCCGCCCGGCACGTGCTGCGCGATCAGCGCGAGCAAGCGGTCCGCGCGCACCGGCT
>Ga0316620_10000325_pt1 | contig 19059 bp, 7 predicted proteins | sample OWC_Aug_M1_C1_D5_FD_207651 | JGI IMG/M metagenome (GOLD analysis project Ga0316620, IMG submission 207651) | Wetland soil microbial communities from Old Woman Creek delta, Ohio, United States - OWC_Aug_M1_C1_D5_B | ecosystem: Environmental > Terrestrial > Soil > Wetlands | place: USA: Ohio... | reverse complement strand
GCCAGGCTGGCTCCACCCAGGTTGTCGAACTCGTCGGCGTGGATCTTGAGCGGAAAGCCCATAGATTTGGCTGTTTCCAGGATGCGGCGCGATTGGGCCAGATCGAAAGCACCCGTCTCGCAGAAGACGTCCACAAAGGGCAAGTGGCGAGTAAGCAGATGAGAATCCCACCAGCGTTTCAGTGAGGGGAGCATCTCGGAGCATACAAGGGTGGTGTAGCCAGCGGGGTCGGACTTATACTCAGGTGGGATGGCATGCGCAGCGAGGAAGGTGGGAGCAAGGTCGATGGGACCCTCCGCATCCAAGAGCAGCAGGGCTTGCAGCATACGCAGCTCAGTCTCGAGCTGTAAGCCGTAACCGGTTTTGGCTTCGGCCGTGGTGGTGCCATGGGAAAGCATATCGGCGAGCCGAGGGCGGGTCTCATCCAGCATGGCCTGAAGGGGAGCCTGGCGAGTAAGGCGCACGGTGGAGAGGATGCCACCGCCTGCGGCCAGGATTTCCAGGTAGGTCTTGCCTTCCAGGCGCAGCTCGAACTCGGCAGCGCGATCGCCAACCCACAACAGGTGGGTATGCGGGTCCACAAATCCGGGCATGACCACGTGCCCCCTGGCATCCAGGCACTCTTCGCCCGGATAGGACTGGAGCAAATCGGAGGTGGTGCCGACGGCGACAATTTTATCGCCATGGAATACCACCGCCCCATCCGTGATGAGGTCCAGGTGACCGAGGTCCCGCCCACGCTGGGGTGGGCCGGTGATGGTTAATAGCTGGGAGGCAGAATGGATGAGCATAATTGTCTCCGGATAAAAAGATAACGAGCGGGGATGATATTTCCGCTCGTTATTATAATGGCCTTCTTGTGGGCGGAATAGGACTCGAACCTACGGCCTCACGGATGTCAACCGTGTGCTCTAACCAACTGAGCTATCCGCCCGCGAGAGTGCCATTATACCATGTCGATGCGTATATTCGCTCGCCTGCTCAGTGCAACCACATACATTATCCATCTGTTTTTGCGACCTTGAGCGGGCGATACGCACCCTGTTTAATTGCCCCATCCGGTGCTCATCGTCAGAAGAGCACCGGATGGGAACGTTTGAGTTACTCGTATAGATATATACCCACCATAAATCTGCCGCGACCTTCCACTCCGGGGCGCTAACCCTAGCGGGATACTACAGGCAGCAGTATGGGCCAGTACGGCTCACCCACCGATAGGGCAAAGATGCCTGCCTCGCAGATGGGCACTACCAGCAGGTTATCTGTGGTGAACCTGCTCACCGCATAGCCTGAGCAGGTGGCATCGACCCAACCGGTGTTGGTCTTGCGATAGAGGGTCAGGTTGTTCTCGTTGAAACCGCCGAGATCGTTATTCCCATACGAGATAGCCAGCGCGGCGGGTGGGTTCAGGTCACCCTGGCGAAGGGGATAACTGGGGACGGGATTCACCCATGGGTCGGTCAGTGGAGAGCCGATATAAGCCGCCAGCTCGAAGGGATTGCCGACCACATTCCCCATTCCAATCAATGTGTCGCGCAAGTCAAAACGGGCTGTCTCCGGCAGATTCCCCGGCGGGATGTAGAAAGTGACCTGCAGCGTATCACCAAGGGCATAGTGGATGGCATCATACGCAGTTTCGTTTTTCAGGCCGATATCGACAAAATCCACATCCCCCATATCCAACAAGGCGTAGCCCTTGTTGTTGTTGACGAACGCATCCGTCTCGTCGTGGACTTCCACCAGCTGGTTGAGCGGGTCAATTACGGCATAGATGCGCTGTTCGCCCATGCCGCTGGCATTCCACTGGATGCTGACGGGGAGAACCTCACGCGGGCCGAGCTCGTAGGCGCCAATGGTCTGGCTGCCAAGCAAGGTACCACCTACATCAGGGTCACCCCGGTAAAAACTAACCAGGAAAGCGGAGTGGTTGTCTTCATAGCTGAAATTACGCACCACAGCGGTAGTGGTGATCACCTGGCCTTCGCTGGCAACGGGTGGGTTGACGATGATATCGCGGCTGAAATCGACCTTGTCCGTCCCGCATTGACCATCCGTCCAGGGCAGGATGAAAGCAGGATCCGGATGATCATAATTATCCCAGAAGATGCCCTCCGGCCGTGTGGTGTAGTCCAGTACCATGGCGCCATTGGTAGACCAGTACAGGAAAGGTCTGATCCAGTAATCATAACCCTCTAAATTGGCATCAGGGACGCCATTCAAGTATCCATCTATCTGAGTGCTGGTAGTTGTGGAGATCGTCAATGTCGATAATTCTGATTGGTTATAGGAAGTGTTGGTCGACATCTTGAAAGAGGGCAGCCGGGTGCTGAAGGATACAATATCGAAGAGCGAGAAAGTCATTTCCTCACCCCCGATCTGCCATTCAAATTCATTAGAAAAGCCCGTCTGCAACTGGCTGGAGTAGCTGGAAACATCACCCGAGTCGAAGGAATAATGGAACTCGCTGCCATCACTATCGACTTCGTATTCAGAGCGGGAGCTGATCAATTGGGCTTTATCCAGAAAGCTTTCCTGGGTTTCCGGGTAGCTCAACATATTATCAAGCTGGTGACGAGAGCGGTACCACGTGTCGCAAGTATTTCCCCGATCGACGGCCATGCGTGGGGTATCCATAGGGAAGACCACAGTAATGAAGCTGGAAGGGACGTTGGTATTCAGGTCATAAGCCGGATATTCCCACACCTCATAATCGGTGCGCATGTAAAACAGGGCATCGTCATTTGAGGCGGTGCGGGTTTCTTTGAATGCCACCGAATTAAATTTGCCTTCGGTTTTTTCGAAGTTTTCTCCATAGCTGATGCCGATGCTGTCTCTGGTGTGGGTTGCTTCGGGATCTCCAATCGTGGTGACGAAGTCGAGCGCCAGGCTAAATTCTCGCCTGGTGGAGATACTGACATTGGTAGTGCTGTTTTCCCCCAATGTCAGCTCAGCCCTGGTCTCTTCATCCTGGCTATTGATATCGTATGGATCACCATCCAGGACGTCAATATGCTTGGGCGGAGAGTTAATGATAGCGGTGATGCCACCCACGCTGTACTGCCGGCGGTATGTGGGTGGACCCACACGCAGGCTCTCTCCGGTGAAGTCACCCGTGGCGATGAATGGGAAATAGTTGTTGCCGAACAGGAAAGGATCACCCATAGATTGGAGCGAACCAGCCGAATATTCATAGAACCATAGTTTATCCAGATCAGGATCGTAATCGCTATCGGACTCGAAGAATACGATCTCATCGACCAGGTCACGGTCCAGGTCGCCCACAGCCAGCTCATCGCGCCAGGTGGAGCGCGACCAGCCTGGCACAGCATAGTTAACCATCAACGTGGGGGTCATCAGAACGCTTGAGTCGATCACCTGAAGACTACGGTACAGGTCAGGCCAGTCATTGTCGTCCAGACCTATGGGCCAGGTCTGGATAATCTCATCTGCCCCGTTGCCATCCACATCACCCACCTCTAGCTCAATATCGGCACTGCAGCAGCGCCAATCATCCAGTACATACAATGGAAGGCTGAATTCGTAATACTTGGCGACAATGGTGTTGTTCACCACATCCAGGACGGAATAGCGTGTCTGGTATGTCCCAATATCGATGAATCCTGCCAGTCTACATACTGCATATATATCCCAGCTGATGACAATTTCCTCATCCCCGTTCCCATCCAGGTCACCAGAGGCGATGTTGAAGGTCCGTTCGGGGCCATGTCCTATGTATGAGAAGTCTCCTGTACAAATCTCGCCGGGAACTGCCAGGGGGCGTTCTGCTGTGTCAAGTGATTCGAGAATCCAATTCGTAGTATCCAGGCTGAATACTTCGACCTTAACGTTGATACCCGAGTTGTCGTAATAAAAAAACCCAATCTCGTCCACCCCGTCCTTATTGAAATCGCCCAGGGTGATTTTCGGGAACATGCCTGTGCGCCAGACCTCGCTGGCCAGCAGCGGCTTCGGCCTGAAGCCGTCCTGGATGTCATACAACTGGAGGGCCACCTCGCCAGCTGCCCGGCGGTATCCAAGCACAATCTGCTCCCGCCCATCCCCGAATAGATGGCCGGTGCGGACGGAGATGTTGTTGATGTAATCTTCAGCGACACTACCCGTATCAAAATAACCGATCAGCTCGGTATCGAAAGGCTGGTCCTGGCAGCAGGCTTCCAGCCAACTCCAGCCGGGCTCCCAAACAGGCAAAAGGCTGCCGGAGGCGATGCCCTGCTGCAGGCTGCCGGCGGATTCCTGGGCATACAGGTAGGTGGTGTTGGTGGCTTGTGAGACTGCCGCGGCTACCCCCGAAGCCAGGACGCCCCCGGCAGAGGTCCAGGAGGCCTGCCAGGCGCTGCCGTTATACTCGTTCTGCCACAGCAGGTTATCGGCACCGCGCAGGTAGACGGTCATCCTGCCTGTCTGAGGAGAGACCGCACTGGGGGCTGAAGCGATGCTAACGGCACCTGTTATGCTATTCATAGGCAGGCGTCTCCAGGGTCCCCAGCTGCCACTATAAGCACGATACCAGAGAGCCCCATCCACACCACCCGCGAAGACGGTGGTATGGGTAGCGTCCAATGCTACTGCACCAGGACCCGTGGATAATGCCCCACCCAAATTCTGCCAGGCGTCCCAGGCACTGCCGGTGTAATGGCGGTAGCGCAGGGTGTTATCGGGCCACAGCCAGAACAGATCCAGCTGCCCACCCCTGGCCACAATGGCTGGAGCTGGCAGATCTGGCAGGGGAACCACACTGTCCAACGTGGGCCAGCTGGCGGGCGGGTTGTTTTCGTCCGGATTATCGAGTACTACCCAGCCGCTCCAAGCACTGCCATTAAAATGGTTGGTCATGACCACCAGGTAGTTGGGCAGGATACCATCATCGATGCCGATGGCGAAGACGTCCAGCTGGTTGGCCCCGCGTGAAGCGATGGCGGGTGCAGAAAGCAGAAGGCCGCCTGCCAAATTATCCCAGCTGCCCCAGGTGTCACCAGAGACGTTATACTGGCGATGCCACAGGGTATCATCGTAACCCCGCACCCCCAGGTCCAAAATATTATCGGTGCGCAAGACAGCCGCTGGTGAGGAGGTGGTCCTGGTGTTCGTGACAACCCCCTGCATATCGCCCACATCGAGAATGATATGGCCGGTATTGGTGGCCGAGGGGACGATCCAGGCCGCGATCTGCTCATCCACTGCATCCCCATTCAAATCTCCCGCAGCGACATCATGAGAGATTAAGTTTCCTAAATTAAACTGGCTGCCTGGGATCAGCTCGATGGTGGGGCTGACCGCGTAGGTTTGCAGGCTCAGGTTATTTAGCTGGTATCCACTGGTGAATACCTTGTCCATACTCACCAGGCGATAGTTGCCTGCCAGGGGATCACCCAGGGCGCCATCGGCCATCATGGCTTCTAGTCCATTGAGTTGCACAGCCTCCTGGACGCCATTCTCATTGACCCGGTCGACCCAGGTGGTATAGCCCACGGCGGGGGATAGATGACCGGGCTCATGATAGGGGATGGGTTGGGCTGGTGCGGGACGCGAGGTCACTCCAGGCGACCCATCCTCACTGGCCAGATCAGAACCGGTGGTGGCAGCACTGGCGGTATCAACCGTTTGCCATCCAGCGGGAAGCACGGAGGTTAAAAGCAAAGCTACTGCTACGAGGATATAAACAGACTTACCCATCTTGAATTCCCTCCCGGAAACAAAGGTGAAACTGCCCCGTTTCACCCGGCCCCGTGGCAAGACACGTGCCAGGACCTTTAACTAAGCTGTCTTTGTTAATTCCCACCCTAGATTTTGGTTGATAAAATGGGTATCTATTTTATTATAGGGTTTTTCAGGCGATTGTCAACTAAAATTCACTCCACTACAGAGAAATTCAGGTAATATTGCATGTTCTATATTACAAGGCATCTGCCCTGCCTGAAAGGATTGCCTGTGAAAGAAAGGTCATGGTACACTAACAGGCATCACCGGCAGCCCAGCAGAATTGTGGTCCGAGGAGAGTCCGCCATGAATGAAGACCTGTTCAATAAGTTCGAGGCCCTGACTTTTGACGACGTCTTGATTGTGCCAGGTTACGCTGAAGTATTGCCAGACCAGACCGAGGTGAGTGGCCAACTGACTGCCAACATCCGCCTGAATATCCCCATCGTATCGGCAGCTATGGATACCGTGACCGAAGCGCGCCTGGCGATAGCCCTGGCGCGCGAGGGGGGCATCGGCATCATCCACCGCAACCTGTCGCCCCAGGCCCAGGCTGCGGAAGTGGATAAAGTTAAGCGTAGCCAATCGGGGATGATCGTCGAGCCGATCATGCTCGCCCCCGAGGCTACCTTGCGTGAGGCGGAGGAGATCATGTCCACCTATCATATCAGCGGGGTACCCATCGTAGACCCGCTGGGGAGGCTGCAAGGCATCCTCACCAACCGCGACATCCGCTTCGTGGAAGAGTCAGATTATGACCAGCCCGTCAGCCAGTTCATGACCCCTCAGCCCCTGGTGACCGCCAGGGTAGGCATCAGCCTGGAAGAAGCCCAACGCTTGCTACAAAAACACAAGATTGAGAAGCTGCCCTTAGTGAATGATGAGGGCGTGGTGAAAGGCTTGATCACGGTCAAAGATATCCAGAAGAGGCGTGATTTCCCCAATGCCACCAAGGATGCGCAAGGACGCCTGCTGGTGGGGGCGGCAGTTGGCGTGGGGGCTGAGCTGGAAGAACGGGTGAATTTATTGGTGAAGGAAGCGGTGGACGTAGTGGTGGTAGATACCGCCCACGGGCATTCGGCAGGGGTGATCAAAGCCATCAAACGCATCCACCACAGCTGGCCTGACCTGCCCGTGATCGCGGGAAACGTGGTCACCGCTGAAGGGGTGGAAACACTGGTCAAAGCCGGGGCGGATGGGATCAAGATTGGGGTGGGGGCAGGCTCCATCTGCACCACCCGGGTGATCTCGGGTGCAGGTATGCCACAGGTCTCGGCTATCTACGAGTGCACCCGCCTGGCACGCAAATATGGCATCCCAACCATTGCCGATGGGGGTATCAAGTACAGTGGGGATATCGTCAAGGCCATTGTGGCAGGAGCGGACCTGGTGATGCTGGGCAGCCTGCTGGCAGGCCTAGATGAATCACCCGGTGAGGTAGTGCTCTTCGAGGGGCGGCGGTTCAAGGAATACCGCGGCATGGGGTCCTTGGGAGCCATGCAGGGCTACGGCAAGGACCGCTACAGCAGCGCCATGGGCGGGAGCGGCAAGCTGGTGCCCGAGGGCATCGAGGGGCGTGTGCCATATAAAGGCAATGTGCACGATTACGTCTACCAGCTGGTGGGAGGCTTGCGCTCGGGCATGGGTTACGCTGGCGCAGCGTCACTCGAAGACCTGCGCACCAAAGTCAAGCTGGTGCGCATCACTGGCGCGGGGCTGATCGAAAGCCACCCGCACGATGTGATCATCACCAAGGAAGCGCCCAACTACCAACTGAACCAGTGAGAGTGCGAAGGATTCAAGCCCATTCACGATGATAAGAAAGGCCCCCGTCGAATCCGACGGGGGCTATTGGCTATTGCTTGACTTCCACCACCAGCCACTGGTTGCCATCCGGGTCGTTGAAACTGAAGGATGTGCCCCACCCGGCCCGGGTGATCTCAGCCGTCGGCTTGACGCCCTTGCCGGTCAGATCCTGGTAGGCGGCCTCGATATCGGGGGTTGAAAGATATAGCTTCATCACCCCGGGCTTCATATTCTCATCCACATTGGTGATGGTGATGGTAGTGCCACCTCCTGGCAATTGCAGCGATATCCAGCGGCTGCCGGCCGGCAGACCGACTTTCGCCGCTTGTTCCTGGTTGTAGGCGAAGTCACTGGTGACTTTGAACCCCAGCTTGTCGGTATAAAACTGCTTGACCCCTTCCATGTTTTTCACTGCCATGGATAGCATCATCAGCTTGTCGATTGCGGTCATTGTTCACTTTCTCCTTGATAAGATAGCCAGGGGGATTACCCCTTGCGTTTTGGATAAAATATCTTTATAATAAAGATACTATAATTTCAAGATAATGTCAAGAGGATAAATATGACCCAATTAGATAAAAATGAATTGGTGAGAGAGGCCATTATGAAGGCCAGAGAATATGGCATCAGCACGGTCCTGTTTCGCCATGCGGTGGGTGATAGGCTGGGGGTCAACGTCACCGATATGGAATGCCTGGCGCTGATCTTCTTCAAAGGATTGGCGACTCCGTCGGAGATTTCCCGATATACCGGACTGACTTCCGGTGCCACCACTGCCATGCTTGACCGGCTCGAGCATGCCCGCCTGATCGAGCGTCGACCCAACCCGGACGACAGGCGCGGAACATTAATCGTGCTGACCAATGAACGGACGGAAGAAATCGGGTCTATGTTCGCCTCCGCGAGAGAAGCGATCAACCGGCTGACGGCGAGTTATTCGGAAAGCGAGCTGGAAATCATAGCCGATTACTTAGGAAAGCTTGTCGAGGTGTGGGAAGAGCAACGGGAAGAGCTCAGGCAAAAATCACTCATGTAAAAATCACAATCCCTTTTCATGAGCACCAGGCAGTATTTATCGTACGAAAACAGTTATAATGATTGTAGCCTATCACTGATAGATTCTTGACTATTATGTAAGCTATTGCTGACTCCTGGCCTGATAACGACATCCACGCACCCTAAATAGATCCAAGTTGAGTACAGCCATTGGAAATCAGCAAAGGGGTGTAGCATGGACACTGGGTTGGAGATCTTCACCCTGGGCGGGGTGCGCATCCTGCGAGGAGGCGCACCGGTTAGGGGGCTCAGCAAACGAAAAGCAGAAGCGCTTCTCATTTACCTTGCCAGCACGCGCCGCCCACAGCCGCGCGAAGTGCTGGCAGATTTGCTTTGGGATGAGCGCACACAAAGCCAGGCATTGGGCAACCTGCGGGTGCTGCTGACCATCCTTCACCAGGCACTTGGGGAAAGCATTATTATCCGCCGTGATGCCGTGGCAATCAACCCGGCCACCCGGGTCTGGCTGGATTCTGTTGAGATGGAAGATGGATTGCAAGAGCTTCACCGGCAGGGCAGGCTCACTACGCGGACTGCTGATCCAGCAGCCGAGGTTCTATCACTTTACAAGGGGGAATTCCTGGAAGGCTTCAGCGTCTCCGACTGCAGGCAATTTGAAGAATGGCAGGTACGCGAGCGCGAACGGCTGCACCACCTGGCAGTGGATGGATATTCTGAGCTGGTGGCTTACGACATTGAGTGGCGCGAGTACCAACAAGGCATGGTGCACGCTGCTCGGCTGTTGGAGCTGGACCCGCTGATGGAGTCTGCCCACCGCCAGATGATGCTGCTGCTGGCAAAATGCGGACAGCTGGCTGCTGCTCTGAGCCAATATGAGACCTGCCAAAAACTGCTGCAAGCCGAGCTGGGAGTGCAACCATCTGAAGAGACACATAACCTGTATGAGCAGATAAGGACTGGTAAGCTTGGATTGGTCGAGGAGACAGAGCAGCTTCCCAGTGGGACGGTGACATTCCTGTTCATGGACATCGAAGGCTCGACTGGTCTGCTTGAACGCTTACGCGAGCGATATGCGGACGTCTTGGCTGAACATCGCCAATTGATGCGATCGGCCATTCAAAAATGGCACGGTCAAGAGGTCGATACGCAGGGGGACTCCTTCTTCGTCGCTTTCAGGCGAGCCAATGAAGCCATTGGCTGTGCAGTTGAAGCTCAGCAACGGCTATCGGAGCATAGCTGGCCGCAGAGAGTGAACGTGCGGGTGCGTATGGGCTTGCATACAGGAGAACCCATCATTGGACATACCGGCTATGTGGGCATGGATGTTCACCGGGCGGCGCGCATCGCCGGGGTGGGCTATGGAGGGCAAGTGCTGCTCTCCCAAACCACACATGACCTGGTTAGCCTGACGTTACCTGCCGGATGCCGGTTGCGAGACCTTGGCGCCTATATGCTTAAAGACATCCGCTTCCCTCTGGAGATATACCAGCTCGAAATCCCAGGCTTACCGAATGACTTCCCGCCTCTCCAGAGCCTCGACAAGCTGGAAAAAGAAGAAGAACCTCCCGCCCCTGGGACGTCACCCTACATGGGGCTGCAATATTTTAACGAAGAGGATGCGGAATGGTTCTTCGGCCGCCAGGAGGTCACAGAGCGTTTAGTGCAATCAGTCCGTTCTCTTCACTTCCTGGCGGTGATTGGTGCCTCCGGCAGCGGTAAATCGTCGATCGTGAGGGCTGGATTGGTGCCGGCGATCAAAACCCGTTACCCATCTCAATGGCACGTTAAGGTCATCACGCCGTCATCCCATCCCCTGGACGCCCTGGCGATTTGCCTGACGCAGGGATCGGAATCGGTGGCGGCGACTGCCACCTTGATCGACGACATGCAGAGCAACCCACGCAGCTTACACCTCTACATCCAGAAGAATATTATCAGCGGTAGGAACCTCCGCCTGCTGCTGGTCATCGATCAATTCGAAGAGTTATTTACCCTGTGCCGGTCGGAGACAGAGCGGCTGGCATTTGTGAAGAACTTCCTGTACGCAGTTGGCATACCCGATAGCTCAATGACGGGTGTCATCACGTTGCGGGCGGATTTCTATGCCCACCTGGCGCAATATGTTGGCCTGCGAGAGCTGGTATCGGCCCACCAGGTTTATATCGGTGCAATGAAGGCATCTGAATTGAGAGAAGCCATCGAAGGACCGGCACGGCGAGGGGGTTGGGAATTCTCCCCAGGGCTGGTTGACTTGATACTAAGCGACCTGGGTGCTGGAGAAAATCGCCAACCCGAACCAGGGGCGCTGCCATTGCTTTCACATGCCTTGCTTGAAACATGGAAACGCCGTAAAGCTCGCCTGCTGAATCTGAAAGCTTACTGGGAAGCGGGTGGTGTGGGTGGGGCGATCGCCAAAACCGCTGAGAGTGTTTTCTACCGGGATTTAACGCCTGACCAGCAGGTTATAGCCAAGGGGATATTCTTACGCCTGACCGAGCTTGGAGAAGGCACCCAGGATACCCGCCGGCGTATCTCAATCCGCGAGCTGATCCCACCTGGTCCTGCCATCGAAGCCGAGCAAATCCGAACAGTGTTGGTCAAGCTGGCCGATGCACGGCTGATCATCACCGGGGAAGAGACGGTGGAAGTGGCCCACGAAGCGCTGATCAGGGAATGGCCCACTCTGCGCGAGTGGCTCACCACCGACAGGGAAGGATTGCACCTGCATCGCCACCTGACCGAAGCGGCGCAGGAGTGGGAGATGCTGGAACAGGACCCTGGGGCGCTTTACCGCGGGACGCGCCTGAACCAGGCGGTGGAATGGGCAATGGCCAACCCACGTGCCCTGAGCGCCCAAGAGCAGGCTTACCTGGAAGCCTCACGCCAGGCCGCTGAGCGTGAGCAGGCTGATAGCGAGGCCGCCCGCCGGCGGGAGCTGGAAGCTGCCCGTAAGCTGGCAGAAACAGAGAAGGGCCGGGCTGAAGCAGAACGCCAACGGGCGGAAGAGCAAGGCCACTCAGCAAAACGCCTGCGCTGGCGCGCCTGGTTATTGGGTGGAGTGCTGGTGGTGGCCTTGATCCTGGCAGCTACAGCCATCATTTTGGGACGGCAAGCGAACACCAATTTTATTCTTGCCAGCCAAAACCTGGCCACTGCACAGAGCGCGAAGCAACATGCATTAAGCCAACAGTCGACCGCCGAGAGTGAACGCCTGCGTGCTGAGGGGGAAGCCCAACAGCGCTCCACGGCCGAAGCAGTGGCGGAGCAAGAGAGAGGGAATGCTGAGATTCAAGCCAGGCTGGCCACATCACGTTATCTGACCACCGCAGCATTAAATAACTTAAAGCTGAACCCCCAGCTCAGCGCCCACCTGGCATTACAAGCCCTGCAAATCTATCCCGAAGACACCTTTGAGGCTGAGAATACCCTGCACATGGTGTTGCCAGAGATGCGCCTGTTGAGTACGACGCCCATAACGATCACACGACCAATTTTTATAAATAAAGAAGTAACCGTATTTATCGCCAGGCAAGGCGAGCTGTTTATTCATACCATACCCCAGGGTATTGAGGTGGTTGATTTGGCTGTGGGCACACGCTCCATGGTCACACCGGATGGAAGTTGTGTGGCGGTTGTTCCCAGCTCTGATGGACGCTGGTTGGCTGCTTTGTGCGCAAAAGCTGGCCAGCAAATCGATGCGGAGAATACAATCTACGAGACCCAGGTGTGGGATGTTGAGGCAAAACAACTATTATTCACCCTGCCCGACGTACCTGACCTGTTTCCAGGCTTATCATTCGACTATCCTGCGATGGGAATAATTCCCCCTTCCACAGGTCATCCACTGGAGGTTTGGGCAACCACCTGGGATGTGACCATACACGTCTGGGACGTCTCCTCCGGTCAGGAGCTGCTGGTCGATCGCCAGCATTCAGCTGAGGCGGAGAATAGCCAGGTTGATGGGGTTGTGAGCGCAGATAGCAGGTATCTGGCAACCTTTGGCTCCGATGGGCTGGTTGTGTTTTGGAATTTAGAGACCAACGAGGAACTACTCCAATTCAATGGCAGGTCAGCAGGTCTGTGGGCAAATTTCAGCCCGGACGGAACCCACCTGGCCATTGCCGGGAATGATGAAGCCATCAGGATCTGGGACCTCACTTCTCTACCCTCTGAGCCCAAGCTAGAGAATCGAATTGACATTGCAGGGGTTGTGCTGGACGGCATGTTCTACAGCCCTGACGGCGTGCGCTTAGCAGCTGGTGGCCAAGATGGATATGTGAGGGTGTGGGAGGCGCGATCCGGGGAGCTTCAGCTGATCCTGGCCGGACAGGCTGGAAGCAGCTGGCCGCTAGCTTTCAGCCGGGATCAAAAACGGCTGTATACAAGCTCTGGCCTCAGCATCATGGAGTGGGACATATCTCCCGGCCGGGAGTTATTGACGCTTCCCGGCAGGATCGGGAGCATGCCTTTCAGCCCGGATGGTAAGCGGCTGGCACTGATCGGTGCTGATCATACCATCTCCATCGTAGACAGCCAGACGGGTGCGGTGATTGTGCCACCCTGGCAAGCGCATACGGACTGGATCGAGGAGGTTGTCTGGAGCCCGAATGGTTTGAGGCTGGCGACCTGCTCAGGTTACTTTAACTACATAAAAAATGACAATTCAGCCAGGATATGGGAAGCAGCAACCGGTGGGCTGGTAAAAGATCTCTCAGTAGATTGGGGATTTACTACACTAGCCTGGAGCCCGGATAGCAGCCGCCTGGCAGCTTCCAATTTTTACTCGAGTACTGCTTTCATTTGGGATGCGTATTCCTGGGACTTGTTGAATACCTGGCAGTCAGCTGAGGGGATGTTCACTTTAGCCTATGACCCTGACGGGAGGAAGATTGCTACCTCCTCCGTGTACGGTTTTACGGTATGGGATGCGATCAGCAGCAGCGAGGTATTCACGGACACGACCGGAAGGACACCTTTATCGCTGGCATTCAGCCCAGATAGTGAGCACCTAGCGGCGGGCTTGACGAGTGGCAGCATTCTCCTCTACAAAATGACAGAAACAGGGATGGAAAAGGAGCAGCTGGGGTTTGCCGGTGGAGATTCTATTGTGTGGGCACTGGCTTTCAGCCCGGATGGGTCACTGCTGGCAGCTGGGGATGGGGCAGGAAAGATCAGGGTCTGGGAGGTCGAATCCAGGAAGTTGCGACTTGAGCTATCAACCTTTAGTGATCAGGTTTCACGCCTCGCCTTCAGCCCCGATGGCAGGCGCCTGGTTGTATCAAGCCAGAGTGGCACAACCTATTTCTACGTGCTCCCGCTGGATGAGCTGGTCGAGCAGGCTCGCTCGCGTATTATCCTCCCCATGACTGCAGAGGAATGTTGGGAATACCTGCACCTGGAGACCTGCCCGGCCTGGCCATAACACAATTCCCATGCGCCTGGGAAGTGGGTGTATGTAGCCGGTGATCCAATGTGTCAAAATCATACAGGTTAAAAAGATGGGTGGCACTGCTTGTCCTGATCCACCGGGGGATTTGAGTGAATTGAAGAAGTAAGCTTCTCTCGATCACAGTTTCTGGAACGTTCTGGAAACGCTTCCCTGCTATTCTCAGAAGTACAACTCAGTTAATCTATCAGCACTGGGCTCTAGGCGCGCATTTAAACAACCCAGACACTCGAGCCAAGATTAAGTGAGTGCATCTCAGGAGCTTGTGAGAGGAGTAATACATGGACACTGACAACTTGCAGGGTAAGACCGACCATGGAGACGGCAAAGCCTTAAGACAGGATTGGCGCATCTGGGGATTGGGAGTAATGCTTGTGCTGGCTTTGATCCTGGCGGTCGGAGGGGTCATTTATGGCTGGCAGGCAAATGCCAATTCCCAGCTTTCCAACCTGAACCTGGCCTCCGCCCAAAGCGCCGAGCAGGATGCCCGTAATGCTGCGCGGGAGGCTAAAAACCAGCTGGCGACAGCCGAGGGTGCCGGGCAGAAGGCATTGGATCAATTAGTATCCGCGCAGAGCCAGGTGCAAACTGCCCTTAATGCACAAGCAACTGCGGAGAGCGCAGCCCAGCTGAGCGCCACTGCCGAAGCCCAGGCAAAACAGGCGAATGAATCCCTGGTGGAGCAAACCCGCCTGGCAACTTCGCGCGAGCTGGCTGGAAAAGCCCTGGACACATTATCGCTGGACCCCCAGCTCAGCGCTCACCTGGCGCTGCAGGCTATCAGTACTGCTTACACCTTTGAGGCTGAGAACGCCCTGCACCAGGTGCTGCCCGAGCTGCACCCGTTGATGGCTTTGTTAGGCACCACGGGAAGAGTCCCCTACAGCCCGGATGGGAAGCGAATCGCGCTCACCAACGATAAGGGTTATGTGTCAATCGTAGACATTCAGACTGGCGAGGTACAGCTATCCTGGCAGGCGCATACTGGCAAGATATGGAATGTAGCCTGGAGCCTGGATGGGGAGCGCTTGGCTACGTCAAGTATATTCGACACCGCAAAAGTTTGGGATATAGCCACTGGGCAGTTGCTTCTGGAACTTCCCATATCAGATCATCAGAGATTCTATGATATAGCCTGGAGCCCAGAGGATAACCAAATTATCACCAATAGAGAAGGTTTCTTTACAATTTGGGATGCTGATAGCGGGGAGGAACTTCGTTCATTGGATGGAAATTTGACTTGGTTTGCGGAAGTAATTTACAGCCCGGACGGAAGGAAGATTGCTGCTGCGGATGCTGGATGTGGTGGCGATAGCCCGGATAGTCCGGATTTTAAATGCGAATATTTTGTGATCATTTGGGATGCAGCGACCGGAAATGAGCTGTTCAGGCTCCCGCCTCAAAACGAACAATCCTCTAATCTGGGTGGGAAGCTAACGGGCCTCGCCCGTCCCGTTAGCTTTGCCTTGGAGGCTGAAAGACACACAAGCGAGGGGCTCCTTTCCTGGCAGGTTCATACTGGCTGGATCCCAGATATTGCCTTTAGCAAGGGTATGGAGCGAGCAGGGCTATCAGGTTATGACGATCTGCCGATGGCCTGGGGTGTATCTGCTGGGAGTGCGCTGTATGAACACAGGTCTCGCCCTTCGTATGCTTATTGGTCAACTTATCCCAGCGGGTTAGCCTTCAGCCCGGACAGCCAGCAATTAGCAGTGGGAGTTCCTGGCGGCAATATCATTTTATGGAAGCTGACCGAGGGTGGGGCGGTGCAGGAGGGTGTCCTCACTCAGCAAGGCGCCTCAGCTGGGATTGTATCGATTGCTTTCAGCCCGGATGGCGCACTCCTCGGATCCTCATCTTCTGATGGGAAGATCAGGGTCTGGGACCTGGAAACCGGGCAGATGCGGTGGGGGGTGGCTGATATTTATCTAAACTGGTATGACCATGTAGCTTTCAGTCCGGATGGCACACGCTTGATTTCATCCAGCGATGGTGTAACCACTTTTCATGTACTTCCACTGGACGAGCTCATCGGGCTGGTACGCGCTCACATCGTCCGCCCGCTGACCCCCGAGGAGTGCCTCACGTACCTGCACCAGGAAACCTGCCCGGAATGGCCGTAAAGTTTCCATAGGTAAGGGTATTAAATCCGCCCTTCAAGGAGGTAATCATGAACCAAATTAAATTATCCCGTATCTTGAGCATGGTGGTAATTACTTTGCTGCTCGTGGGTTGTGCAGCACCTGCATCGACTACCCCTACCCAGGAGGTGAGCACGGCAACGCCCACACAGACCATCACCCCCTCACCCATCCCAACCCATACATCCACCCCTTCGCCCACCGCTACGCAGGTGCCTACCTACACGCCCACCCCGACGGACGTGCCGCTGACTGCGACTGCGATTGCGGCTGGTAGCAGCCATACCTGTGCAGTGACCGATCGTGGGGGCGTTATGTGCTGGGGTTATAACGGAACAGGTCAGTTAGGGGACGGAACGACGGCCACCCGGCTGACGCCGGTGGATGTGGTTGGTCTGACCAGCGGTGTGGTGGCTGTTATCGCAAAGTCATGGCACACCTGTGCCCTGACCATTGCAGGGGGCGTCAAATGCTGGGGGGGCAACTGGGATGGCGAGCTGGGAGATGGGACAACAGAGCACAGGCTGACACCCGTGGATGTGGTCGGGTTAACCTCCGGCGTGGTGGCTATTTCCACGGGTGGTGAACACACGTGCGCGCTGACTACCAGTGGGAGCGTCAAGTGCTGGGGTGATAACGGAGTAGGTCAGCTGGGGGATGGGACCACGGAGCAGCAGCTGACACCCGTGGATGTGGTTGGGTTAACCAGTGGTGTGGTTGCTGTTTCTGCAGGTTACTCCCACACTTGTGCCATCTCCACCAGCGGTGGAGTCAGGTGCTGGGGATTTAATGATCATGGCCAGCTGGGGGATGGGACCACGACAGAGCAGCAGCTGACACCCGTAGATGTGGTGGGGTTAACCTCTGGTGTGGTGGCTATTTCTGCGGGTGGTGAACACACATGCGCACTAACCACCAGTGGGGGCGTCAAGTGCTGGGGGATAAACTCTCATTTGTTTAGTAGTCTGGGAGATGGAGGTCAACTCGGTGATGGCACAACCGAAGATCGATTGGCGCCAGTTCAAGTGGTGGGACTGACCATCAGCGCGACCGCCATTGCTGCAGGGGACTCGTATAGCTGTGCACTCACCACCAGTGGGGGCGTCAAATGCTGGGGAGATAACGCTTGGGGCCAGCTGGGAGATGGCACTACCGAACAGCGCCTGACGCCGGTGCAGGTGGAAGGGTTGATCGGTGATGTGGTGTCCATCGACGCCGGTGCTCATCACACCTGTGTGATAATGACAACCGGAGGGGTCAAGTGCTGGGGCGCGAATGACGCTGGACAGCTGGGGGATGGGAGCGGTGCAAATCGGATGATACCCAGGGATGTCGAGGGTCTGACCAGCGGGGTGGCAGCAATCGACGCGGGGATTAATAACACTTGTGCGCTTAACTCGACCGGGGAACTCTGGTGCTGGGGAGATGGTCATGTAAGATCAAGTTGGTTAACACCCAGCGCTATTGGTCCGACCGGGATAGGTTTTATCGCTATATCTACGAGCGGAGGATATTCCTGTAGTTATTGCTCCTGGACGGGTAGAACTTGTGGGCTGGCTTCGGGCGGGGACGTCTGGTGCACGGGAGATAATGCCTGGCCTCTGACAGGGACAACCACCAGCGTAGTATCACTTTCTACAGGCAACATTTATACCTGTGTGCTGACGACTGGCGGGGGCGTCAAGTGCTGGGGCAGCAACCAGCATGGCCAATTGGGAGATGGCACTACTGCGCTGCGGCTGACACCCGTGGATGTACTTGGGCTGACCAGCGGTATATCAGCTGTTACTGCAGGGTTATGGCATACCTGTGCCCTGACTACCAACGGGGGAGTCAAGTGCTGGGGATGGAATGATCATGGTCAGCTGGGGGATAGCACCACAGAGCAGCAGCTGACACCCGTGGATGTGGTTGGGTTAACCAGTGGTGTGGTTTCTGTTTCTGCAGGTTACTCCCACACTTGTGCCATCTCCACCAGCGGTGGAGTCAGGTGCTGGGGATTTAATGATCATGGTCAGCTGGGGGATGGAACCACAGAGCAGCAGCTGACACCCGTAGATGTGGTGGGGTTAACCTCCGGCGTGGTGGCTGTTTCCGCGGGTGGTGAACACACCTGCGCACTAACCACAAGTGGGGGCGTCAAGTGCTGGGGTGGTAACATGTTTGGCCAACTGGGGGATGGCACATCCGAGCAGCGACTGACCCCGGTGGATGTGTTGGGGCTCACCAATGGTGTGGCAGCGGTCGCCGCAGGTGAGATACACACCTGCGCACTGACGGAGAGTGGGAACATTATGTGCTGGGGAGCTGGCGCAATCGGACGTCCCTCAGAAGTGATCCAAACCACCCCCGTGGATGTGGTGGGGTTTGGACCGCAGGTTGGAATAAACGAGAAATAAATGCAGGAGGAGCAAGCAGACCCGCCCTTCCAAGGAGGAGATAAGCATGAACCGAACAAGGTTTTCCCATTGTTGGAGTGTTCTGTGTGCAGTCCTGCTGCTGGCGGGTTGTGCCGCACCAACCTCGCCTATCCCCACCCAGGAGGTGAGCACGGAAACGCCTACGCAGACCATCACCCCCTCCCCCATCGCAACCCGTACCCCCACCCCTTCGCCCACTGCCACGCAGGTGCCAACCTACACGCCCACACCGACCGCTGTGCCGCTGACAGCGATTGCGATTGCGGCTGGTAGCAGCCATACCTGTGCGGTGACCGATCGCGGGGGCGTTATGTGCTGGGGTGATAACGGAACAGGTCAGTTAGGGGACGGAACGACGGCCACCCGGCTGACCCCGGTCGATGTGGTGGGACTGACCAGCGGTGTGGTGTCTGTTACTGCAAGGTCAGGGCACACCTGTGCCCTAACCGTTGGAGGGGGCGTCAAGTGCTGGGGGGGCAACTGGTCCGGAGAGCTGGGGGATGGCACCATC
>Ga0316620_10000324_pt1 | contig 19079 bp, 10 predicted proteins | sample OWC_Aug_M1_C1_D5_FD_207651 | JGI IMG/M metagenome (GOLD analysis project Ga0316620, IMG submission 207651) | Wetland soil microbial communities from Old Woman Creek delta, Ohio, United States - OWC_Aug_M1_C1_D5_B | ecosystem: Environmental > Terrestrial > Soil > Wetlands | place: USA: Ohio... | reverse complement strand
TTCCTCTGGAAGATACGCAACCGCTTGATAGTGGCGCACCTGCTCATCGCCGCAATCCCGGTCGTGCTCGTGGCGGTCATACTGTATATTTCCGGCCTGTTCTTTTACTACCAGTTGAGCTACTACCTGATTCGCAACCAGATTGGCATCCACTCCGCCCAACTCCTCGCCTACAGCCTTTCCTTGAGCACCAACCTGCGGGAGGCTTTGTCGGAGACTTCGGAAAACCCGGCCACACCGAAGAGCGTGCTCGATCGTGAGGCCAAGTATCTGCTGGGTTCCTACCGCACTGCATCGATCATCCTGCGTACAACAGATCCGGCTACCCGCCGATCCGCAGTGTACAGCGCAGGGGAAGCCGCGGCCGAAGGGATGGATGCGCCTGTGCCGCAGTGGGTCGGTGATCAGTTCAGCGGACTCGTCTGTGAAGAGGCCGCTGCCGGAAAGGGGACGGCAGCAGACGGCCAAGCCCCCCAGAGCGGGCAACTCTACCTCAGGAGTCTGGTGGCCGGCGAGTTCGCACCGCACGTCCCCTACACGCTCGAAGTATCCGTGCCCTTCGACGGCGATATGCTGATGCGCCTGAAGAATGCCCTGGGCCAGGAACTGCTGCTGGCCGACCATGTCCAGAGCAGCAGTCTGAATATCATGCTGCAGGTTACCGAGATCCTCAGGCAGAACATCCGGAGCGCGACCTTCGATCTGGAGGCGGCACAGCAGGGCGTTGGCCGACCGGTGTGGTCCATCCCGCTATACCCGGTCTCCTGGATCACAGGAGCCGAAAAAGACCCGTCAGAAACCCAGCTGCTCTTTGTCGAGCTGTCGGCTCCCAAGCTGATCCAGAATGTGTTCGGCTCCGAAACCTCTGAGAGCATCGTGGGCCGGACGATTCTTGGAGCCCTGGAGTTCGTCGTCGCTTTCTTCCTGGCCGTGGAGCTGCTCTCGCTGATCGGGGGCATTCTCCTGACCAAGTCCATCACAAATGCGGTGCACAATCTCGATCGCGGAACCGAATTCATCCGGCGCGGTGATTTCAGCCAGCGCATCGTGGTCAAGTCCAATGACCAACTGGGCGCGCTGGCAAAATCCTTCAACCAGATGACCGATTATGTGCAGACTCTCGTCAAGGAACGCGTGCAGAAGGAACGGCTGGAACGCGAGCTCGAAATTGCTAAGGAAGTACAGGAGCAGTTATTCCCTAAGCAGGCTCCACAAATGAATAAAATGGAGCTCACTGGTCTTTGTCTCCCTGCCCGGATCGTCAGCGGCGACTACTATGACTTCCTGCAGTTCGACAGCAATGTGATGGGCCTGGCTCTGGGGGATATCTGCGGCAAAGGCATTTCCGCCGCACTGCTGATGGCGAATCTGCAGGCTACTTTGCGCAGCAATGTTCTGGCGCGCGGCGTTCAGGCGTTTTCCGAGAAGCACTCCGGGAACGGCAACGTCGCCGGGGTTGTGAAGGTCCTGAACCGGCAGATCTGCAGCTTCACATCGGCCAACAAGTTTGTGTCTTTTTTTTACGCAGTATATGACGATGCAAACTTCTCGCTGACCTACTGCAATGCCGGACACAATCCGCCACTGTATTTTGGAGCGCGAGGCTTTCAGCGGCTGTCTTCGGGAGGGACGGTGGTCGGGATTTTCCCCGACGCGGAGTTTGACGAGGAAACCATCCAGCTTCACAGCGGCGATATTTTCCTTGCCTACACGGACGGCATCGTGGAGTGTGTCAACGAATACGGCGAGGAATTCGGGGAACAGCGTTTGATCAGCCTGGTAGGGGCGAATCAGAATCTCTCGGCGGAGCAATTGCAGAAGGCCATCGTGGATGAAGTGCTCGGCTGGGCCTTCGAAGAAGAGCGCGACGATGACATGACGCTGATCGTGGCGCGTTTCCGCTAGATGCGCTGGCGGGCGCCGCAAGCCTGCGGGCATCGGTCTCCGCTGCCGGGACGCAACGGCACAGCCCGTGCTCCGAAAGATGCAGGGTGCACGCTCCTCCGATTGTGGAACTCCAGAGACTCCAGTTGCAGCCCGGGTATTGATCCGGATGCGCTTGACGGCGGCAAAAGCCGAAGGATAATCTGATGCAGGAATTCGACGGCGAACCGGCCGCCTGCCGTGCAGTCGCCTCTTATGGATGGTTATGGCTCGACGGTCCTATCTGACGACATTCGAAATCAGCCAGATTTGTGAAGTCAATCCGACGACGATCCAGAATTGGATCAAGGAAAAGAAACTGCGGGCCTTCATAACTCCGGGCGGGCACAGGAGAGTCCGCAGGGAGGACTTCATCAGCTTTATGAAGGAGTTCGGCATGCCCCTGCCGGCCGAATTCAAGGAATCTCCCTCCTATGTTCTGATTGTGGATGATCAGGAAGACGTTCTCGACCTGCTGATTGCAGTCATGGAGTCAGGGGATGAAGATCTGAAGGTGAAAGGCCTGCGCAACGGGGTGGAAGCGCTGCTGAGCATTGGCGAGCAGAGGCCTGACCTGCTCATACTGGACATCATGATGCCTGGAATGAACGGGTTTGAGGTCTGTGAAAAGCTGAAATCTTCTCCGGCAAATAAAAACCTCAAGATCGTTGCGATCAGCGGGGTCCATGATCCTGCGATTCGCGATCGAATTCTGCGGGCAGGGGCCGATTTGTTTTTCGCCAAGCCGTTTGACATGATGATGTTCCGCGCCGAGTGTCTCAACCTGATTTATTCTCCGCGAGCGAGGTGAGTTGTCAGACCTTGATAAAATGGATCGCTGGGAAGCCGTAGATCCGAAATCGATGAGGCTCCTGATGCAGGCTATGCCTGGACAGGTAACGGCAGCCATGGAGGCGGGACGGAAGCTCGATCTTGCCGTGCCGCCGCGCGTTACGCACATCGTGGTCAGCGGCATGGGCGGTTCGGCGGCGGGCGGAGACGTCGTCCGGGCAGCTGTATCGGCAGTGCTGCGCGTACCCCTGCTGGTATGTCGTGACTATCGCTTGCCGGGGTTCCTGGATTCTTCCACGCTGGTGTTTGCCAGCAGCTATTCAGGAAACACGGAGGAGACTCTTTCCGCTTACGAGCAGGCGCGGGCGGCGGGCGCCGCCATCATTTGCCTGACCTCCGGAGGCCGGCTGGCGTCTCTGGCCGCCGAACATCGGCAGCCGCTGCTGCGGCTGCCGGCGGGGTTGCCGCCGCGCGCTGCCCTAGGCTATTCCACCGTGCTGCTGCTCAGCGCCCTGACGGCGATGAATCTGGTGCCGGACATGACAGGCCCGTTGCGCGAGACCGCGGAGTTGCTGGCCCGCCTGGCTGCCCGATATCGCCCGGAGACGGCGGAAGCCGACAATCCGGCCAAACGTATTGCCCGCGCCCTGAGCGGCAGGCTGGTCGCCGTATATGCTTCGAGCGCCAACCTCGAGCCGGCAGCCGTGCGCTGGCGCGGGCAGATAGAGGAAAACGCGAAGAATCTCGCGTTTCATCATCTCGTTCCCGAAATGAACCACAACGAGCTGGTTGGCTGGGAACTTCCGCCCCAGCTTCTTGCGAACATCGCAGTGGTCTTCCTCCAGGACCCGGGCGACCACCCTCAGGTGCAGCGCCGCTTCGGCCTGATGGCCGAGATGCTGGCCCGCAAAGCGGGCGTTCTGCAGCAGGTGTGGAGTGAAGGCGAGTCGTTGCTGGCGAGGATATTTTCCGTCATCTGCCTGGGGGACTTTGTCAGCCTGTATCTAGCCTTCCTGAACTCGGTGGACCCCACGCCGGTGACGGTTATCGAGGCCCTGAAAGACAGGCTGGGCGCTCCCTGAAAAACGCGTATGGCGGAAGATCCCCTTTCTGCTTCCTTTAAGGTTTATTGACCATGAAGCTGGCCAAGCTGCACGGGCTCGGAAATGACTTTCTTGTCGTCCAGGCGGTGGAGGGCGGTTTCGGCCGGTCTTTCTCCGCACTGGCCAGCGTCTTATGCCGGCGGCAGACAGGAATCGGCGCCGACGGCATTCTTTTCTTCCAGCCTGCAGTCGGCGATGAGGCGGCGGATGCCGCGGCTCTGATCTTCAATGCCGATGGCAGCGAGGCCGAGATGTCCGGCAACGGCACGCGCTGCCTTGCGGCGTATCTCATCCATTCCGGCGTGCTGGCCTCCCCCGTTGTCAGGATTCGCACGATATCGGGAGTAAGGGTGTTCACCCTCAAGGAACAGCAGGGGAATATCTTCACTTTCGAGAGTGCCATGGGCTGCCCGGTAACAGATCCCGCCAAGGTCCCATCGCTACTGGGATCGGGCTCGGAGGCGATCGTCGATTTTCCGCTCACCGTCGCCGGCGGCTCAGTGCGGATCACGGTATGTTCCATGGGAAATCCTCATTGTTCCACCTTTTGGCATGATGTGAGCCTGGCTCCGATAGAAACCCTGGGCCCGGAACTCGAACGGCACGCCTCGTTCCCGAACCGCGCCAATGTCGAATTCATTCAGGTGCTGGACAGCCATCGCATCCGCGTGCGTTTCTGGGAACGGGGCGTCGGCCCGACCTTGTCTTCCGGAACGGGAAGTTCCGCTGCTGCCGTGGCTGCCATCCTGAATCGTCGGGTCGAAAGCCCGGTGACGGTCGAGGTACCGGGAGGCAGCCTGCTGGTGCACTGGCGGCCGCCCGACGAGCTGCGCCTCACCGGCACTGCGGAATATATTTGCAGTATCGAGTTTCCGGATAGGGTGGGATCATGATGGCACCTGCGGATCTGGTCAGGCATTTCGAAGCGGGCCTCGGCGATGCGCTGGCGCTCCTGAGGATCCTGGTCGACATGGAATCCTGTTCCTCCGACAAGCCTGCGATTGACCGCTTGGCAGTGTTTCTTGCCGGGGAATTTGCGGCCCGGGGTGCGCAGGCGGAGGTCCTCCCGTCCGCCGCCAGCGGCAATGCCCTCAGGGCGGTTCGGCGGGGTGCGGGATCGGCTCGCCCGATCATGATGCTGGGCCATCTGGACACCGTGTGGCCGCGGGGCACGGTTGCCGCGCGGCCGTTTGCCTTGCGCGACCACCGGGCATTCGGGCCCGGAGTGTTGGACATGAAGAGCGGGATCCTGCTGTGCCTGATGGTTTGCGGCGCCCTTCGCGACCAGCAGCGGCTCCTGGCGGGAGACGTGATCTTCTTTTTTACGGCGGACGAAGAGACCGGCACAGCGTCAGGCCTACCGCTGCTGCGGGCGGCCGCATCGGAATGCCGGGCCGTCCTGTGCCTCGAACCTCCTTTGCCCGGGGGAAAGGCCAAAACGTTCCGCAAAGGGGTGGGTTCTTTTCAGCTGAGTGTGACCGGCATCGGAGCGCACGCGGGCGTGGATCATGAAAAAGGGGCCAACGCAATCCTGGAGTTGAGCCGCCAGGTGATCCATCTCCAGAGAATGACCTGCTACGACAGGGGAAACACCGTGAGCGTGGGCGCGATCCGGGGCGGCTCGGCGGTAAACGTGGTGCCGGATCGCGCAGAGGCCGAAGTGGATTTCCGTTTTCGCACTCTTGTGGAAGGGCGGCGCCTGGAAAAGCGAATCCGGCAGCTGCGCCCGCATGATTTCCGGTGCAGCCTTCATTGGCAGGGCGGGATCAACCGTCCGCCGCTGGAACGGACAACGGCAGGGATGGCGCTCTACCACGAGGCGAAGGCGATAGCTGCCGCCATCGGAATGGATTTGGGCGAGGGGGAGACTGGAGGGGGAAGTGACGGCTCGTACACTGCCGCGCTCGGCGTGCCCACGCTGGACGGCCTGGGAGTCGATGGCAACGGCGCGCACGCGGCGGACGAGCATATCCTGATTTCCGACATACCGTGTCGCGCCGCGCTGCTCAGTCTGCTGGCGCAGGAGCTGCTGCAATGATAGGAGAACCAGCCATTCATTTCACCCGTGGCCGTTCACCTGGCCGGCAAGGGCGACGGAACCATGGAGGGGTTTTCCTCTTTCCTGTTCTGGCAACGGCCCTGCTGATGCTGGTTTGCGCGCCCGGCTCTCCGGGCGGGGCCGCGGAACCGCCGGCCGTATACGCGTATATCGGCGCGCCATATATCATCACTGCCGAAGTGTCCGGCACGCACAAGTTCGTTCTCAACTTCTTCAATATTTCCGATTTTGTGATTGTGGTGCAGCCTCAGGAGTTCATCTATCAGGGCAGCTCGGGGCAGTTTTATATCGGCCAGGTTTTCGACATGCCCACCAAAGGGACGAGAGGGGAATCGTACCGGTACAGCGCTTCCGTGCTGCTGAATAACTTCAGCTACAAAGGGCTCGACATCCTGGGGGCTTTTCATGAGCAGGACAGCATTGAGGAGTTAAGCATCCGCTTCGGCGCCAAGCGCTACTATCTGGCCCCGCTGACCAAAGCCCAGTTCAACCAGCTGGACGCCAATATCGAGAATCTCGACGTGAAAAACCCGGATGCGAAGGCTGCCATGCGCAGTGCCGGTCTGACGGAACTGGGACGCGTGGTGAACAATGACGGCACTTCAGAATGGGACCGGGATTGGCAGGGCCTGCTCATGGAGGGGGATCTCAATCCGCCGCGCATTCTGGAAAGCCCGGAGGTCACCCCCACCGAGGAAGCGCGGCGCACCAATACTTATGGTAAGATCAAACTCTCGGCCTTCATCACCAGGGACGGCACGATCCGCGAGCTGTCGGTAGTCAAGGGCCTGGGCCGCGGCCTGGATGAACGTGCCGTCGCGGCTGTCCAGGCGAGCTGGGTTTTTCTCCCTGCCACCAAAAACGGGGAAGTGGTCGAGACCATCATCAAGTTCGATGTGACGATAGCGCCGCCGAGAAATCCTTGACTCCCCTTTTCAAAGGCGCTAGAAAAGACCGTGGGTGTAGCAAAAAGTCTTCGTCTCTTAATGAGATCTTCTGCATAAATAAGGAGGCACTGTCTTGAGCAAAACCGAAATTCTGGTCAGAAGAGACCGGCACTGCGCGCTGGTCTGTAGTCTGGTCCTGATGCTGGCTTTCTCAGCCGGCGCATTCGCGCAATCCGACAACACGCAGCTTTCGGGATTCGTCAAGGATTCGTCGGGAGCTGTCATACCGGGCGTAACGGTCGTAGCCACGCTGGAAGGCCAGGGCCTTTCGCGTACTGCCGTCACGGATTCAAAAGGTTATTATGTCGTCGCTCCATTGCCCCCGGGGTACTATACAGTATCGGTGGAACGGTCCGGTTTTAAGAGATCCGAAACGACGCACAAGAAACTCGATCCCGGCATTCCGGCGGCACTCGATATCGTTCTCCAGGTTGGCGGGACCAACGAAACCGTCACCGTTACGGCCAGCACAGCCGTCGTGCAGACTGAATCGTCCACGGTCGGCAAGCTGGTCGAGGGTAAACAGCTCGAATTCCTGGGATTGAACGGCCGCAATCCGATCTTTCTGGCGGGCCTCATGCCGGGTGTGAACACGGACCTGACCGGCAACAACTATGGCAGCAGCACTCCGCCGAGCATGAATGGATCGAGCCTTGGCATGATTTTCTTTGACGGCATGGTGGGTGTCCGTACCCGAAACAACGGCACCTGGAGCATCGGCGCTGCCGACATGGATTCCACCCAGGAAGTCCAGGTGCTGACCGCGAACTTCAGTGCCGAATATGGCCGCACTGCCGGCGGCCAGATCCGTGTCGTTACCAGAGGCGGATCCGACAAATTTCATGGCAGCGCGTATGACTACATCCGCAACTCCGCGTTCAACGCCAATTCATGGAGCCGCAACAGCTCGACCCTCAGGTACCTGGCACCCTGCACGGACCCGGCGAACCGCGCGGCGACCTATTGCCGCCCGAATCCGTTCCGCTACAATCAGTACGGCTGGAACCTGAGCGGTCCCGTCCGGCTCCCCTTTACCAGCTTCAATCAAGACCGCCCCAAGCTCTTCTTTGCGTTCAACCAGGAATGGGTGCACTCGCGAAGCGGTTCGGTCTCGAACATGACCGTGGCGTCAGAGCAGATGCGGCGGGGGGATTTCAGCGAGCTGCTGGATCCAACCAACCGGTATACCCAGAGAGCGATCTATCTCAAAGACCCGCTCAAGAGCGGCTCGTGCAGTGCAACCAACCAGACAGCCTGTTTTAATTACAACGGGATCATCAACTATATCCCGCCCAGCAGGCAAAGCAAGAACGGCATGGCTTTCATGAAGTCCTATCCTGCAGCAATGGGATGGATAAACCCTTACCCCAACAGCACGAATTGGACAAGCGGGGAACTTGCCGGCGGAACCAATCAGGGCAAGACCACGATTGCGGTGGATTACATACCCGCGGTGACTCATGCTATTCGCCTGCGCGGGCAATTTTTCAACTCCAAGCCGCCCGACGCCGTTACGGAATATCGAAACAAATTCTACACGTGGCCTTGCGCCGACTGTGACACTTGGCGTGACCGCCCCAACCGGTGGGTTTCCATCAACTGGACCTGGTCATTGTCGCCCAAGTGGGTCAACGAGACGCTTGCCGGCTTCAGCCACGACTTTGTCGACAATATTCTCGATACCAACGGCAATGCATGGGATCGGACCAAGTTCGGAATAGACTACCCCTACATTTTTCCTGGCAACGAGAAGGAGGTCCCCAACAAGATCCCGACCGTCAGCGGAGTAGGCGGCATTACCACCCCCAGTTCAACGCCCTATCCGGCGACTTCAGCCGGTCCCATCTGGCAATTCTCCGACAACATGAGCATGATCCACAGCGGCCACTCGATCAAGTTCGGCATATATGTGGAAAAATCGGGTGAGAATGACAAAGATCAGATCATCATCGGCACGGCGCCCGGCAGCACCAACAATCAGAACGGCCAGTTCCAGTTCAGCGACAATACGCCGAACGGCACCGGGAACTCGCTCGGCAACATGGCCATCGGATTGTTCAATACCTACGCGGAAGTCGGCGCGCGCTCCTATACGCAATTCCGCAGCTGGGACATCGAGCTCTTTTTCCAGGATGCCTGGAAAGTGACTTCGAAGCTGCGCGTTGAGTTGGGGATGCGGTACAGCCTGATTCAGCCGTATTTCGCCATGTGGAACAACATGTCGAATTTCGATCCCAGCTTGTATGACCCCAACAATGCCGCGACCGTGGATCCGACGGGCGGGTGGGTGACGGGCACTCTGGCTCAGCGCTACAACGGAATGGTGTTCTCGGGAGAAGGCTGGCCTGCAGCTGCGAAAGGCCCCGGACGCGTCAACGTTGCCAACTCAGGCGAGTTCGACTTCCTTTTCCGCAAGGGCACTCCCAAGGGATTCTACGAGATGCGCAAGCGGGACATACAGCCGCGCATGGGAATTGCGTACGCTTTCAACAATAAGACCGTGCTTCGCGCCGGCGGCGGGCGCTTCATCAACCGCCTGGGAGTGAGCGACTCGATCTTCCTGGGCGGCAATCCGCCTCTGCAGCCTCAATTTTCCATAAGCAATGGTCTTGTGGACAATCCTGGCGGCGGTGGCGGTGTCACCCGGGATTATCCTCTGAACCCGTCGATTCAATCGAATGACTTCCCGAATCCCGAGTCCTGGGCCTGGAACGTGACCTTTCAGCGGGAAATTCCTTTCGGTACTACCGTCGAAGTTGCATACGTCGGCCGGAAAAGCCTGCGCTCCACCCGCACCATCAACAACATCAACCAGCTCCAGCCGGGCGCAATCTACGATCCGGCGAATTTCCTGCCCGGCACGACGAAACTCAAGAACCTGGATTCCTTGCGGCCCTACAAAGGCTATGGCCTGCTGAAAATGGCGGTCAACAACCAGAACGCCATCTATCACAGCCTGCAGCTCCAGGCAAACCGCAGGTTCTCCAAGGGACTGAGCTTCGGATTGTCCTATACGTACTCAAAATCCAAAGGAAACGGCACACTCACGGATGTGTACGACTGGGATCATGACTACATGTGGGGTTCCTGGTCGCCGAATCACAACCTGGTCCTCCACGGCATTTATGAAATCCCCTTCCTCAGAAACCGTTCGAGCCTGATAGCCAAAGCTCTGGGCGGTTGGTCGGTCACCGCCGTTACCCAGATCCAGAGGGGCAGCGGTCAAGTCAGCTTTACCGACCCCTACGATGACATCGGGCTCGGTGGCAGTGCCGGAACACAATACATGATCCTGACCGGTGATCCGTACATGCCAAAGGACCAGCGGACATATGGCCTTGACGGCTTCTTTTTCAATCCCAAGAATGCCGACGGTTCGTCGATTGTCACCCGGCCCGCCCAGGGAACCTACTGCAAGACGGGTTGTGCCAGGAGCCTCAATGTAGGGGCCTCCTGGAACCAGGAACACAACTTGTCTTTTTCGAAGGATTTCAGGATTCGCGAGACACAGCGAATCACGGTCCGGTGGGAGGTTTTCAACTGGCCCAATCATCCCGACTGGGGCGGCCCGGACACGAATTGGCGCTCTTCCACCTTCGGGAAGGTTACCAGCAAAAGCAGCAACACGCGCGAAATGCAGATTTCGCTGCGCTTCACCTTCTAGCCAATTGGCTGGATAGATGGAAAGGCAGCCCGTGTTTGCTCCCGGAGCAAGCACGGGCTGCCGGCGGGTCCTGTAAGATCTTGATCGGGGCATTTTGGGATTCTTGATTCGCAGCAGACCCCCACGCGCCTCGAGGCGCACCCGGTGACGCATAAAAACGTTCGGGGTCGGTATCGGGATCGAGCTGATGTGCGCTTCGATACCGACCCCGACATTGGTGGCTTTCGTTTTATTTTCTAAGCAGACTCATACGGAGACACGGGCATGATACGAGACTCGAGACGATTGTCTTTGCTGCTACCGGCCTGTCTGGTGATGTTCGCCGCCGCCCTGTGCCAAACGCCGAAGCCGGCGGGCGCCCAGGATCAGACCGCAAGGCGGGTAGCCCAGGACTTGGCCAAGCAACCGACGCTGTATGTGGTTGCTTATGCGCACCTTGATACCGAATGGCGCTGGGACTACGTCACCACGATCAGGGATTACATCCCGAAAACCCTGCGGCTCAACTTCGACTGGTTTGAGAAGTATCCGCACTACGTTTTTAACTTCAGCGGCTCCAACCGCTACCGGATGATCAGGGAATATTACCCGGCTGACTACGAGAGATTGAAGAAATATGTGGCTGCCGGCCGCTGGTACCCTTCCGGCTCATCTGTCGAGGAAAATGATGTGAACTCGCCCTCCGCCGAGTCAATCATCCGGCAGGTGCTTTACGGCAAGGACTATTTCCGCAGCGAGTTCGGCAAAACCAGCGCTGAATACATGCTGCCGGATTGTTTCGGCTTTCCCGCGTCGTTGCCGACCATCCTGGCTCATTGCGGCATCAAAGGTTTCTCCACACAGAAGCTGTCGTCAAGCTGGCAGCCGGCAGCAATGGTCGGGGGGCCGGATTCACCGGAAAAGACGCCCCCCGGAATCCCGTTTAACGTCGGCGTGTGGGAAGGCCCTGACGGCAGCTATGTCGTTGCGGCGCTGAATCCCGGAGGATACGGCAGCCAGGTTTCTTATGATCTCAGCAAGAGTCCGGCGCCGCCACCTCCCCCAGACCCTAACCAGCCGGGCCGGGGGGGAAGAGGTGGCACGGATTGGCCCGCGCGCATTCGATTGAATGGCGAGCTCACCGGGGCCTTTGCCGATTACATGTATTATGGCACCGGAGATACCGGAGGCTCCGCACAGGAATCCTCCATCAAGCTGATGGAGGCGATTGTCACCAGGAGCAAGACGGTGCTGCCGCCGTCCGGAGGCGGCCGTGGTCAGCAGCAAACGCCGCCTGCCGGACCGGAAGTCCAGGTCGGGGACGGCCCCGTGAAGGTTATCGCTGCTGCATCCGACCAACTGTTTCTGGATCTCAAGTCCGAGCAGATTGCAAAGATGCCTCGGTATAAGGGCGATCTCGAGCTGATCAACCATTCTGCCGGATCCATCACATCGCAGGCGCACATGAAGCGATGGAACCGCAGGAACGAGGTGATCGCCGATGCAGCTGAGAAGGCGTCGGTTGCCGCGGAGTGGCTGGGCGGCCGACCTTATCCGCTGCAGCGGCTCAACGACGCCTGGACTCTGGTTATGGGCGGGCAGTTTCACGATATCATTCCCGGCACCTCCATACCCAAAGCGTATGAGTACGCCTGGAATGACGAACTGCTGGCGATGAACCAGTTTGCCGCGGTGCTTACCAGCGCTACGGAAGCAGTGGCTTCCGGAATGAATACCCAGGCTAAAGGCGTTCCGATCATTGTGTACAACCCTCTGAGTATTGCCCGGGAAGATGTCGTGGAAGCCAAAGTTTCATTTGCCAACGGCACTCCGAAAGCCATTCGTGTCCTGGGCCCGGACGGCAGCGAGGTGCCCGCGCAACTGGCCGGCGAGGAAAAAGGGGCTGTGAAGGTCCTGTTCGTCGCCAAGGTGCCTTCGGCCGGATACGCGGTTTTTGACGTCCAGGCTGCCGAGGCGCCCGCAGCCTCGGTGCTTCGCGTGACACCTACGTCTCTCGAAAATGCACGCTACAGCATCAGGCTGGACCAGAGCGGAGATGTAACCGGCATTCTGGACAAGGTCCTCAACAAAGAACTGCTCTCCGCCCCGATGCGGTTGGCGATCATCACGGACAATCCCCGGCAATGGCCTGCCTGGAACATGGATTTTGAGGATGTGCAGCGGGCGCCGCGGACGATCGTAGGCGGTCCGGCACGGCTTCGGATCGTGGAGAACGGTGCGGCTCGCGTGGCGGTCGAGGTCACACGTGAGGCTGAAGGTTCCAAGTTCGTGCAAACCATCCGATTGTCGGCTGGTGATGCCGGCAACCGCGTCGAGATCGGCCACGTCATGGACTGGATGGCCAAAGAGGGCAACCTCAAGGCGGTTTTTCCGTTGACCGCATCTAATCTCAATGCGACCTACAACTGGGATATCGGCACCATCGAACGCCCCACGGAAAACGAGAGGCAGTTCGAAGTTGCTACCCATCAGTGGATCGATCTCACCGACAAGAGCGGGTCTTACGGCGTGACCATTCTCACGGACAGCAAGAACGCTTCGGACAAACCTGATGACCGTACGTTGCGCCTGACGCTCGTCCGTACACCCGGCGTCCGCAGCGGCAGCTATGGCGATCAATCTTCGCAGGACTGGGGGCATCATGAGTTCCTGTATGGCCTTGCCGGTCATGCCGGCGACTTTCGTCAGGGACAGACCGACTGGCAGGCGCTTCGCCTGAATCAACCGTTGATCGCCTTCCAGAGCCCAAGCCATGCGGGAGCGCTCGGCAAAACGTTCGCACTCATGAGTGTCAGCAACAGCAGGATTCGCGTCCTGGCCCTTAAAAAGGCGGAGCGGAGCGGTGAATATGTGATCCGCCTCGTCGAAATGGACGGCAGGCCCGCCCAAAACGTCCGCGTCTCCTTTGCCGCCCCGATTACCGCCGCCCGCGAGGTGAACGGCGCCGAGGAACCTGTCGGTGCCGCCAGCGTGACCAACGGCGAGCTGATAACCTCCTTCAGGGCGTTCCAGCCGCGAACCTTCGCGGTGAAGCTCGGCCCCGCTCCTGCAAAGGCGTCTGCGGTGCTGTCGCAGCCTGTCACTTTGTCCTTCGATCAGTGTGTCGCCACACCGGATGGCAGGCCGGGCGCCGGCTACTTCGACAACCAGGGGCGTGCCCTGCCGGCGGAGATGCTGCCGGCGGAAATCTCTTACGCCGGCATTCGATTCAGGCTCGCACCGGCGGGATACGGCAAACACAACGCGGTGATTCCGCGCGGCCAGATCATCGCGTTGCCGCCGGGCAATTTCAGCCGGCTCTATCTGCTGGCGGCTTCGGCGAGCGGCAGTCAGCAGGCGTCGTTCCGCATCGGCGATACCGCTGCGGATCTGACCATTCAGGAATGGAGCGGCTATGTGGGCCAGTGGGACAACCGGATCTGGAAGCAGGTGCCGCCGCCCCCTCCCACCCCCGAGCAATTGGCACAGCAGGCAGCACGTGCAGGCGGAGCCGGCGGCCGTGGCCAAGCCGGCGGCGGCCGCGGGCCGCAGACTGTCCGCCTGGTGGATGTGTTCGACGGCCTGATTCCCGGCTATATCAAGCCATCGCCGGTCGCCTGGTTCGCTTCCCATCGCCATGCATCGGATGGATCCAACGAGCCGTACGCATATTCGTATCTCTATGTGTACACCGTTGACGTGCCGGCGGGCGCCAGGACTTTCACCCTGCCGTATAACGGGAATATCCGTGTCTTGGCCGTCACGGTCTCGAATGAAGGAGCAGCTGTGCGCCCGGCGCAGGTGCTGACGGACTATCTGGAACGGTAAGACCTGGTCAGATCAAGGGAGTGACCACTACTTTGCGGTAATACACCTTGCTGTGGTCGCCCTGGAGCATGATCGGACCGGGCTCTCCTTCCTTGGTGTCGAGCGCTCCGCCCGTGATCGCGGGAATCACCGCGTTATCATGGATTTTCTTGCCGTTCATGATAACCGTGACGCGGTTGCCGATAAGGGTTGCCTCCAGCGTCTGCCATTCGCCTGCGGGCCTGGAGGCTTCTTCCGTGGGGGCAACGAAGCCATAGACGGCACCGTGCGTGAGCAAGCCGGGCTGCTTGCCGTAGTCGTCCTCGATCTGGATCTCGTGGCGGCCTCGCAGGTAGACGCCGCTGTTGGTGCGGGCCTCAACCTTGAATTCCACCTCAAGCTTGAAGTCCATGAACTTCCGGTCGGAGACCAGATCCGCCGCAGGCGGATTGGGATTGTGCATCGCGCCGTCCACAATCTCCCAACCCAGCGGGAGCGGATTCCACGGGCGAGCCGGATTCATCGGTGCCTGCGGCTGCCATCCCGCAAGGCTCTTGCCGTCGAACAGCACGACGGGTTTGCCGGGTTTGCGTACGGGCGGCGTGTCGGGCCATCTGGGCGGGCGCACGCCGACCCACTCTGTCACTCGATCCCCCTGCGTAGTCTTGCCGATCAGCCTGCCTTCTTTCACCACTGCCGAGTAAACCGACGGCGGCTGCGGCGCACGGCCTGCCGGGGCTTTGGCAGGTGCCGCGCCCTGGGTACCCTGGACCGGCGTTCCAGGAGCGCCCTGCGGTGCCGCAGCGCTGCGCCCTCCCTGCGAGAACCTCAATTCGCCGTTCTCGATGGTGGCGTTCCTGAGCACAACCGGGCTGCCGCTGCCGGCCAGGAATCGGCCCGTCAGCAGTTCGCCGTCCAATTTCAACTCCAGCCAGCAGTTGCGGGCGGGGCGTACCTCGCCATTGGGCCCGATGTTGGGGATGGGGATGTACCACGCCCCCAGGAAGGGTCGGGCGGCGGCCGGAGACACTCTAACCGTCACCTGCGGAACATCACTCTGCGTGTCCGCCTGCGGGGCCGCGAACGAGACGAACGTTACGGCAATCGCAAAAACCAGCACTACCATCCTCATTCCTCCTCCTGTCTGCCCGTCATCCGCGAGCCTGTTAGGACCGCTGTTGCGATCAGTCGAAACTAGCACTGCCGTTCCCATACGGCAAGAGACAAGACAGCTCCCCCCAAGGGATTCTGCAGCACCGCGACCAGTCTCCCTCAACGATCCCGCTGATACACTCGATCGTCATAGGGGCGGCCATCGAGCGTGTAGTGAGCTGAGATGGTGTTGCCGTCTTCGGACACCGTGAAAATGCCCCGCAGGTCGCCGCCAACGGCGTTGGTCATCGCAGAATAGCGCACAGGAAAGTTCATGGTCCGGCCTATCAGCTTTCCTTCGGCGCGGAAAATCACCCAAACACCGTTGTCGCGTTTCCAGCTGGCCGTAATAAGAACCTGGTCACCCTCGTGCCAGATATGGAGCAGGTTGTTGGACCAGCTGCCGTTCAAGTTGAGGGACTTGCCGGGTCCGCCGCCCCGCCGTGTCGCGGTGAAACGCGATCCCTGGTTGTTGACTGCAGCAATGGAATTGCCATCTGCGGCCAATGTCGCTGTGTCCGTATAGCCATGACTCCAGCGCAACTCGTATCGGCGCGCGGCTGGATCGCGGAGTGTCCATTGCACGGAGTTGCCTCGCGCGTCGCGGCCGGTTCCGTCCGGGCGGATTTCCACGATACCGCCGCCCATGCCCCAATCCCATTCACCCGCAATCGCCGTCCCTCCTGCAGGCGACGGTGAGGGTGCCGGCGCAGGGCCTGGAGCTCCGCCGACCCGCGTGGCTGAAAAACGGTAACCCTGCTGATTCACCCCTGTCAGTGACATCCCATCCGCTGCCAGCGTCACCGTGTCCGTGTAGCCGTGGCTCCAGCGCAGCACATAGATACGTGCCGCGGCATCGCTCACCGTCCATCGCATGGTGTTGTCCCGCGCATCCCGTCCCGATCCGTCGGCACGGATCTCGGTGACTCCGCCGCCGGCTCCCCAGTTCCATCGTCCCACCAGAGACGGCCCTTGCGCCGCCGCCTGAACGCCCAGCAACCCAACGACCGTTATCCAGCACAACCACCTGACTCGCATACTGTCCCCTTTGTCTCTTGAACGTTTCTAGGCACCGAAGCCAGGATGCATGCTACCAGATTTCATCATAGCTAGTCGATCCGCTTCGCGGGCAAGTTGGCAGCCCGTGTTTGCTCCGGAAGCGGGCAGCGGACCGTCGTCTCACCATCGCGTGCCTGGGACAGCAGCATCTGCCGCGTTCCGGCTTCCTCTGATCGCGAACAAAAAGCAATTGGGTAGTATTTTGTCCACGTTTGCCGGCCTCAAAATCCTTTCGAATGCCCGAGGTTTGTGTCAACGTACACGCGTCCAGGTATGAAACAAGAATTTGGAGGCATATGCGAATCAAGGCTGCAAGTGGATTTGCCCTCGGCGTTCTTATGACCATCGGTTCTCCCGGCTACGCGCAAACGAAATCGCCGGGCGCGCTGAAGACCGCGCCGTTGCCCGCGAACAAAGTCATTTCCGAAACGGATTGTACGGCGGACAGGTTGGGCACAAGCATTCCGGTTTCTGCCATCGGGGAGCCGGTTTCGGCGGTGACACTCAGCGCTCCGCGATGGCATGCAGCAACCAATGCTAATCCGGCGTACTGCAGCATGGAAGGATCGATGGCGCCGGTAGACAAGAGCGCCTCGGCCAAGCCCATCCGGTTTGGCGTTGCGCTTCCGGCATCCTGGAGCTATCGCGCGGCGCAATTGGGCGGCAGCGGCATGAACGGCTTCATTCCTGCACTGACAGGCGGCGCGGGGCGTTCGGCGGGGACCTTCCTGCAGCGCGGTTTCGCCACGTACGGCAGCGACTCGGGGCACCCGGGCGGCGGCTTCGGCCCGCCTCCAGGTGCAGGCCGGGGGACGCTCGCGGGGCCAGGGCAGCAGGGATTGCCAGCCGCGGGCCGTGACGCCCTGGGCGGCACTCCGCCGCAGGGATTCCCGGGCGGCGGCATGCAGATGCCGGGCCGCGGCCCGGCAGGACCGCCCGATCCGGCCGAGAATGATTGGGCCACGAACGACGAAGCGATTGCGAATCTAGGCTATATGCAGATGAAAAAGACGCACGACGCAGCCATGGTTTTGATGGAGCGGACCTACGGCGAGCGTCCGCGGTTCAATTATTTCTTCGGAGGATCCCAGGGCGGCCGCGAGGCGCTGACCGTCGCGCAGCGCTATTCCGCTGATTACGACGGAGTATCGGCCGAGGTTCCGATCGTGAACTTCTCAACGTTGATGCTCGCACCCGAGTTGATCCGCATCCAGGAGAAGCCCCTGGCGAACTGGGTGACTCCGGCCAAGGTGAACGCGATCCGCGGCGAGTTCATGCGCCAGTGCGACAAACTGGACGGAATAGTGGATGGCATCATCAACAACTACCCGGCATGCCGCGCGATCTTCGACGTGAAGCAGGGCAAGCGCAACCGAGACCCATGGGCCGCCAAGCGCTGCCCGAACAATGTGGACCCGAACCCGCAGGACGCCACCGCCGCCGCCTGCCTGACGGACAGCCAGATCGCCACGCTCAACGTCGTCTATTCGCACTTTGTGTTCGCGACGCCGCTCGCCAACGGCGTCAAGTCCTTCGGCATGTGGCTCCCGAACATGGATCCGTCAGGCAGCGGCCTGATCGCCTCTGCTCGTTACCGTGGCCAGGAGGGCGCAGCCGCGGACGCTCCGATGCACAGCCACCTCGGTGTCCTGGGCGTGACCGGTTTCCTCATGAAGAATCTGAAGGCGAATCCGCTGGACTACGTGGAAGGCGGGGCGCTGAACAAGCGGCGGATGGAACTTTCCGCCATCCTCGATGCCACCAACGCCGACCTGAGCGCGTTCCACAAACGGGGCGGCAAACTGATCGTGGTCATCGGCACCGACGATACGCTGGCCTCGCCGGGCGCGCAGCTCGATTACTACCAATCGGTGGTCGACAAGATGGGGCAGAAAAAGGTGGATGCGTTCGCGAGGTTTTTCGTGCTGCCCCAGACGGGTCACAGTCTGAACGGGCGAAACTACACCGTGGATGGCGACGGCAAGACGATTCCGGCTCAGCAGATCCCGAGCACGTATGACCGCGTAGGTCTCCTGACGGACTGGGTGGAAAACAACAAGGCTCCCGGCAGGTCGGTTACGGTAACCGCAGGCGAGCGCAGCCTGCCGATGTGTACCTACCCGGCGTATCCGAAATATGTAGGCGGGCCGCAAGGCGCAGCGAGTTCGTACGTCTGCACGGCCAAGTAGCGAGATCACGATCGACTTTTCCGGAGCGCGAACAGATACCGCCGGCGATCCCCAGACTGCCTGTTCTCTTAGCCTGGATCATCCATGAGGCAAGGCCGAAATAGCGCCTGGGGACACGGAAAAACACGGACGAACACAGACTGGATCCGGGTGCAGGGCTTTCGCCGGTCCGCACGCCGCGAACAAATGGCGGCAAAAGCCCTGCCCGTGTTCTTCCGTGTCCGGAATGCACCTTGTTTTAGACTTATATCGGCAATACGCACCATCTCGAATTCGTATGCAAAGCACGCCCAGGAATCATGCGTGTTAGCCCAACTTCCGCAGTTAAATTGCTAAGTCTTTTGTTTTCATCACAGATCATGTCGAGTTTCCACTACAAACGGGTAATTTTTCCCGCTGTCGGCA
>Ga0316620_10000323_pt1 | contig 19114 bp, 20 predicted proteins | sample OWC_Aug_M1_C1_D5_FD_207651 | JGI IMG/M metagenome (GOLD analysis project Ga0316620, IMG submission 207651) | Wetland soil microbial communities from Old Woman Creek delta, Ohio, United States - OWC_Aug_M1_C1_D5_B | ecosystem: Environmental > Terrestrial > Soil > Wetlands | place: USA: Ohio... | reverse complement strand
CGGCCGGCTGCACCACGCCGGGCAGCTTCCGACCTTGATCGTGTGGGGCGCCCAGGACCCTTTCATTCCGGTCAGCCACGCAGCCACGGCGCACGAAGCGATCCGTGGAAGCCGCCTGGTCATCTTCGAAGGCGTGGGTCATTACCCCCATTGCGAGGCCCCCGAGCGCTTCATTGCGGTGCTCCTCGACTTCATCGCGTCCACGAAGCCCGCCCGGCTCCCGGCGAGGTCGTCGGAGCAGCGCCTCTAGTTCACGAGATCGCTCTCGCGATCGAGAGCGCCGCCGTGGCCGCCAATCCGACGGTCAAGACCGTTTTGCAGGAGCTGCGCCCGGGAGATGCACCCGTGAAGTGGCGTGCGATGTGCGGCGCTCCGAGCGCCTGGCGGGTTTCTCTGGCCGGGCGGTCGCGACGAAGCGCGCCACGTCGTCCATGAGCGCCTCGAAGCGCGGCCGATCGAAGCCGCTTCCCGACACGAGCCAATCGACGTGGGGAGGATCCTGCGCTGAGTCCCCGAAGTGGCCGAGCGCATCGAGATGGTCGGCGACGGCGGCGTGGATCACGTGTCCCCAGGTCTGGGAGAGCGTCGGCACGATGCCGTCGCTTGCGTCAGCGGACGGCGTCGCCCCGTAGGCTCGTGTCAGGGCTCGCGTCTGGGAAGATGTGAGCCGCAACGAGCGGCGCGTCGGCGCCGTCGCGTTGAGTTGGTAGAGGCCGCTGTAGAGGGCGTGCGTGGCCTGCGCCACCGGATCGAGACCCACGGCGAGCGTCGCACGAAGGCTCGGAGGTGTCGCCTGCGTGACGACTGCGCCGTAGCGGATGGCAGGACGCGGCAGGACCGAGGAGTTGAAGACCTCCATGGCCTCGGGCGTGAGTTGGAGCATCAGGGATTGGTCTCTAACGACGTCGCCCAGCAGTGCCCGCACCGCGCGGCGTCGTCCCACCGTGAAGTCCTCGAGGAGGCGACTGAAGAGTTCGTCGAGGACCTCGCTGTTCACGATGAGATCGCCGAACCGTAGGACCATGCCCCCCATCCACAGCAGCGCGGAGATCGGCAGGTGACCGAAGTGCAGCACGTAGATGGTGTTCAGCGAGAGGACCTGCAGAAGCTGCTGGCCCCGTAGCGTGGTGAAGAAGGCCGCGAGCGGCGTGCCGTGATGTGGCGTCGACACCGTGACGCCCGTGCGAACCCGGCCGGCCAGGCGCTCGACGTCGACGTCGGTCGGCAGCTCCACGCCGGGGGCGGTGAGCAGACGCACGTCGAGGCCGCCGCTCGAGTGGCCGATCAAGTGAATCGGAGCGTCGCCCCTCGGTGCCGTGGCAGCGATCGCTTCGGCCAGGCGCGCCGCGCGCCAGGGGAGCGACGCGGTCGGCGGGGTCCGCACGAGGTGGATGCGCGCGTCCAAGCCCAGCGCGGCGAAACGCTCGCCGAGGATTCGCCGCACATGCCCGAAGTACGTGATCCGCCCGAGGTTCACGAACCCGAGGAAGCCCGGGACGAGGTAGACGTGATGCGTGCGGTCCATGCGACCGAGTGAAAGAATACGTGCCACACCAGGGTCGGTCACGGAGATCTTCGTCGGCGGCCGAAGCCCGTGAGCCGACGGGCGTCGATTCGCTGCACGCGGAATGCCCCCTTGCGCCCCACGGTTGCGCCAGGTCGCCTCAGCCCGTCCCGCACTCGGGCCCGACAGGCCGTTCTCCTGGTGGGCTGGCGTCGCCCACCCAGAGTAGGGCGCTAGACGCAAGGGTATGTTCCTTGCATCTCGGTTCGAGCGTCTTCCTTGCGTTTGCGAAGCGCAGCGAGCGGGTCGGTTCGAAGAGCGCAAAGAGGGAGCGCAAAAAGGGACGGCGAGTGCGGCGCGCCCGCCGATCGGCGAGCGTGATGAGCACCATGAAAGGGGCGATCCGCGAGGCGGATACGAAGCTGGCGTGGGACCGAGGCGAGCGGTGGACATCCCCTCCGAAAGTGCGCTCTGCTGTCCTATCCGCGCAAGCCTCCTTCATGGTCCGTATCGCCACGAGGATCCGAGCCATGCAAATGTCGTGACAACAACAATCAAAGGAGCAAGCCGTGGGCCTGGGAACCATTCTGTTGATCGTCGTGATCTTGATGCTGCTGGGCGTCCTGCCCACGTGGCCGCACAGCAAGAGCTGGGGCTATGGCCCCAGCGGAATCGTCGGTGTACTGCTGGTCATTCTCCTCATCCTGTTGCTCATGGGGCGGCTCTAGAAATACGCTCGTGGGCGTGGTCGTTCCGTTCGAAAGAGACAATGGCTGGGGAGGCTCTTCAAGTCGCACGCTTGCATGGGTATGGAACGAGCAGGAGCAACGGAAAATCGCGCGTAGCTGCGCTCACGGTCAAGAACCACATGGAGGAAGTACATGCCTCTCATCAACGTCGTCGTCGTACTCATCGTAGTCGGTGTGCTGCTGTGGCTCGTGAACAACTACATTCCGATGGACGCGAAGATCAAGAACATCCTGAACATCGTGGTTGTGATCGCCGTGGTGCTCTGGCTCCTCTCCGCGTTCGGCGTGCTGGGACCGCTGTCTTCGTATCGCGTTGGAAGATGAACGCGCGGGATTCATGAGCGGGTGCTGCGCAGCGGCTCACGCGGCGCACCGTGTACGCTCGCACGGGAGCCGAGGTGATGGCGGAGGTGGACGAGCTCCGCCAGCACGCGCGATGCCTTCGGGACCGTGCATTCCCAGTGCTGTGAGGAGCTCGAACCACGGAGACAGGAGCGACGGGCTCCCGGGGGCTCTCCCGTAGCGGGAGGTTCTCGGATTTCCGATGCCCCCGGGAGCCAGCTTGAAGTGCTCTTCCGCTCGAGGACCTCCCGCTATCTGTGAGTGGCCCGCCGGCCGAGGAGCAGCAGGCTGGCGACGCCGCACGAGAGCATGAGCAGGATGCCCGGCTCGGGTGCGAAGCTGAGCGTCAGCACCGCGAAGGACGGGGTCGCCGCCAGATCCGCCGGGTACCCGAAGACCGAGATGAAACTCGGCGCCACCAGCTGCACGGTGTTGCGCGCCACGAGGCGAGAAGCCAGTGCCGCCGACACCCGCAAAGCCCGCGAAGAGGTCACCGCCGAGGCCCACGCCGTTCGCTCCACCCGAGGTGAAGGGCACGCTGAGATTGGCCAACGGGCCGGGGAAGAACCCGATCCTTGCGATGCCCGAGAGCGCCATCGGGCCGCTGCCCGTGCCGGTCAGGTTGGTGACGAGATCGTTGTGGATGTTCCCGCCGGGCAGGGCGCCAAACGTACCGGCGCCACTCTGCGAGGAAACCCTCTCCTGCGTAACGATCCCCTGGGATGCGGGATCCGTGACCGGGATCGGGACCTGCGTCCCGAACGTCCCCCCGGCCAGGGCGATCGCGCTGATGTCCCCTCCGGAGCGCGTCACATCGGCGACCCCGCTCTCGACGACGCGACCTCGGGGAGCCAGAAGCTCACCCCAATGACTGTCACCCGGAACGTCATCGTGAGGGTGCCGGTGAAGGCCGTGGGGAGGCGCGGAAGCCCTCGGACCGCAGGCCCCTGTGGCGCCGCAAGGCCAAGGCCGCGCGCTGGGATCAGGTCGGCCACCTGGTCATGGGCTGCGACACCAGTCTGTCCGCCTACGACACGACGAAGCTCGGGTGGACGTACGGCACGATCGCGTCCTGGTACAACCAGGTCCTGACGGGGCTCTACAGCGACGTCAGCCGGTCCTGGAATTTGCGGTTGCCGCCGACGATCACCAACACCGACCTGGAGAACCGCAAGATCGACGACACCTCCATCTACGGCCAGGGCAACGGCGGACACGCGTTCACCTCGGTGCTCGGCGATCCGGAGCGCCTCGCGATCAGCGAGGACCCGACGACGCTGTAGCCGGGTCGCGAGGGGGGCGGGGTCTCGCGATCGGCTGTCCCGTCGTCTCCGCCGGGTGTATCCTGAGGCTCCTGGGTGGGGCGGAGAGCCCTGTGAGCGCCGAATCGGACACCGCGCCTCTCTTGCTCCGGCTGGATCCTGTGGGCCCCGTGGACCTCGACGCGGCGGACCGCTCGCGCGCCGTCGGTCTCCATACCGAGGGGCGGCGCGTGCCGTTGGTCCTGGTGCACTCCTGGGCCCGCGAGGCCGGGCATCTGCAGCAGCTCGCAAGGCATCTCGGACCCGAGCAGCCGATCTATGGAATCTCTCCGCCGGCCGGCGAGTGGCCGAGGGACTTCCCGCGCACGGTCGAGGCGTGGGCGGACTTCTGCGGGGCGACGCTCCGCCGTCTGCGGCCGCGCGGTCCCTACGTGCTCGGAGGCTGGTCCTTCGGCGGGGTCGTGGCCCTCACACTGGCGGATCGCCTCGCCGCGAGCGGAGAGGACGTGCGCCGCGTCGTGATGATCGACTCGCGGCTGCCGAAGAAGCATCCGCGGAGCCAGCGCAACTGGCTTCGCAAGTGCCTCCACCATCTGGACGAGGCGCTCGGCAGGGAGCGTGGGCATCGCCTCGCCTACGTGCGGACCAAGGTCGGGGGGCTCTGGGAGCGCGAGAGGCCGCGCTGGCTCCGGGTCCCCGGTCGCGGGCCCACACCCGGGGTGAAGACCAGCGAAGGGGTCCAGAGACACCCCTTGATGCGGGCCCTCCACACGGCCTACCTCCGCTACGAGCCCCTCGCCACCGCCCTCCCGGTGACTCTCTTCTGGACCGCCGAGAGCTACGCGCACGTGCAGGAGCTGACCCTCGGCTGGGGCCCCTATCTGAACGGGCCCTTCGAGAGCCAGGCGATCCCCGGAAGCCACCTGAACCTCTTCGATCGGCCCCATGTCGAACGCCTGACGGCGGCCCTGCAACACACGCTCGACGGGCTCGCCCGGTCCGAGACCCCCGCCGCTCTCCGAGCGGTGTAGCCCGCGCGCAGCGCAAGGGCGCTTCGAGTGCGGACCGCGCGGTGGATCGCGGCCGGAGCCCACGGCTGAGCCCTCGCCTCGAGAGCGTGCCGAGGCCCGCACGGCTTGCCCGGTGCGCGGGCGGTGCTGGACGTTTCGCAGTCAGTCCGGAGTGGCGAGCAGGGCGTGGCACCCTCCGGACAGGCGCGGCGCGGTACGGAACTTGCTGTCGCAGCGGGCCGTGGCTGCGCTCTTCGACGAGATGCTCGAGCCCGACGGCGTGCGTCCGCCGTATCGACTGGTGCACGACTGGTTGGGAAAGGTGGCGGCGTGCGAGCTGGAGACGCGCGGACGCGAGGCCGAGCTCCTCTTCCGGCGCATCGGCATCACCTTCGCGGTCTACGCGGAGGGAGGCGATCCCGAACGGCTGATTCCCTTCGACATCGTGCCCCGCGTGCTCTCGGCGGTCGAGTGGCAACGCCTCGCGATCGGCCTGGAGCAGCGCGTGCGGGCGCTGAACGCGTTCCTGCACGACGTCTATCACGGGCAGGAGATCCTGCGCGCCGGCCGCATCCCGGCCGAGGTCGTGCTCCACAACCCCGGCTTCCGGCCGGAGATGCACGGCTTCGATCCACCGGGCGGCGCGTACGTGCACGTGTCGGGGATCGACGTGGTGCGCACGGGGCCCGCGGATTTCCACGTGCTCGAGGACAATTGCCGCACGCCCTCGGGAGTCTCCTACATGCTGGAGAACCGGGAGGCCATGCTGCGTCTCCTGCCCGAGCTGGTCTCACGGCACCGGATCGCGCCGATCTCGCGCTATCCGGAGGAGCTCTTCGAGAGCCTGCGCGCCGTCGCCCCGCCCGGCTGTCGCGGCGAGCCGACGGTGGCGGTGCTGACCCCCGGCCCCTTCAACAGCGCCTACTACGAGCACTCGTTCCTGGCCGACGAGATGGGCGTCGAGCTGGTGGAGGGCGCCGATCTGTTCGTGGACGATCTGCGCGTCTACATGCGGACCACCGAGGGCCCGAAGCGCGTGGACGTGCTCTATCGTCGCATCGACGACGACTTCCTCGATCCCCTGGTGTTCCGCTCCGACTCGACGCTCGGCGTGCCGGGCCTCTTCGCCGCCTATCGGGCCGGACTCGTCACGCTCGCCAACGCGCCCGGAACGGGGATCGCCGACGACAAGAGCATCTATCCCTTCGTTCCCGAGATGATCCGGTTCTACCTGGACGAGGAGCCGGCCCTTCCGAACGTCCCCACCTACCGCTGCGGCGAGCCCGAGGATCTGGCGTTCGTCCTCTCGCGCCTGCCCGATCTGGTGGTGAAGGAGGCGCGCGGGTCGGGGGGGTACGGCATGTTGATCGGCCCCGCCGCGACTCGTGCGGAGCTCGCGGCCTTCGCGGCTCGACTGCGCGAGCGGCCCAGGGAGTACATCGCACAGCCGACGCTCGCCCTCTCCACCTGCCCGACCCTCACGGAGTCGGGCGTGGCGCCGCGGCACGTGGATCTGCGCCCGTTCGTGCTGCTCGGCCGCGATGTGCGTCTCGTCCCCGGGGGCCTCACCCGCGTGGCGCTGCGCCCGGGCTCGCTGGTGGTGAACTCCAGCCAGGGGGGCGGCACCAAGGACACCTGGGTGCTGGAGGCGTGACCCCGTGCTCAGCCGTACCGCCGATAGCCTGTTCTGGCTCGCGCGCTACACCGAGCGGGCCGAGAACGTGGCCCGGATCCTCTCCGCCGGCCACCGCATGGCGAGCCTCACGCGCTCGGTCGGAAGCGCCGGCAACGAGTGGGAATCGACGCTCGCCGCCACGGGATGCGCCGAATCCTACCGCGTCCGGCACGCCGAGATCACGTCGGAAGGCGTGATCGACTTCCTGGTGCGGGATCCGGAGAACCCGTCGAGCATCCTCTCCTGCCTGGAGACCGCCCGACGCAACGCCCGAGCCGTGCGCACCGCGCTCACCGTCGACATGTGGGAGTCGTTGAACGAGACCTGGCTCCAGCTTCGGAGCTTCGAGCCGAAGACGGACAGCGGCGACCAGCTCTCGAGCTTCCTGGAGTGGGTGAAGCAGCGCTCGCTCCTCTTCAACGGCGCCTACGCCAACACCATGCTGCGCAACGACGCCTTCTACTTCACCCAGCTCGGAACCTACCTCGAGCGCGCGGACAACACCGCTCGCATCCTGGACGTGAAGTACCACGTCCTGCTCCCCCAAGGCGATCGCGTGGGGGGTCCGCTCGACTATCTGCAGTGGGAGTCGATCCTGCGCGGCGTGTCGGCGCTGCGGGCGTACCACTGGGTCTACCACGAGCGCCTGGCGCCCTGGATGATCGCGGATCTGCTGATCCTGCGCTCCGAGATGCCGCGCTCGCTCGCCGCCTGCACCGCGCAGATCGCGCACTACCTCGAGCGGCTGGCCGATGGCTACGGCGGCGAGCGCGGCGAATGTCATCGGCGCGCCGGCGAGCTCGACGCGCGCCTGCGCTACGGCCGGATCGACGCGATCTTCCCCTCGGGCCTCCACGAGTTCCTGACCCGTTTCATCGACGACGGCTGTGCGCTCGGGCGCGACATCTCCGAGTTCTACCTGCTGGGGCGAGCCGCGTGCGGCTGCTGATCCGCCACCGCACCCAGTTCCGGTACGCGACGTCCTCGCAGTACCTGGCACAGCTGGTGCGGATGACGCCCCGCGACGGTCCCGGACAGCACGTGCTCGAGTGGCGGGTGTGCGACGAACGCGGGCGGGACCTTCCCGAGTTCCAGGACGGCTTTGGGAACGTGACGCACCTGCACACGCTCTTCGAGCCGCATCGGGAGGTCGCGGTGGACGCGCAGGGCGTGGTCGAGACGCGTGACACCGCCGGCGTCCTCGGCACCGCGGACGAGGCGCTCCTGCCGGCGTTCTTCACCCGGGTGACGGCGAGAACCGCGCCCGAGCCGGCGCTGGCGGCGCTCGCGGCCGAGGCGGCTCGTGGGGCCGACGCGCTGGAGCAGCTACACCGGGTGCTGGGGCTCGTCCACCGGCGCGTCGCCTACGTCCCGGGAAGCACGCACGTCGACACCACGGCGGAGCAGGCGCTGCTCGGGGGCGCGGGCGTGTGCCAGGACCATGCGCACATCTTCGTGGCGGCCGCCCGGCTGCTCGGCCATCCGGCCCGATACGTGAGCGGTTACCTCTACGTCGGCGGAGATCCCGACCAATCGCTCGCCAGCCATGCGTGGGCCGAGGCCTTCGTGCACGAGCTGGGCTGGGTAGGCTTCGACGCCTCGCAGGGGCTCTGCCCGACGCAATGTTACGTCCGCACGAGCGTCGGCCTCGACTACGCCGATGCGGCTCCCGTGCGCGGGATCCGCCGCGGGGGGGCGGGCCAGAGCATGCAGGTCGCGCTCCGGCTCACCGAGGTCTCGGCGCAGTGACCTACTGTGTCGGGCTCTTCCTGCGAGACGGCATCGTGATGGCGTCGGATACGCGCACCAGCGCCGGTGCCGACAACATCCTCTGCTTTCGCAAGATGCACCTGGTCGAGGAGCCGGGCGAGCGGGTCCTGGCGCTGCTCTCGGCGGGCAATCTCGCGCTCAGCCAGGCCGTGATCAACGTGCTCGAGGAAGGGATCGAGACGGCGCATGGCCACGAGACCTTGCGCAGCGTCCCCACGGTGTTCCGTGCCGCGCAGCTGGTGGGCAGCGCGATCCGCCAGGTGTATCGCGCGGACGGACCCTCGCTGGAGGCGCAGAAGGTCCCCTTCGACGTCTCGCTCCTGCTCGGCGGGCAGATCGCCGGGAGCGAGCTCCATCTGTTCCAGATCTACTCCGCCGGGAACTTCATCGAAGCGACGCCGGATGCGCCCTACCTCCAGATCGGCGAGCACAAGTACGGAAAGCCCATCCTGGAGCGGGTCTGCCGGCACGAGACTCCGCCGGAGGAAGGCATCAAGCTGGTGCTGATCTCGATGGATTCCACCCTGCGGAGCAACCTCGCCGTGGGGCTTCCGCTGGACCTCCTGGTGCTCCGGCGCGACGAGCTCCGCATCCACCTGCAGCGCCGCATTGCCGACGACGATCCCTACTTCCGGATGATCCGAGAACGCTGGTCGGAGGCGCTGCGCGAGGCCTACCAGGCGATCCCCAAGCCCGACTGGGGCTGAGCCGCCGCGCCCCGGCGGGTCCTTCGGCACTCCCAGGGCCATCAAGCGGGACGGACGGACGGACGATGAGCACGCTGGACCCGATTGGGGGAGGCCATGCGAGCCATCCGTCGTGCAGGCATCGGCATCGTCGTGGGCGCGGCGCTCTGCGCGCTGGCGGGGGCGGCCCGGGCGGACGAGAGCATCAAGGTGCTTCGCTCGGTGGGCTACTCGGAGAGCACCTTCGTGCGACCCGAGGTCAAGTCCGAGTGCCGAATGACGGAGCAGCTTCCCCAGTTCATCCAGGAGTATGCGCACGAGAACGGCATCGACGTGGAGCTGGTGGATTCGCTGCCTGCGACGGGCCGCGTGCTCGAGCTCCAGATCACCGACACCATCGAGACCGGAAATGCGTGGACCGGCCGGCAGAAGGGCCTGGTGATCCAGGGCCGGCTGCTCCAGGACGGCGCGGTGGTGGGGAGCTTCCGTGCCCGACGCATGACGATGGGCGGCGCCTTCGGGGGCTACAAGGGCACCTGCTCCTTCTTCGGACGCTGCGCCAAGACCCTCGGCCACGACGTCGCCGAGTGGCTCCGCTCGCCGGGCACGGATGCCAGCCTCGGAAGCTGACGCCGGGCGTCCTAGACCCGCTGTGCCTCCTGCTCGGTACCCCCGTTCGGCAGCAGCACCAGGCGCCTCCCGTCGCGGCGCAGCAGCCGCTCGGCCAGGAGCGTGCGCAGGCTCGCGTTCACCGTCTGTCGCGTCGATCCGACGAGGCTGGCGAGCTCCGCCTGGGTGAGCGGCAGCTCGAGGCTCACGCCGCCGCTCGGGTCCGGGCGTCCGAAGGCCTCGGAGAGCTCGACGAGGGCGCGCAGCACGCGCTGGCGGACGTCCCGGGAAGCGAGATCGTCGAGGCGGTCCTCGATCCGTCGCAGACGCCGCTCGAGCTGAGCCCCGAGCGCGACCGCGAAGCACGGCCGCGAGGCGAGCCAGCGCCGGAAGGGATCGCGAGGCAGACGCCACACCGTCGAGCGACACACGGCGCTGGCGAAGCGGTCGTCGGGCTCCCGGCGCAGCAGGACCGGCATCCCGAAGATCTCGCCGGGCGCCACGTAGCCGAGGCTCGTCTCGCGCCCATCCTCGGCGATGCGATAGAGCCGCACCGCGCCGTCCTCGAGGAAGTAGACCGAGCCGTTCTCGCTGGACGGGCCGAAGATCGGCGCGCGGGGCGCGAGCTCGCGGACCGCGGCCAGGGGGCGGAGCTCGCCCAGCGCCTCCGGATCGAAGGCGTAGGGGGCCGCCGGGGCCCGCGCGACCACGGAGGTCGGCGGGGGGCTTGCGAGAGTCTCACCAGGGGCGGAACGGAGAGGTGTACTGGCCAACATGGCCGCGCGAGTTTGCACGGGCCGTGCCGGACGGAGAAGCACCGAGACGCGTTCAGGGTTATCTCTCTGTGGTCCGCTGCCACACGAAGAGGCGCACAGCCCCAATTCGGGGCCGATGCGAGGCTAGGTCCGGGCTGCCGCGCGGATCCGCCAACGCATCGGCGCCCGCTTGATCCCGCCCACGAAGCTCGAGCGGGCGCGCTCGGCCGGCGCCGCCAGCTCGGCCCGCTCCAGCCGCTCCCGCAGGTGCGCGAAGGCCGTTCGCAGCTCGAGGCGCGCCAGGTGCGCGCCCAGACAGACGTGCTCGCCGCGGCCGAACCCCAGGTGATCGTTCGGGCGGCGGTCGACGCGGAAGACGTCGCCGTCGGGAAAGACGTCCTCGTCCCGATTCGCCGAGGGATAGAACAGGCAGGCCGACTCGCCCGCGCGGATGGTCCGTCCCCGGAGCGTGTAGTCGCGGGTGGCGGTGCGGGCGAACTGGATCACCGGGGAGGTCCAGCGCACGATCTCCTCCACCGCGGAGTCCAGGAGGGAGCCGTCGCGGCGGAGCTTCTCCCATTCGCCCGGGCTCTCGAGGAAGGCGAGCATGCCGCCGGTCATGGCGTTTCGCGTGGTCTCGTTGCCCGCGGCCACGAGCAGCAGGTAGTAGGAGAGGAGCTCGAAGTCGGGCAGGGGACGGCCGTCCACCGTGGCGCTCGCCACCACGCTCACGATGTCGTCCTTCGGCCTCCGGCGGCGCTCGTCCGAGAGGTTCTTGAAGTAGGCGAAGAGCTCGAGCCGCGCCCGCTGCAGGGTCTCGATCGCGGTCCCGGTCTGGAACTCCGGGTCCGTCGGCGCGATCACCTCGTTCGTCCAGCGGAAGAGGAGCTTCCGGTCCGAGGGCGGCACGCCGAGCATGTCGGCGATCACGCCGATCGTGATGGGAGCGGCGATGTCGGCCACGAACTCGCCCTGCTCGCGCTTGGCCGCCTCGTCGAGGACCTCGCGCGTGAGCTCGTCGAGGTGGGAGGCCAGCGTCCGGACCAGGCGCGGAGTGAACTGCTTGCTCGCGACGTTGCGGTACCTCCCGTGCTCGGGCGGGTCCATGTTCAGGAGGTGCCGGGCCGGCGCCTGCTCGAGGGGCGGGAGCTCGTTCGGGAAGACGGCCAGCCGCGGCGCGTTCTGGAACAGCTCGGGCTGCTTCGAGAGCTCGATCACGTCGGCGTGCCTGGTGATGGCCCAGAAGGGGTCGACGTTGGCGCGCCCCTCGTACCAGTAGACCGGGGCGTGCTTGCGCAGGATCCTCCACTCGGCGTGGGGGTAGCCGTGCTTCACGTAGTGGTCGGGCGAGATGACGTCGAGCGTCGCGAGGTCGGGCAGGGATTCGGCAGGGCGCGGCATGTCGGATCTCCCTCGTCGGGGCCTGGGCGCATCGTCGAGTCGAGGGTAGCGGGTCCCGCTGCGGCTCCCCGCCGCCCGCCCCCGGCGACCCCTGGACGCCTCCGCATCCTCTCGCTACCGAGGGGCGCCATGTACGAGCGCGCCGTCTGAGCTCCGCCCTGCCGCCGTCCGCCTCCGACACCGGGTGGGGCGGGGGAGCCCCCGGCACGGCCCCGCCGGCGCGCGGCGCCTCGCACGCGGTGCTCGCCGCCTTCCTCGGCTGGACCCTCGATGCCTTCGACTTCTTCGTGGTGGTCTTCATGATGGACGCGCTCGCCGCGGACTTTCGCGTCGCGAAGTCGGCCATCGTCGCCACCTTCTTCGCCACGCTCGCCTTCCGGCCCCTCGGCGCCATCCTCTTCGGCCTGCTTGCCGACCGCTACGGGCGTCGCGTGCCGCTCATGGCCAACGTGGTCTTCTTCGCCACGGTGGAGGTGCTCTGCGGGTTCGCGCCGAGCTACGGGATCTTCCTGATGCTGCGCGCGCTCTACGGCATCGGGATGGGCGGCGAGTGGGGAGTCGGCGCTTCGCTCGCGCTCGAGCACGTGCCCGGCCGCTGGCGCGGGATCTTCTCGGGCGTGCTCCAGAGCGGCTACTCCGTCGGCTATCTGCTGGCCGCGCTCTGCGCCGGCCTGGTGCTACCGCACCTCGGCTGGCGTCCGCTCTTCTGGCTCGGCGGCGCGCCGGCGCTCCTCGCGCTCTACGTCCGCTCCCACGTGCCCGAGTCCGAGGCCTGGCGGCGCCACCGCGCGCCCGATCTCCGCTCGATCCTGCGCGTGGTGGGCGCGGGTTGGCGCCTCCTCGCCTTCCTGGTCCTGCTGATGACCTTCATGATGTTCCTCTCCCACGGGACACAGGACCTGTACCCGGACTTCCTGAAGTCCGAGCACGGCGTGGCGCCGGAGACGGTCTCGGGAATCGCGATCTTCTACAACGTGGGAGCGATCCTCGGCGCGGTGCTCTTCGGCCAGCTCTCGGAGCGCATCGGGCGACGCCGCAGCATCCTGGCCGCGCTCGCGGTGGTGCTGGCCGCGATCCCGTTCTGGGCCTTCGGCGGCTCGGTCGTGCTCCTGGCGGCCGGGGCCTTCGTGCTGCAGATGGGGGTGCAGGGCGCCTGGGGCGTGATCCCCGCGCACTTGAACGAGCTCGCGCCGGACGCGGCGCGCGGCCTGGTGCCGGGCCTCGCCTACCAGCTCGGCGTGCTGGTGGCGTCGCCCGTGAACTCGCTCCAGTACGCGCTGCGCGACCACGTGGGCTACGCGTGGGCGCTCGCGGGCTTCGAGCTGGCGGTGGTGCTGGCGCTGGCCGCCGTGGTCTCGCTCGGGGGCGAGCGGCGCGGAAGGAGCTTCGTCGGCGAGTGACGCGGGGGAGATCGCGACGGCGGGCCCGCCCGATCTCCCCCGCGTGCCCGTCACGCGCCCTTGTAGCCCATCACCGCCTTGACCTCGAGGAACTCCTCGAAGCCGAAGATCCCCCACTCGCGGCCGTTGCCCGACTGCTTGTAGCCGCCGAAGGGCGCGGCGAAGTCCATGCCGGCGCCATTCAGGTGCACGTTCCCCGTGCGCAGCCGCGAGGCCACGCGCCGTGCGCGGTCGAGATCCGACGACCAGACGTAGCCCGAGAGGCCGTAGGGCGTGTCGTTGGCGATGCGGATGGCGTCCTCGTCGTTCCGGTAGGGCAGGATCGAGAGCACCGGCCCGAAGATCTCCTCGCGGGCGATCGTCATGTCGTTGCGCACGTTCGCGAAGACGGTCGGCCGCACGAAGTAGCCCTTCGAGAGGCCGCTGGGCCGCCCGGGGCCGCCGGTGACCAGCGTGGCGCCCTCGTCGATCCCCTTCTGGATCAGGCGCTGGATCTTCTCGAACTGGGTCTGGCTCACCACCGGCCCGATCACGGTGCCCTCGGCGAAGGGGTCGCCCACCTTCACCGCCTCGGCGGCCGCCTTGGCGATCGCCACCGCCTCGTCGTGGCGCGAGGCCGGCACCAGCATGCGCGTCGGAGCGTTGCACGACTGGCCGCTGTTCATGGCGCAGCCCTGCAGGCCGCCGGCCACGGCGGTCTTGAAGTCCGCGTCGTCGAGCAGGATGTTGGGCGACTTCCCGCCGAGCTCCTGGGCCACGCGCTTCACGGTCGCTGCGGCGGCCTTGGCCACCAGGATGCCGGCGCGGGTCGAGCCGGTGAACGACATCATGTCGATCCCGGGGTGGGCGGACATGGCCTCGCCCACGGTGGGGCCGTCGCCGTTCACCAGGTTGAAGACACCCGCCGGAACGCCGGCCTCGTGGAAGACCTCCGCCAGGATCGCCGCGTTCAGCGGCGCGATCTCGGTCGGCTTCAGCACCATGGTGCAGCCCGCGGCCAGGGCCGGGGCCACCTTGCACATGATCTGGTTCACCGGCCAGTTCCAGGGCGTGATGAGCCCGCAGACGCCGATCGGCTCGCGCGCGATCAAGGTGGTGCCGCGCAGCTCCTCGAAGGAGTAGTTCTTCAGGATCTCGATGATCTGGCCGAGGTGCGCGAGGCCGGTCGCCGCCTGGGCGGCCTTGGAGAGCCAGAAGGGAGCGCCCATCTCGAGGGAGATGGTGCGCGCGATCTCGTCGTAGCGGCGCTGGTAGACGCGGACGATGTCCTGGAGCAGCGCGAGCCGCTCCTCGCGCTTCGTCTGCGAGAAGGTCTCGAAGGCCCGGCGGGCCGCCGTCACCGCGCGGTCGACGTCCGCCGCGCTCCCGAGGGCGATGCGGCCCACCGGCTCCTCGGTGGCGGGGTTGATCACGTCGAGGGTCTGGCGCTGCGCCGGGTCCACCCAGGCGCCGTCGATGTAGAACTGGAGTCGCTCCTGCATCGCTACCTCCGATGAGAGGGGTCGAGGGAAGGGGTCGAACCGTCCCACTATAGCGGAGCCCGCGGAGCCGTGGCCGGGGGCTGCCGGGCCCCAGGTCTCGCGCTCCATGGCGCGTCGCGTCGCGCGGCAACGCGCAGGCGGCCGGCAACGTCGGGCGCGGGACCGTGCTGCGGCGGGCGTACGCCTCGCCCGGCGGCTCAGGCCGTCGCCGAGGTGCTGCAGGCCTCGAGCAGGGGCGAGCTGGTGGCGAGCTCGTCGGCGCCGAGCGCCAGCTCGGCCAGGCGCGCGCTCCGGGGCGCGCCGAGCACGGGGAGCGCCAGCGCGCGGAACTTCCGCAGCAGCCGCTCGCGCTGCAGGCGGAGGTCCGGGGCGGGGAGGCCGGTGTCGGCCGCGGCCTCGAGCCGCTCGCCGCGGAGCTCCACGACCACCTGCGCCCGCGTGGGAGGCAGGGCCTCCACCGGCACCACGCGCACGCGATCGCGCAGCGCGATCAGCGCGGGCGCCGCCATCGTGGAGTCGTCGAAGCTCGCGGGATCCGCGGTGTCGATCCCGAGCAGCGCCATCGCGGCGGTCGCGCGCAGGCTGAACTTGCCCTCAAGACCGGTGCGAGGAGCGGGGATGTCGCAGACGCCACGAAGTGTCGGCGAGACGCGGAGCTCCACGCCTTCGATCCGAGCGGGGTCGAGCCGCGCGCGCTCGCGGAGCTCGAGGGCCGCCTGGATCGCGGCGTGGGTCAGGTAGCAGGCGGCGTGGAACTTGAAGAGCGTGTCGCGCACCAGGAAGCGGCCGGCCAGACGCTCGAGGGCCGCGGGCTCCGGCTCGCCTCCCGCGTGGGTCGCGGCGAAGCCCTGGGCCTCCTCGATCACGGCCCGCTGCGCCGTGAATCCGCCGGCGGCGAGGAGCGCCGCCAGCAGTCCGGCCGAGGCCGCCCGCCCGGCGTGCAGCGGCTTGGCCATGCTGCCGAAGCCCGATTTGAGCCCCGCCGCCTGGGTGCCGGCCAGGCCGAGCGCGTGGAGCCAGGCCGGGCGGTCGAGCCCGAGCAGGTGTGCGCAGGCGGCGGCCGCACCGAAGGTCCCGAGGGTGCCGGTGGCGTGGAAGCCGGCGGCGTAGTGTCGCCCCCCGAGCAGCGCGCCGAGCCGGCACTCGAGCTCGACCCCGGCCACGAAGGCCTCGAGGAGCGCGCGCCCGCTCGGAGCCCGGCGCTCGGCCAGTGCGAGGAGCGCCGGCCAGACCGGCACGCTCGGGTGTCCGTTCATCGCGGTGTGGGTGTCGTCGAAGTCGAGGGCGTGGCCCGCCGCGCCGTTCACGAGCGCCGCGGTCAGAAGGCTCGCGCGCTCGGGCCGACCGAGGAGCCCTGCCTCGCGCGATCCCTCGCCCGCCACCAGCGCCTCCCGCGCGATCCGGCACAGCGGCTCCTGCGCGCCGGCCAGGGCGCAGCCGAGGAAGTCGAGGAGGCAGTGGCGTGCCACCTCGCGCGCCTCTTCGGGCACCTCCTCCCAGCGCAGCCGCCGGGCGAAGTCGCAGAGCGCCGCGGTGACGCCGTTGGGTGTCGCGAAGGACGACGCGGCGGCGCTCACGGGGCCAGGCGTCCGCGCAGCGCGGCCTTCAGGCTCTCTCGCGCGCCGTCCAGGTCGAAGCTCCCGTGGGCCGTCAGCCACTGCATCGCCGTGCCGCGCAGCATCGCGACGAAGGCGGCGGCCTCGACCGGCGGCTTCACGTCGCGGCGGATCTCGCCGAGCCGCCGGCCCTCCTCGATGCGCTCGGCCACGCTGGCGCGGAACTTCTCGTCGAGCTGCGCGAAGGCCGCGCGCACCGCCGGCACCGGCCCCCAGCTCTCGCCCATCAGCACGTAGAGCGCACGCATCCGCTCCTCGCGCCGCGTGAGCTCGGCGAGGTAGGTGTCGAGCATGGCGCAGAGCGCGTCCAGGCCGCTGCGGCCGGCCATCGAGGGCTCGAGCTGGTCCTCCAGGAAGCGGATGCGGATGTGGTCGACCAGGGCGCGCAGCAGGCCCTCCTTGGAGCCGAAGCGATGGCTCACCAGGCCCCCGCTGCAGCCGGCCTCGCGTCCGATCTGCGCGAGAGTCGTCTTGCTGTAGCCCTGGCGCGCGATCAGCCGGATCGCGGCGCGGACGATGCGGCGGTCGGAGCGGGCGCTGCGCTCGGCCTGGCTGAGACGCGGTGCGAGAGCGACGGCCGGGGCGCCGCGCGCGCTCATGCCTGCGGGCCGCTGGCGCGGATGCGCTCGAGCACGGGCCGGATGGCGCCGAGGAAGCGCTCGGGATCCTCGCTCATCGGGAAGTGCCCGAGCCCGCGCAGGGTCTCGAAGTGCGCGCCGGGAATCTGCTCGGCCACCGTGCGGCTGAGCTCGGGCGGAGTGCTCCAGTCGTACTCGCCGGTCAGCAGGTAGACCGCCACCTTGCGGGTGTCGATCTCCTTGGCGCGCGTCCCCATCTCGTGGTCGACGGCGTGGTAGTAGAGGTCGCCCTTGAAGACCGGGGGCGCGCCCTGGCTGTAGACCCAGGCCGTCTCGCGCCGGAAGGCCTCGGGGCTGCTGGGCGACATCAGGCCGTACATCACGCTCGCCTTGAAGGCGTTGCTCACGCGCGGGTGGTTCCAGATGTCGAGATAGCCGCCGGGGGTCGCGGCGGCGGCCTCGAGACCGACCACCGCGCGGAAGTCGTCGGGATGGTGGAGCGCCAGGTCGAGGGCCAGGTGCCCGCCGATCGAGCTCCCCATGTAGACCGGGCGCTCGAGGCCGAGCGTGCGGGCCAGGGTCAGCGGGACCTTCATGAAGAAGTCCTTCGTCAGCCGGTACTCCTCCCGCCACCACTCGACGCCGACCGGGGGCAGAGACTTCCCGTGGTAGGGGAGGTCGTAGGCGATCGGGCGGAAGGAGCGGCCGATGGCCTCGTCCTCCAGCAGGTGGCGCCACTGCCGGCCGTCGGCGCCGGCGGTGTGCTGCAGCAGCAGCGGGATCCCGCGCTCGTTCCCGCTCTCCTCGAAGTAGACGCGGTACTCGACGCCGTCGATCGCGAGGTGGACGTAGCGTCCGCTGGCACGGTCGAATCTCGCCACGCTCATCCCTCCTTCGCCTCGCGCAGGACCTCCACCAGACGGCGTAGCGCGGGGTAGTAGGCGGCCCAGGCCATCATGTCCTCGTTCATGCGGAAGCCATGGCGCCACATCGCAGAGAAGAAGTCCTGGTAGAAGGGGCGGGGCACGGGCTCGAGCAGGCGCTCCCAGTCCACGCGCGGCGCGGCCACGAAGACGTCGCAGGGCGCGCCCGCGGCGCAGGCCGCCACCTCGCGCAGCACGCCGTCCTCGAAGCGCAGGCGGTGGCTCTCCTCCCCGACGTCGAAGCGCAGGGTGGCGGTCCAGAAGCGGGCGGCGTGGCGGAACTCGCCGTCGGCGTTCAGCCGCTCGGCCAGGCGCTCGAGGGGGAGGGCGCGCATCGCAGGTCTCCTCGCGGCGCGGGCGAGCCCGGGCGCGGGACGCGCCGGGCCCTCTCCGCAGGTCGAGCCTACCATGGATTTTGATTGGTCAACCAATCAAGATCTGATAGAAGGAGGGCATCGCCGGCTGGAGGCCGCCCATGGGCGATCCCGACCTCTCGAGCTTCCCGCTGCTGCGGCGGGGCCACGCCTTCGAGGACTTCGACGAGGGTCAGGTCTTCGAGCATCACTGGGGCCGCACTCTCGGTGCCGGCGACAACGCGCTCTTCACCACCGCCACCCTGGCCTACACCCCGCTCTACTTCAACGCGGAGTACGCGCGCGCCCACGGGCACCCCGACCTGGTGGTGCATCCGCTCCTCGCGCTCTGCACCGCGGTCGGCCTGAGCGTGGAGGACCTGAGCGAGGCCGGCGGCCCCTTCCTCGGCGTGAACGACGTGGTCTTCCACCGCCCCGTGTATCCCGGAGACACGCTGACCGCCCGCAGCACCGTGGTGTCGAAGCGCGAATCGGGCTCGCGGCCGGGCTTCGGCGTCGTGACCTGGCGCACCGAGGCCTGCAACCAGGCCGGGGAGCGCGTGCTCGACTTCGAGCGCAGCAATCTGGTCGCGAAGCGGGGGAGGGCGCCGGTGTGAGCGCGACCTCGCCCTTCCTGACCGAGGAGCGGCTCCGACTCCAGGCGGAGGCGCGACGCTTCGCCCGGGAGGAGGTCCTGCCGGTCGCGAACGAGCTCGATCCGCAGCACGCCGACATCCCGGACGGCCTGCTGCGCCGCCTGGCCGAGCTCGGCTACTTCGGGATCACGATCGACCGCGCCTACGGCGGGCTCGGCCTCGGCGTCTTCGAGTACGCGCTGATCTCGGAGGAGCTGGCGCGCGCGTGGATGAGCGTAGCCAGCATCATCGCGCGCGCCCAGGGCATGGGGACGCAGGTGGCGGAGCCGGCCCGGCGCGAGGAGCTGCTGCGACGGAGCGCGCGCGGGGAGTGGGTGGGCGCCGCCGCGCTCTCCGAGCCCGGC
>Ga0316620_10000322_pt1 | contig 19120 bp, 16 predicted proteins | sample OWC_Aug_M1_C1_D5_FD_207651 | JGI IMG/M metagenome (GOLD analysis project Ga0316620, IMG submission 207651) | Wetland soil microbial communities from Old Woman Creek delta, Ohio, United States - OWC_Aug_M1_C1_D5_B | ecosystem: Environmental > Terrestrial > Soil > Wetlands | place: USA: Ohio... | reverse complement strand
GGAGGGTGAAGGTGTTATCGATGCCCCACAGTTTTACAAAGCTCCCGAAGAGGATGGATCCGTAGAGCAGGGCTGCCACGGCCGTGAAGAGCAGGAACACTCCGGTGAGCACGAGGTCGGTCGTCAACGGCAGGGGAGTAGGGTGTCCTCCCGACGGCTTTCCGGTCACCGTGACGTACGAACGTCTGCCCAGCCAGTACCGCTGGAGGAAGAAGATCGTCAGCGTGATGACCAGCAGCACCAAGCCGTACACCGCCGCTTCGTGCTGGTCGAAACGTCCCTCGATCGCATAGAAGATCTCCGTCGGCAGAAAAGGAACGCCGCCCCCCAGGAGGAGAGGGTTGCCGAAATCGGCCAGGCTCTCGATCATCACCAAGAGGATGGCGTTGGCCAGGCCCGGGCGCATGAGGGGCCAAAGGATGGTCCGAAACAACGTCCACCGACCCGCACGCAGCGTCCGGGCCGCCTCCTCGAGAGACACGTCCAGCGAATGGATCACGCCGACCAGCACCAGATAGGCGATGGGCGTAAATGCCAAGACCTGCGCCACCCCGACGCCCAGCGGGCCGAAGAAGACGTTGGTGGAGAGGCCGAGCAGCGTATGGGTGATGAAGCCCCGCCGCCCGAACATGTAGATCATGGCGAGGCCGAGGACGAAGGCCGGCGTGATGATCGGCAGGATCGAGAACGGGGCCAAGAGACGCCTCGTCCACAACATGCTCCGAGACTCCAGCAGGGCGAAGACGAAGCCGAGCCCCGTGGAGATCAGCCCGACGCTGACGGCCAAGAAGAGGCTGTTCCGCAGGGCCCCCAGGCCCAGGGCCAGCATCGTGAGGAGACCCGCCGCCATCCCCAGGCCGATGCCCCAGACCAAGGCGCGCGTCCACCTCCCGAGGGCCAGGCGTATCCCGACCAGGGCCGCGGCCCCGACGGCGATGCCCAAACCGGTCCCCCAGCGTATGGGATCGGTGGGGAGTTCAGGGTGGCGCAGCAACAGGAAGATGGGAGAAGCGAGGTAGCGTCGCAGGCCGGCCGTCGTGAGGTGTCCCTGGATGATCACGCTCGCTTGCAGCATGGTCAGGAGGGGGAACAGGATAAAGATGGTGATCAGGCCGGCAGTCCAGAGAATGGCCGCCGCGACAAAGGCGCCGCCTCGCACATAGCCGGTCTGGGCCAGGCCGATGCCCAACAGCGTGAGAAGGCCGAACAGACTGACGAAGCCTCCCAGGCCGAACGCGCGGCCCGCTATGGCCAACTGAGAGAGCCCTGCCAGGACGCCCAACGTGGATAAGGCGATGAGCGCTCTCCCGGCCCTTCGGCTGCCCTCGCCCCAAAGCCCGACGAAGACCGCGAGGGCGGCGGCCAGGCCGACAAAAGAAAGCGGCCAGGCGGTCTGGACAAGCATCAGACCGGTGGAAGACCAGGACCAGGCCAGGAAGGCCTTCCCCACGCGCTGCCAGGGAAGCAGGGCAAACGCCCCGAGCGTCAACGAGGCCCAGAAGATCGTCTCTCGACGGTAGGCGGTCATACGAGTGGCCGTGAATTGGTCGACTCGTCGATTGGTCAATTTGGCCAGACGGCAAGCCCCGCGTTCAAATCGACCAATCGACCAATCGACGAGTTGACTTCGCTTACTTTGGCAAGGGGAAAACCTGTTCGGTCCACCTCTTGATCAACCCGTCCCGGACGGCGGGCGTTCCGTACTTGGCAAAATCATAGTTGATCAGGTTGGCCTCTTCGAATTTCGGCACGTCGGGATCGATCACGGACTTGCTGTGCGAAGGAATGCTCACCTCGCCGTTCTGCGGCCCCAGTCGCTGGTTCTCGGGCTCCAAGGCCCAGTCGATCAAGCGCATCCCGTTCGCGCGGTTGGGGCCTCCGGTGATCAGCGCGATGCCGCCGATCTCGTAGCCCGTCCCATCCTTGGGCGCCACGAAGCGGATCGGGTAGCCCTTGCGCCCGCGCTCCACCACGTCGTTGGCGAAGGACACGCCAATGGCCACCTCGCCTCGGCCCGCCAGGAGGCTGGGGTCGCCGCCGCTCCGGGTGTACTGGGCGACGTTCCGATGGATCGCCTTCAGGAGCTCGAACCCCTGGTCCTCGCCGTAGATCTGGACGATGGTCGTCATCATCACATAGCCGGTCCCCGATGTGTTGGGGTTGGGCGTGGCGATCAGACCCTTGTACTTCGGATCGCCCAGCTCCTTCCAGGTCGTCGGGACCGGGAGGTTCTTCTCCTTGAGGATCTTCTCGTTGAAACCGAAGCCGTGGATTCCCGTGTACAGCGGGATGTAGTGGCCGTCCACCGCCTTGGTCAGTTGCGGCCGCAATTCTCCCCAGGCCTTGGGGCGGTAGAAGTCGAGCAGGCCCTCGGCCTGAGCGACCCACAACGAGTCCCCGCTCCCGCCCAGCCAGACATCCATGGTGGCGTTCCCCTTCTCCGCGCGGAGGCGGGCCAGGGACGCCCCCGAGGCCAGTTTCACGAAGTCGAGCTGGATGCCGGTGCCCTTTGAGAACTCGCGCTTGACGGCTTCGCACCAGGCGGGATCGGGGGTGCACAGGAGGTTCACCCGATTCTCTCCGGCCGTGGCGGTCGGCATCCAGAGGAGACAGATGCCAAGGGCCACCAGGACTGCGACGCTCGTCCGTTTCATGACGCTCCTCCTTTCTCGCCGATTCCTCCGCAGCTCGCGGCGCGGGCCGCGAGCCGTTGCTGCAACTCCGCGCCTTCAGCCCAACACTTGATCCAGATTGGCGAAGACCCGCTGGACGGCTTCCACGTACTTCACCATGAGCGCGGGCGGCTGCGGAAACAGGGGGTACGAGTGGGACCCGATCACCATGGAGTCTTCCAGCAGCTTCATCGTCTCGGGGTACTCGGCCAAGTCGTACTTCACCTCCTCGCCGAGCGGGCAGTGCCAGGGACACCCCAGGCCGTACCCCGTTCGCTCCTGGAACAGCGTCTGGCCGGGGACGGGAACGGTCTGCCACAGGCTGACCTCGACGCCCTCGGCCCCGAGGGCGGCCAGGACCTTCAGCCGAAACTCTTTGACCGGCAGCGTGACGCCGAGCGCCTGGGGATTCAACCGGAGGCGGTACTGGTAATAGCCGGAGGTGCATTCCGGCGGGATGTGCGGAGGGATGATGCCCTGGATCTTCGCCAAGTGCTCGGTCAGGTAGGCGGCGTTCCGTCGGGTCTGCGCGAGGGAGGCATCCAGCCGACGGAGCTGGCTCCTGGTCAGGGCCGCCGTCATCTCGTTCGACCGGTACATCCAGCCCATCATGAGCGAGTTGTATTCGCGCACCCCGTCCAATGGCCGCGTGGGATCGAAGGCCTTCTTGTCGCTCTCCCGCACGTCCTCGCCGAACATCCGGAAACGGTTGGCGCGCTCCTTCAGCTCTTCCCGGTTGGTCACGAACATGCCGCCCTCGCCGGCGGGCAGATTCTTGCTGGCCTGGAAGGAGAAGATCCCCATGTCGCCGATGCCGCCTACCTTCTTCCCCTTGTAGGTAGAGCCGTGGGCCTGGGCCGCGTCTTCGATCACCAGGAGGCGGTGCTTTCGAGCGACGGCCAGGATCCGATCCATGTCGGCCGGGCAGCCGTGGATGTGGACCGGAATGATGGCCCGGGTGCGCGCGGTGATCCGCTCCTCGATCTTGTCCGGGTCGATGTTGTACGTCCCGGGGTCGATGTCCACGAACACCGGCACCGCGTTGTTCTGGAGGACCGCCAGCGCGGTGGCCAGGAAGGTGAAGGCCGTGGTGATGACCTGGTCTCCCGTGCCGATCCCTCCCGCCGCCACGGCCGTGTGGAGCGCGGCCGTGCCGCTGTTGGTCGTGAGGGCGTGGCGGACACCGCAGTAGCGCGCCCACTCCTCCTCCAACGCCTTGACTTGCGGCGCATACGGGCCCGAGACGATACCGGAGTCGAGGGCGGCTTGGACCGCGGCCTTGTCTTCGACGGTGATCATCGGCCAGCGGACGTGGAGCTGTTTGGGGACAAGGGGAATTCCTCCCCGCAGGGCCAGGGTTTCCCTCATGACTTCCTCCTTCCAACGCGATGCACCGAGGCCGGCGGCCCACCGGCACCGCACGAGGATCGGATCACCAGACAATGCGCCACCACGGTGGTGGAATACACATGCTGTTCGGCCAGCTCCATCTGGGCGATGGCCTGACGAACGGCCCGGCGCCCCATTTCCTCCTTGGGGACGGCGACGGTCGTGAGGGGCGGCGTGGTGTGCGCCGCGTATTCGATGTCGTCGTAACCGACCAGCGCGACGTCGGCCGGGACGCGCAGGCCGCGCTCATGGATCGCCCGAAGCGCCCCGATGGCCATGTCGTCGTTCGTGAAGATCGCCGTCGGCCGGCACTGCAGCTTCAGCAGCGCCTCCATAGCGTCGTAACCACCTTGCGGGCTCAGTGCGGCCTCCGCGACGAGATCGTCCGCGGCGATGATGCCGGCTTCGGAAAGGGCGCGGCGATAGCCGTCCGCCAGGGATTCGAAGAAGGGGTGGCGCGCGGGGCCGCGAATCAAGGCGATGTGCTCGTGGCCGAGCTTGATCAGATGGCGAGTGGCGTCGTACGCGCCGGCGGCGTCGTCGCACACTACGGCGTCGACATCCCGGACGGGGGGACGCATGTCAGCCAGGACCAGCGAGAAGCCGTGGGCGCGAAGCTGGCGAACGAAGCGAGGGGAGACCTTTCCCACCAAGATAATCCACCGCGTCATCATGTCCCGGATCATCTTGGGGTATTCGAGCGAGGCGGCCGAATCGCCCAGGCCGTACCCGAACAGGAGATGGCAGTCCCAGCGCCTCGCCTCATCGGCGATGCCCTGGATGATGCCGGCGAAGTAGCTGTGCGACGTCACGACCTCGCGGCTGAAGATGGTGCCGATGATGCGGTCGTGGCGCGGGGCGGCAGTGTGGGAGACGAGCTGGCGGGCGGCGGGGTTGGGGATGTAGCCGAGGCGCTGGACGGCCGCCAGGATCCTGCGGCGGCTCGCCGTGCTCACATCCGGGCGGCCGCGGACCACCCGGGACACCGTCATGATTGACAGGCCGGTGTGCTCGGCGATATCTTTCAGCGTAACCGGGGACCGCTGGGTCTTCGGCATTTGTCGACCAGGCGCCGTTAACGCTAACGGTAAAACTTCTATACCGGCGCCTATCGCGTGTCAAGGGCTTTTCGCGCCGTCCGCAGCGGCTGCCCCGCCCCAATGTTTGATTGTGTGTTTTTGTGTTGATTATGGTAGATTGCTGGGGCCGAGCCGGGCGGGAGACAAGCGGATGACGGGGGCGCGGATCGACCCACATTGGCGGTATCACGATCTCAGGGCCCTTGTCCTCGAGAACGAGCGCCTCCGCCTCACCGTGTTTCCCGACTTGGGGGCCAAGCTTTACGACTTCATTCTCAAGCCGGCGGACCGGAACTTCCTCTGGCACAACCCGCGATTGGAGCCGCGACTCCCGGTGTTCGGACAGAACTTCGACGACTGGTGGTGCGGGGGCTGGGACGAGGTCTTTCCCACCTGCGACGTGAGCACGCACAAGGGCGACACCTATCCGTATCTGGGCGAGCTCTGGTCCCTTCCGTGGTCGTGGCGCGTGGAGGAGGCGGGGCCGGCGCGCGCCTGCCTCTACCTGGAGCGGACGACGGTGATTGCGCCGGCCCGCATGGAAAAGTGGATCACCCTCGCCCAGGACGACCCTGTCGTTCGGTTCCGGCATCGGCTCACCAACCTCGGGACGCAGCCGCTGGATTTCGTCTGGGGCCTGCACCCGTGTTTCCGTGTGGACCCCGGGTATCGGATCGACGCCCCGGCGCGGGTCGGCGTCGTCGGCCACACCGCGACGGCGCCCTTCGGGCCGGTCGGGACGAGCTACCGCTGGCCGCAAGCCGACGTGTGCCGGGTTCCGCCCCCCAGTCGCGGATGGTGCGAAGGGCACTATGCGACGGAACTCGAGGCCGGGTGGGTCGCGCTGACCGACCCCGCCGCCAAGGTCGGGGTCGGGCTGGCCTTTCCACGGGCGATCTTTCCTGTGCTGTGGTGCTGGATGGTCTACGGCGGATGGCGGGGGCACTATCACGCGGCACTGGAGCCCTGGACCGGCTGGCCGCACCAGCTGGACAAGGCCGTGGCCGCCGCCCGTCACCGGACCCTGCTGCCCGGCGAGCGTCTCGAGTGCGAGACGCTGGCCGTCGCGTACACGGGACTGACGTCGGTGTCCGGCATCGGTGCGGACGGGGGTGTGCACGGATAGGGCTGCCTGGTTCGGCGTCGAGAAACCTGATCGCGAGGTCGGTTGCCCGCGATGGTGCGGGAAGGCGGCTTCGACGGGAGGAGGTACCATGAGACACGCGTGGCGATGGATCGGGGTGGGACTCGGAGTCGTGGTGCTGGTGGCGGTCTGGACGGGGCGGCCGATGGCCGCGGACCACGAGGGGCAGGTCGTGGTCTACACGGCGGCCCAGAGCACGATCGTTCAAGCCGTGGGGCCGATGTTCGAGAAGAAGACCGGCATCAAGGTGCAGTTCGTCGAAGGAGGCACCGGCGAGGTGCTTAAGCGGGCGGAGGCCGAGAAGGCCAACCCGCTCGGCGACGTATTCTGGGCTCTGGCGGCCGAGCCGTTGGCCGCGAACGCGGCCCTGCTGGAACCGTACACGGTGATGGAGGATGCCAAGATCAACGCCATCTACAAGAAGGGGATGGCTGACGGGCGGGTGCAACCCAACAACGTGACGCCCATGGTCATCGTGTACAACAAGAAGTTGGTGAGCGACGCCGACGCGCCCAAGACGTGGAAGGCGCTGGCGGATCCCAAGTGGAAGGACAAGATCGCGTATGCGGCGGCGGACAAATCGGGATCGTCGTATACGATTCTGGCCACGCTGCTCACGGTGTTCGGAGAAAACGAAGCGGGCTGGAAAGTGGTCGAGGACATCATGAAGAACGCCAAGATCCTGCCCAGCTCCAGCCGGGTGCCCAAGGGCGTGGCGGACGGCGAGTATCAGGCGGGCCTGACCTATGAGGACGCGGCCATGCGGCAAGTGGCCGGCGGCGCGCCCGTGGGAGTCATCTACCCACAGGACGGGACCTCGGTGCCGCCGGACGGGAACGCCCTCATCAAGGGCGCCAAGCACCCCAAGGCCGCCAAGATGTTTCTCGACTACGCGGTTTCGAAGGAGGTCATGGACCTCCTGGCGGAGAAGTTCTCCCTGCGATCGGCCCGGACGGACGTGAACCCTCCCAAGGGCTTCGTCCCGCTCGGCGAGATCAAGGCCGTGGCCTACGACATGGAATGGGCCGGCAAGAACTATGCGGCGTTCATCAAGAAGTGGCAGGACATCATCATCCGGGTGAAGTAGCGGGAAACGGCAGGGGCGCCGGGGCGCAGAGGAGCGGGGGCGAGGAAGACAGCGCCTCTGCGCCCTTGCGCCTCGGCGCACATCAGGGACAGGGCGACCAGTGGTCGGATCACGTAGTCGCGGCGACGTCTGGACCGGCGTGACGTGGATTGCCTTCGCGCTCCTGGCGGTGTTGCTGATTCTCCCGTTGGGACGCCTCTTGTGGGCGAGCCTTCTGGACGAGAGCGGCAGCCTCACGCTGGTCCACTACCGGGACTTCCTCGCATATCCGTACTACGCACGGACCATCGGTCACAGCTTCCTCGTGAGCAGCTTGGTCACGCTGGCAGCGTTGATCGTGGCGGTCCCCGTGGCGTTCATTCTGGCGCGGGTGTATCTCCCCGGCAAGGCCGTCCTCACCACGCTGGCCATCCTCCCGCTGGTATCTCCCCCGTTCATCGGTGCCTATTCGTGGATCCTCCTTTTCGGGCGCGCCGGGTACGTCACAAGCTTCTTCCAGACGATCGGCATCACCATACCTACCGTCTACGGGATGCACGGGATCGTTTTGGCATTGACGCTCAATCTGTATCCGTTCGTCCTCTTGATGGTGACGGGGGCCCTGCGCGCGCTGGATCAATCGCTGGAGGAAGCGGCGCAAGGGCTGGGATCCAGCCCCTGGCGCGTCTTCTGGACTGTGACGGTTCCCGTCACCCTGCCCTCGATCCTGGGCGGGGCGCTGCTGGTGTTCCTCACGGCCTTCGCGGAGTTCGGCGCGCCCATGGTCATCGGCGAGGGATACCAAGTCCTGCCCACAATAGTCTACAGCCTGTTCGTGAACGAGATGGGCAGCAATCCGGCCATGGCCAGCACCGCTGCAACCCTGTTGGTCCTTTGCACGACCGGGATCCTGTTGGTTCAGTACTGGGCGGTGGGGCGACGGCGCTACGCCATGAGCCAGTTGCGGCCGATTCCGCCGACTCGCCTGCGGCCGACCGTCCAATGGCTCTGCGCCGGTTTTGTCTATCTGGTGGTCGGCCTGTCCTTGATCCCTGCCATCGTCGTGGCGGTGACCTCGTTCTTCGAGAGCCGCGGGCCGGTGCTCTATCCGAACTTCAGTCTTGGGAACTACCGGGAGGTCCTCTTCAACGTTCCCCGTGCCATCGCCAACAGCTTTCTCCTCTCCAGCCTCTCCACGGTGCTGGACGTCCTCCTGGGCACGCTCATCGCGTACCTCGTGGTGCGCCGCCGATCCGCGACCACGGCGGCGCTGGACTCGTGCGTGATGGTCCCGTACGCCATCCCGGGGACGGTCATCGGTGTGGCCTTCATCGTGGCTTTCAACAAGCCGCCCCTCGTCCTCACCGGCACCTTCATGATTCTGCTGCTGGCGTACTTCATTCGCCGCCTGCCGTACTCGGTGCGGGCCGGCTCGGCCATTCTGCACCAGATCGACCCGGCGGTGGAGGAGGCGTCAATCAGCTTGGGTGTGTCCCCGTTGAAGAGCTTTGCCAAGGTCACCGCCCGTCTGATGCTGCCGGGGATCATGTCGGGGGGGATTCTGACGTGGGTCCAGACGATCACCGAGATCAGCGCCACCATCTTTCTGTATTTCGGTGCCTGGTCCACCATTACCGTGGTGATCTATCGGCAGGTGAGCAGCAGCAACTTCGGGAGCGCCGCGGCCGCATCCACACTGCTGCTGGTGGCGGTTTTCATTCCGGTCTTGGCGGTGAACTGGGTCATGGGCGAGCGCGCCGTGACCGCGGTCTAGCAGGTTGCTGAAAAAGGCCCACCTGCGGCGTTGTCGCGCTCGCGCGGCGCTGCGACGTACGTGGTAAGTACGCCTCGCGCCTCGCATCGCGCTCCGCCTTGCGTGTGGACCTTTTTGAGCAACCTGGGCAAGAACGAGTTTTTCAACATCCTGTTAGGAACGAGCCGAGGAGCCATGGGGGCCATTCTTCGGATCGACCAGCTGCACAAGCACTACGGCGACGTGGCGGCGCTGGCGGGGGTCTCGCTCACGATCCAGGGTGGCGAATTCTTCACGCTGCTGGGGCCGAGCGGCTGCGGGAAGACCACGCTGCTCCGGTCCGTGGCCGGCTTCCTCCGGCCGGACGGAGGCCAGATCCTGTGCGACGGCGAGCGGTTGGACCGCTTGCCTGCGCACAAGCGCGACATCGGCATGGTCTTCCAAAACTATGCGATCTTTCCTCATCTCACGGTGTTCGAAAACGTCGCCTACGGCCTGCGGGCCCGGCGGGTGGAGCCGACCGAAATCCGGCGGCGGGCGATGGACACCCTCCGACTCGTACAGATGGAGACCCTGGCGGACCGCCGGCCCGATCAGCTGTCCGGCGGGCAGCAGCAGCGGGTGGCGCTGGCCCGCGCCATGGCCATCCGCCCGCGCCTCCTGCTCATGGACGAGCCGCTCTCGAACCTCGACGCGAAGCTGCGCGTCGAGATGCGGACGGAGATTCGGCGCCTGCAGCGCGAGTTGGGGATCACGACGGTCTACGTCACGCACGATCAGGAAGAGGCACTGGCCATCTCCGAACGACTGGCGGTGATGAACGCCGGCCGCGTGGAGCAGGTCGGGTTCCCTTGGGACGTGTACCAGGCGCCCGAGAGCGCTTTTGTGGCGCAGTTCATCGGCACCAGCAACGCGCTTGCGGGGCGGTTGGTCGCGGCGGACGGCGACCGGCCCCGCGTCGATGTCGGGGGATGGACGCTGCGCGCGCGCCGCCGGGACGGACTCACAGGACAGGTCTTGGCGGTGTTTCGGCCCGAGGCGTTGTCGCTGGCAGTGGCGGAGTCGGGAGATTCCGACGCGACCGTCGGAGAGGCCGTGGTGGTGAGCCGGGAGTTCCTGGGCGCCGTCCTGCGTTACCGGCTGCGGCTTGACGACGGCCGCCTGATTCACCTCGACGAGCACAAGCCCGATGCCGCACGCCTGCGCAAAGAGGGGGTGCGTGTTCGCTTCACGGTGCGGCCGGACGACGTAATGCTGTTCCCATTGGAGGAGCCTTCATGAGCAAGGCGGCGTTTCGCATCCACCGACTACCCAGCCACGTGCAGGCACCGGTGACCGAGGCGGTCACGGTGGCGCTCGAGGCCGGTCGCCTGCTGAAACGGCGTTTTCGGACGGGCGTGTCGGTGAAAATGAAGGGGAGGGCCGACATCGTCACTGCGGCCGATGTGGAGGCGCAGCGCCTGGTCGAACGGCGCCTGCGCCGCAGCTTCCCGGGTCACGGAATCCTGGCGGAGGAGGGACTGGACACGACGGCGGGAGCGGAGTGGCACTGGATCGTCGATCCGCTGGACGGGACGAAGAATTTTGCCAGAGGCATCCCGACCTTCTGTGTATCCATCGCAGCCGAGTACCGGGGCCGGGTAGAGTTGGGTGTCGTCTACGACCCCATCCAGGAGGAGCTGTTCGCGGGTGTGCGCGGTCAGGGGGCGTGGTTGAACGGTCGGCCCATTCGGGTGTCAAGGGTGGCCGATCTCGGCTTGGCGTTCGTCGCGACCGGGTGCCCGCATCGCGTGGGGCGATACGTCCAGTCGATCGCGCTGACGTTTGGGCGGTTCGCCGCACGCTCGCTGGGGGTCCGGGACCGCGGGGCGGGTGCGCTGGACTTGTGCTATGTGGCGTGCGGGCGCTACGACGGCTACTGGGAGATCGACCAGTCGCCGTGGGACATCGCAGCCGGCGGCTTGATCGTCGAGGAGGCCGGCGGCCGCATGTCCGATTTTCGGGGCGGGCGATTCGATATTTACGGGGGCGAGACGGTCGCCAGCAATAGGCGGGTGCACGAGCGGATCATCGGGGTTCTCAAGATGCCCGGCGGGACCCCTTCTCGCCACCGCCCGCCGGTCCGGCGGAGTTAGGGAATCCGCCGAGACGCCGGAAGGGGTTGCATTATCCGCAGATTTCGCAGATTGGCCGATTTCAGGGGACCAGGACTTTTCTGAAACAATCTGCGTAATCTGCGTAATCTGTGGATACAACGGTCCCGTTTGTACATCTGCGGTAAGGTAAGGGGCGGGGCATGCACTCGGTGGTGCGGCATGAACGCATCCTGACGCTGTTGAGAGAGCATGGCTTGGTGTCGGTGCGACGCCTGGCGCGCGAAGTGCGAGCGTCGGACATGACGGTCCGGCGAGACCTGGCGCGTCTGTGCGATCAGGGGCTTGTGCGGAAGCTCCATGGCGGCGCCGTCTTGGCGGCCGGCAAGGCCGAGGAGACCCACTTTTCCGCGACCCGGCAGGAGCACGTGGAGGAAAAGCGCGCGATCGCAAAGGAGGCGGCGGCGCTTGTCGCGTCCCGAAGCGTCGTGGCCCTGGGGGCGGGTACGACCACGTGGCATCTCGCCCGGGCGCTCGCCGAACGTACGGACCTCAGCTTCATCACGAATTCCCCCAACATCGCCATGGCGCTCGATCGCGGGCAGTCGAACGTCATTCTCACGGGCGGGCACTTTCGAACGCCCGCGGACGCTCTCGTCGGGCCGCCGGCAGTGTGGATATTGGAGCGGCTCCAGAGCGATATTCTCTTTCTGGGCGCGAACGGGATCGACCTGAAGGCGGGTTACACCACCCCGATTCTGGAGGAGGTGGAGGTGAACGCCGCCTTGATCCGAAAGACATCGCGCGTGGTGATCGTGGCGGATCACAGCAAGTTCGGACGCGTGACGCTGGCCACATTTGCCCCGATCGAGGCGGCCCAGCTCGTGGTGACCAATGGCGCCGCGCCGCGGAGCATTCTCGCCGGGATCAGGCGACGCGGCGTGCAGGTGCTGGTGGCAGGAAAGCGCGCGCATGGCGAGAAAAGGAAGGGCTAGACCTCAACCGCAGATTACGCAGATGGCGCAGATGTTTCCGTGTGATAAGTTAAACGGTGACCGCGAACGTCATCGGAAGGAAAACGCGAATGGGAGTGCACGCTGGCGGTGAGCGACGAGGCGGGCATAGGTCATTAGCCGTCATCGTGCGGCCCTACCTTTATCTCTTGCCGACGTTTGTGTTCCTCTTCGTCTTCACCCACTGGCCAATCCTGCGCACGTTCTATGTTAGCTTCTTCAAGTGGAACATGGCCAGTCCGACCATGGAGTTCGTTGGCCTTGCCAACTACGCGCAGGCTTGGAACGCCCCCGTCTTCTGGGAAGTGCTGCGGAATAACCTCCTCTTCGCTGCCGGGACGGTGCCTTTGACTCTGGGTCTGGCACTCGCGCTGGCGGTGCTGATCAATCAGAAGATCCGGAGCCTGGCCGTTTATCGCGTGTTCCTGTTCTATCCGACGATGATCCCCATGGCGGCGGCGGCCATGATCTGGCTCTGGATCCTGACGCCCAACTACGGGCTACTGAACTACTACGGGCGGTGGTTCGGGCTGCCGGACATCCACTGGCTCGGCGACAACAGGCTGGCCATCTGGGCTCTGGTCCTCGTTGGGGTCTGGAAGCGGGTCGGCTACTACATGGTGATCTATCTGGCGGGGCTCCAGGTGATTCCCGAGTACCTCTACGAGGCGGCCCGCATCGAAGGGGCGGGACCCTGGCAACGCTTCTGGAAGGTCACGTTTCCTCTCGTGTCCCCCACGACATTTTTCGTGGCGGTCATGGTCGTGATCGACTCGTTCCAGGCTATCGACCAGGTGTACCTCATGACCGGAGGCGGACCCGGGAACGCGACGAACCTCTTCATCTTCTACATCTATCAGCACGCGTTCCGGTTCTTCGACTTCGGCTACGCGTCGGCCATCTCGGCGATCCTGTTCCTGATCCTGTTGGGGCTGACGGTCCTCGCGTTCCGCACGCTCCATAGGAAAGTGCACTATGCGTAGCCGAGCGGCTTGGAGTCCTGCCGTCCACTTCATCTTGGCCTTGGCGGCACTGGTCATGATCGTGCCGCTTGTCTGGATCATTCTCACGGCCTTCAAGGAGCGGAACGAGGTCTTCTCGCAAGTCCCGCAGTGGCTCCCTGCCCAACCGACGTTCGGGAATTTTTTCGGGGTACTCGACGCGATGCCCTTCTGGCAATATTACTGGAACACGATCGTGGTGGCGTTCGGCCTCTTGGCGCTCCAGTTGGTGACCGTTACCTTGGCCGCCTATGCCTTCGCTCGAATGGAGTTCTGGGGCCGGGACGTCCTCTTCATCCTGCTCTTGGTGCAACTCATGATCGCGCCCCAAAGCACCGTGGTCCAGAATTACATCACCGTCACCCGGCTGGGCCTGCTGGACACGAAACTCGCTATCATGGCGCCATATCTCGCGTCGGCTTACGGGACCTTTTTGTTGCGCCAGACGTTCAAGGGGATTCCGAAGGAATTGGAGGAAGCAGCGGCCCTGGACGGCTGCGGCGGCATCCGTTTCCTGTTGCACGTCGCCATCCCGCTGGCATTGCCGGGGTACCTGGCATTCGGCCTCGTCAGCATCACGTATCACTGGAACGAGTTCTTCTGGCCGCTGGTGGTGACGGAGACTACGCAATCCCGAACGCTTACCCTAGGACTCGGGATTTTCGCTCAAACGGCTGAGGGATCGGCGGACTGGACCATGCTGATGGCGATGACTTTGATGGTGATCGCCGTGCCGCTGGTCGTCTTTCTGATCTTCCAACGGCGGTTCATCAACAGCTTCATGCAGTCGGGACTCGGCGGGTAGGAACCGGGGGCAGCTCAGGCGTGCCCTCAAGACAGGAGGAAGTGTCATGAAACGAATGGCGTGGATGGTGATCGCAGTGCTCCTGCTGGCCGCGCCGGCGTGGGCGGGGACGACGATCAAGTTCTACTACCCCGTTCACCTGACCGGTCCGCTCGTCAAGGAGGTCGAGGCCATCGTGGCCGAGTTCCACAAAGCCAAGCCCGAGGTCAAGGTGGAGCCGGTCTGGGGCGGCACCTACCCCGAGAACATGCAGAAGACCGTGGCGGCGATCCAGGCCGGCAGCCCGCCGGACGTCGCCATTCACCTGGCGGTGGATCTGGTTACGCTGCGCGACATGGATGCCGTCATCCCGTTGGATGACTACGTGCAGCGCGATGGCGGCAGCGAGAAGGTCCTCGGCGACTTCATCCCGGCCTTCGTGTCGGACCTGCGTGCCGAGGGCAAGGTCTGGGCACTGCCCTTCCAGCGCAGCACCCCCATCCTCTACATCAACAAGGAGCTGTTCCGGAAGGCCGGCCTGGATCCCGGCAAGCCGCCCACGACCTGGGACGAGCTGCTGGCGACGGCCCAGAAGGCGACGGTCCGCAACCCCCAGGGCCAGGTGACGACCTGGGGGCTGACCATTCCCGACGACATCTGGCTGCTCATGTGCTTCATCTACCAGAACGGCGGCCGCACCAGCAGCCCGGACTTCAAGAAGGTCTACCTGGGTGAGCCGGAGGCCATCGGGGCGGTCCAGTTCTGGGCGGACATGGCCAACAAACACAAGGTCATGCCCCGCCACCGCACGTTCCCCCAGGGGGTACAGGACTTCGCGGCGGGCAACACCGCCATGCTGATCCATTCCACCGGCAACCTCCGCTTCGTCAACGACTCGGCCAAGTTCGAGTGGGCGACTGCCTTCCTGCCCAAGAACAAGAAGCAGGCCGTGCCCATCGGCGGGGCCGGGTTCTACATCTTCAAGAAGGCGCCCAAGGAAAAACAGGACGCGGCGTGGGAGTTCGCCAAGTTCGCCACCTCGCCTGAGATGCAGGCCCGCTGGAACATCGGCTCGGGCTACATCGCCACCCGCAAGTCCGCCTTCGAACTGCCCGTCATGAAGGAATACACCACGAAGTTGCCGCAAGCACTGGTGGCGCGCGATCAATTGCCCTACGGGCTCCCGGAGATGAGCACCCACGACAACTGGAAGATGCGCAACGTCTTCATAACCACCTTCCAGGAGATTCTGGACGAAAAATACACCCCTGAGGCTGGGATGAAGAAGGCGCAGGCCGAGATCGAAAAGATCCTGGCGCCGTTCCAGAAATAGCGACCGCCGGTGTCGGGAAACGTCGGGGGCAGTGAGCAATTCGCCCAATGCGTTTGCTTCCTGCCCCCATTTCGCGTGTAGTGTGTGCTACCGATGTGAAGGGTGGCGGGGCTTGCTGTTTCCTGGAACCATGGAGGGATTTACCATGCGAAAGAACCTGCTCCTCGTGCTGGTCGGGCTCGCGGTCCTGACGGTCCTGCCGGTCGGCGGCGCCCTGGCGGCGAATTCATGTGCGAACCGGGGCGCCTTGGATCCGATGTACTGCGACGAGAACAAGGATCTGGTTGCCGATCCGCCCAAGGACACGGCGCAGTTGAAGAACCCGGGCACGCTGGTTTTCACCTACGCGCCCGTGGAAGATCCGGGTGTTTACCGGAAGCTCTTCGAGCCGTTCATGGATCATCTGGCGAAAGTGACAGGGAAGAAGGTGACGTACTTCTCCGTGCACAGTAATGCGGCCGAGGTAGAGGCCATGCGCTCCGGTCGGTTGCACATCGCGGGGTTCTCTACAGGGCCGACGATGTACGCGGTGAACCTGGCCGGTGCCGTCCCCTTCGCCTGCCGCGGTTTCAGTGATCGGTTCGAGTCCACGCACCTCATCATCATCACCAAGGCGAACAGCGGCATCCAGAAGGTCGCCGACCTCAAGGGGAAGAAGGTTGCCCACGCCAACCCCAGCTCCAACACCGGCAACCTCGCCCCGCGGGCTTTGCTGCCGGCCGAAGGGGCGGTGCCCGACAAGGACTACAAGGTCATCTATTCGGGGAAGCACGATCAATCAATCCTGGGTGTGAACAGCGGCGACTACGACGCGGCGGCGGTGGCATCGGACGTGTTCGAGCGCATGGCCCATCGTGGGACCATTAAGGAGGCGGACTTCCGGATCGTGTACAAGAGCAAGCCGTTCCCGACGTCGTCCTACGCCTATGCCCACGACTTGGCGCCGGAGCTGGCAGCCAAGATCAAGGAGGCATTTCTGAACTTCAAGTTCCCGCCGGAGATGTCGAAGGGGATGGAAGGGGCGACTAACTTCTTCCCGATCACGTATAAGAGCGATTGGGAGGTCGTGCGCAACGTGGCCGAGGCGGCAGGCGAAAGCTTTACCCAAGAGAACCTGCAGAAGCTGAAGTAGGTTTCTTGTGGGGCGTCCGGTCTCGACCTTCCGGGCGTGAAACCGGACACCCGCACGAACCCCGCAGGCTGGGGGATACCTCATTGGGTGGCTTCACGCTGCAGGTCCAGGATCTGACGAAGTGCTACACGGCGGATCGGCCGGTCTTGCGAGGCGTATCTCTAACGCTCGATTCCGAAGGGATCACCATCGTCATCGGCCCGTCCGGCGCCGGCAAGAGCACCTTGCTCCGCTGCATCAACCGGCTTGTGGAGCCCACATCGGGACGTATTCTTTTCAAGGGGACCGACCTCGTCGCGCTTCACGGGCAGACGCTGCGGGAGTGCCGCCGGCGGATCGGGATGGTGTTTCAGGAGTTCAATCTCGTCGAGCGGCTGAGCGTCATCGAGAATCTTCTCAGCGGACGACTCGGCTATGTCTCTCCGTGGCGCGCCTGGCTTCGCAAGTTCCCGGAGGGTGACATTGCCCGAGCTTTCGAGCTGCTCGACCAGCTCGGGCTGAGCGAGTTCGCTGCCAAGCGGGCCGATGCCCTGTCCGGCGGGCAGCGGCAGCGCGTGGGAATCGGCCGGGCCCTCATGCAGGAGCCGGAGCTGCTCCTGGCAGACGAGCCGACCTCGTCGTTGGATCCGAAGACCTCGGTCGAGATCATGGAAACCATGGCGTCGCTCGCGCGCCAGCGGCACATCCCCGTGATCGTGAACATGCACGATGTGAATCTGGCCAAGCGTTTCGCCGATCGGGTCGTCGGTATGACCGACGGACGGGTCGTCTTCGACGGGAAGGCCGACGATCTCGCCACCGAGGAGCTGTCTGCCATCTACGGAGGCGAGGAGTGGATGCGCTGACCCGGCGCGCCGCCGGGCGGACGGCGTTCCCTGCGGCATGGGGACCGCGGCTGCGGTGGCTTCGCGACGTGTACGGCGGGCGCATTCTCGCCGTGGCGGTCATCGGCTACGCGGCGTACGCGGCGTCCACCCTCGGGTTCACGCCGGCGCGCTTCTGGCGCGGGCTGGAGCACGGCGGCCTCTTCGTGAGCCGATTGTTTCCGCCCGATTTCGCCTCGCGGTGGTCCGACATCCAACACGACATGCTGGAGAGTTTGGAGATCGCGATCCTGGCGTCGGTCTTCGGTATCCTGGCCTCGCTTCCGCTCGGGCTCTTGGCGGCTCGCAACTTGATGCCGGCGTACGTGACGTGGCCGGTACGGTTGCTGATCAGCGTGTCGCGGTCGTTTCACCCGGTGATCGTCGGCATCCTCTTTGTGAAGGCGATCGGTTTCGGCCCGCTGGCCGGCGTGCTGACTCTGGCCGTGGCGTCCGTCGGCTTCATCGGCAAGCTGTTCACCGAGGCGATCGAGGAGATCTCGCTCAAGCAGGTGGAGGCGGTACGAGCCACCGGGGCGTCGTTCCCAAACGTCCTCATTTTCGGCGTGCTGCCCCAAGTGACGGCACGCTTCGTCGGCTTCAGCGTGTACCAGCTCGACAGCAACTTGCGGAACTCCACGATTCTGGGGATCGTCGGCGCCGGGGGGATCGGAGGGACGCTACTCGCGGCGTTCCAGCGATTCGATTATTCGATCGTGTGCGCCATCGTGCTCGTCATGATCGGCCTGATCATGGTGGGCGAGATCTTGTCGGAGCAGGTCCGGAAATTATTTCAATGAGCCATGTTGCGAAAAGGGAGTGGCAGCGCTTCACGCCGCACGAGCGGGCGGTCCGGTACGGCGTGTATCTGGTCACCGCCATCGCCTTCAGTATTGCGCTCCGGAGCATCGAGATCGTGCCGGAGTTCCTCCGGGATACCCCGGCGCAGGTGGCGGACCTGCTCGTCCGGATGTGGCCCGTGGACTGGGGGTTCCTGTGGTCCACGGTCGTGGCGGCCATGGTCGAAACGATCCACATCGCGACGCTCGGGACCCTCGCCACCCTGTTGATCGCCTTCCCTCTGGGCGTCCTGGCGGCCCGGAACATCGTGGCGAGCCCGGCGGTGCGCTTTGCGGCGAAACTCTGCCTGGTTGCGTCGCGTTCCGTGAACTCCCTAGTGTGGGCGCTTTTCTTCGTGGCCGTCTTCGGGCCCGGAGCCCTGGCCGGCACCGTGGCAATCACGTTTCGATCCATCGGGTTCGTGGGGAAGCTGCTGGGCGAGGCCCTGGAGGAGGTTGCGCCGGGCCCGGTCGAAGCCATCGTGGCCGTCGGCGCCCCCTGGCCGAGCGTCCTCCTCAAAGGATACTGGCCGCAGGTCAAGCCTGCATTTCTGTCGATTGCCCTGTTGCGCTGGGACATCAACGTCCGGGAGTCCTCGGTTCTGGGGCTCGTCGGGGCGGGCGGAATCGGCTTAGTCCTGGATTCAGCCATCAACGTGTTTCAGTGGCGCGCGGTGGCCGCCGTGCTGGTCGCCATCGCGATCGTGGTACTATTGGCGGAGGTGATGGTAACATTCCTCCGGAAGCAGATCATCTGACGGAGGTGTGGGGAGGTTCGGCAGCGCGACAGTGCTTCGGTTCGAGGTTGCAGGAACCGTCGTACAGCAGAACCGTGAACCATGGAACGCAGAAAGGAGAGGTGACATGAGACGCTGGATACTGTTCTTGCCGCTGCTCGGGATCCTGGCGCTGCCCGCGGGAATGGCCGCGGCGGCCGACACGGTCAATGCCTACTCGAT
>Ga0316620_10000321_pt1 | contig 19142 bp, 19 predicted proteins | sample OWC_Aug_M1_C1_D5_FD_207651 | JGI IMG/M metagenome (GOLD analysis project Ga0316620, IMG submission 207651) | Wetland soil microbial communities from Old Woman Creek delta, Ohio, United States - OWC_Aug_M1_C1_D5_B | ecosystem: Environmental > Terrestrial > Soil > Wetlands | place: USA: Ohio... | reverse complement strand
CTGTTGAAGAAGCTCAACTGCTGTTGCCCGTGCGTCGGGTCGTCCGTGGGATCGAGGTCGATCGTGATCAGTCGGGCCTTGCCGCCGAGTCGCCGGGCATGATTATCGACGACGATTTCGGCCAGTTCGGCTCCCAGACGGAAGAGGTCTGTGCGCGAGGCGGCATTTTCGAAGCGCGACAGCGTGGGCTGGGATCCCAGCGGGTTGCCATCGATCGGATCCCGATCAAGGACAAGCTTGTGAATCGGATCGTTTCTCAGATGAGCGGCGTCGTTACAGTCGGTATAACCGCAGGCCAAGCCGTAGACGCGTTGCCGCAGCAGGTCATGGACGGTGTGTTCAACCATGTCGGGATCGCGCTGGTCGAAGATGCACGTCGCAAGACGCTCGCTCAGGCGCAATCGGGAATCAATGCCTTTGATCAGAATAGCACCGCCGTCGGAGCTGCTGTTGTCTTGGTCGAACGCAGCGACAACCGGCTTGGAAAAGAGATCGGGAAAAAGAACAGTCTGTGTGGTAGAGTCAGTCATCGAAGAGCCTTGGGTAGCGTGTGGAACCTGTGTCGATACAAGTTCTTATACGCCGCCTGAGGCTCTTCGTTTCTCCGAGTGATGAATAAACCGGGCTAGTGGCATGTATCTTTTGAATCGGTAGTGACCATAAGCACGGGTTTTGATGAGGCCCGAAGGGCCGCCAGTGAATAGGCCCGGCCGTCAGGCCAGGATCAGTCCGACCACCGACATGAGCACCGAACGCGCGGCACAACTGGGCGGAGTGCCGTACCTTCGGTGCTCGTTCCTCGGACATTCACAATCCCGGCCTGACGGCCGCAGCTATGCACTGACGGCCCTTTGGGCCTCAGGATGCCGAGTGCGGTGCACTCTCGATTCCACTATTACAGGCCACTAGGCCGCAGTTAAGACCCGGGCCAGTACGGTGACGGACTTTTTGGGCGATCCGGTCCACCTCCTCGTCGCCCGGCGGCACCACACGCTCCAAAGCGATCTCACCCTTTTCCTTTTCGATGTACAACCCTCCGGGGCCGGTGCGTCTATATAAGCTGCTCCACGAGTCCGGCGTGCCTTAACCATTCGACGCTCAGATCCAGGCCCCGAGATACGTCGAAGTTAGGTCGGTAGCCAAGAATATCGCGGGCCTTAGTAGTAAGATAGACAGCCTCTCGATTGTATAAGGATAAATCGCCAGTGCGCGGATTGGTTTTCAATGTTCTATCGGCATATTGCAGCAATTCTCTCGCCAGCCTGTTTCTCTGAGACATGGTCCGGAGAGGCGCGCTGAAATGTTTCAGGACGAACTTACCTAAGGATCTTACAGGATCCGTGACCGCAGCCCTCAATTTCGCATCAGCCGGATCGATCACTTTCAGTTCCGGCAAACCCAAGGCGGCGTTAAATTTCTTAAAATATTGATTCCAAGTCATCGATTCTGGACCAACCATATTGAATGCTTCACCGACAGCATGCTCATGCCGGGCAGCCAGCAATATACCTGATACCAAATCCGCCACATAGACCAGATTACAAATGCCCTCCCCATAGCCTTTCAATATTCCCCAATTGCCGGACTGTAATCTCTGCGCAAGCGCTATAGTCCAGGACGCACTAAAGGGCCCATACACAATAGACGGTCTCACCACGGTGATTGGCAGACCACTCCTGTAGTATTGCCAACACAATTGTTCGGCTTTAATCTTAGCATCGGCATATTCATTTCGCATTGATTTGAACGGAGAGGTCTCGTTGATTTCACCACGCACCTTTCCATAAACCTCTGTTGAGCTTAGATGAACAAGACGGCCGATTTTCTGTGCGTGAGCCACTTCCAACACATTTTCAGTGCCCTGGGTTATGGCCTCGCTTGAACCAGAAATGCTGTGAACGACGCAATTTGCGCCGAGCATGGCTCGCGAGATGCTTTGTTTGTCCATCACGTCGCATAGAACGATCTCTATGGGGAATCTGGCCAAACGGGCCCCGCTTGACCAGTTTCTGATTCCAGCCCGCACATCGGCTGAATGGCTGAGATGTAGGATTTCCGCTATCCAGCCACCGATAAATCCACTGGCTCCAGTTACGAGGATGGTCTGTTTATTGGTCATTTATTGCCTCAAAGATCGAGTACCATGGCATATGGAAACGAGTTGCAGCCGCATAGCAATCGTCAGTCAATTTGATGGAATCCAGTACGCTGGTAGCCGGCACTAATGGCGTCTCCCTACCTACGATGACATCAATGAAATTATCCACCATCCTGTGCCCAAGGGTTTTGTACGTCTCTGTTTTGAGTTTAACTCTCTTCTGCGGTCCGGCGCCCATTTTCAATAAAACGCTTTGGGGATAATAGATTTCGCCCTGAATGGATCCTAGTTCGAATTCTACGAGAAACCTGCCGGGATAATTACTCAGCCAACTTAGTTTTACCTCCCCCACACACTTATTGTGTTCAAATCTAGCATATGCAACTGCATCGATGCCACCAAAAGAGTCGTTTTGAGAGACTATGAGCTTTGGCTTATCACCGAGCCACCAACAGATGTGGTCCAATACATGGGCACCCCGGTCAAGCAGTATTCCATGGCGACCTCCTGCCGAGTTGAATTGAAATCCGGAAACGGTTGGCCAGGTGAATTTATCTCCGGCCTGGTATTTGATGCGAACTGGTTCCCCAAGAGAACGATCCAAAATTAGTTCTTTCACTTTAACGAATTGCGGCCAAAGCCTTTGCTGATAGTTGGCTGCCAGAGCGACCTCCATCTTGTGTGCCAGCTCAATCATCTCCAAAGCTTTGGCTGTCGAGTCCGCCAGAGGTTTTTCGCAAAGAACGGGGATGCGGCGGGAAAGGAATTCCAAGGATATCGAATGATGCAGAGGAGTCGGCAGTGCGATGATCGCGCCATCGACCGTGTCTAAGACGGCTCGATGGTCTGCGAAACACTGCTTTATACGGAAACGGGCGGCTAAGTGTCGCGCTCTGCTAAAATTGTGATCCACCAGGAGCATAGATTCCAGGATGCGCCGGTGCCTGGCCAAGGCGGGCATATAATAGCCTTCTGCAATGGCGCCGCAGCCGATGAGAGCGATGCGGGGGGAGCGTCCTGTCGAAGCAATGGATTGGGAGGAGATAGATGACTTCCTTGGCATAGTAAGGTTTCTCCAGATTTATGAGGGCCACCTGGGTCATGGGCTCCCGGGTTGGTGATGTGAGGAATGCCACGACCGAACGCGAGACCAGTCGCCTGCCAAATGAATTCTACTTAATACCAGGCCAAGGCGCCTGACGGCGCGCACGAAATGAAGGAAGGCGTCGGATTGATCCGACGCAAGATAGGAAAAAGCGGTGCATCCGATAAAGACGAGCATAGCGGCCGAATCGGAGGTGATAGAAAGGAGGCCTGCCGGCCAGGATTGCCTGGAGAGGAGGCTGTCGAGCATTGCATCAGAGACTCCCTGCCAGTACGCGCGGCGCAGAAATCTGCTTCGAGTATATGTACCCATAAGATGTACGGCGATAGCCTGCGGAACAAAAGCGATCTGTCCTCCTTGGCTGCGGAGCTTCTGAAGCAAATATAGAACTTCGCCGGCGGAGACGTGCCTGCTGCCAAACTGCTCCATGCCCAGAAAGCCGCCGGCGGCGCGCCAGGCCTCACGTTTCAGGGCCATGTTGCTTTCCATGATTTGCGTCTTTGCGTCCAATAAAAGAGGCTGGAAGCCTAAATGGCCGTTTGCGCCAAGCCATGATTCAAGTCTGGGTCCTAACCAAGATGGTCTAGGCGCCTGACTCCAGTCCAGCACTATTCTGCCTCCCGCCGCAACCACATCGTTGCGCAGGTCAAAGCCTCGGATAAGGTTGGATAGCCAGTCCGGCTCGACGCTACAATCATCGTCCAGATAGACCAGATAAGGGTGGCGGGCCTCCTCAGCTCCTCTGTTGCGAGCAAAAGTTATGCCAACGCGGTTTTCCGCCATATAACGTACGTCGGCGCCTGGTTCCGTGACGAATTGTTTGACAGTCTGCGGGGTCAGATCAGAGGAATGATTATCCACCACGATAATCTCGAAAGCCTCCGCTGGATAATCTTGCGCGCGCAGCCGGGCGATCACATTCGGCAGCAAATGCGCACGGTTGTGCGTACAAACGATTACACTAGCGGGTCTGACGGTCATTTTCAACTTTCGGGAAATCCAATGTTATGCTTACTTTGGTGAAAGAGCCATTCTATTATTGGTATCGCCTCCCGGATATTCGTGGGTTCAAGAAACTGTTCGGCCTGAAGGCAACGGATAGGATAGATAATGGATGGGTGAAACAAGCTGCATGCTCGTGGCTGGCTCCCCGACGCGTGCCGTGCTGCTTGCGGCCCACCAGTTACCGATAACGGGACGTTATGAAGATAAGCCGCGCAAATTCGCCCTCAAATCCCACCACACTGTTGATTTTACGCTCGAACCACATCCAAGAATGCTGATTTTCGCACACTTTGGCCCCTCCGGCCAGAAGAAGCAGCCCAAAAAGTCCGACCTGAGAAATGAACAGTTCGCCGATATCCGGCAATGCCTGGGCCATCGGCGGGAGGCCGGGAAGGGAAACGAAGGCAGTCCGGAATCTTCCGGATGGGGTCGTGCGGATGGACGGCGCAAAGGATTCTCATGCTGCAGCCACAGCGCCTGCACAGCAAACTATCAACCGAAAAAAGCACGTTTGAGGATCTCGGCCCATCATAATTCCTGGGCCGGGATCTGCCTTTCATTTTAGGATCGACGGTTGCGCCTTGGAGTGGCGAGTTTTGCGTTGGGCAGCCGGGATGGGCTGGCGGGAGTGCGCATTCTGTTTCCAGCCCGAGCCCTCCGGGCAGCTGCTAAAGCACGTGCCTTATTTTGCAGAGCAGCTGCATTTCACCTTCGGTTCTTGCACTGATACAAACATTTCGTGTATTTCGTGGTTGCCACACACTATAATCGGGCATCGGGGAGGTTTGGTGATGGACAACGATAAGTTCTCCGGTCCGGGAGGGACGCCGGGCGGGGCCTGGCAATTCCTGATCGGTCTGATCATGGCCGGCGTAGGGAGCTACCTGCTGCTCAATCAGGTCCAGGTGACGACGTCCTGGTGGCATTTCTGGGGCGTGAGTGCCTTCGGGCTGAGCCTGTTGCCGATGCTTCTGGGGATCGGGATCCTGTTCTTCAATGGCAAGTCCGTGCTCGGATGGATCCTCACACTGGTCGGTTTTGCCATCATCATTGCGGGCATCCTGATGAACATGGACATCTATTTCCGGAGCACCAGCCTGTACAATACGCTCGTCATGCTGGTCCTGTTGGCAGGGGGGCTCGGCCTCATCGCGAAATCTCTCCGGCCGCAAAAGGGCGCGTCAGAATGAAGTCTCGGGGAACCGCCGCGTGTACGAACTGAGAATAACTGTCCGGAAGGTGATGGGGACGTGCACCGGCAATCCCCCCATGATGCCGGGCGGCTTTTTCACCTTAAATGACGGAGACATACAGATCCCGGAGGGCGGCCACATCTGCATGTGGGCCCTGCAAAGCCTGATGCCCCTGATCACTGCCAAAGAGCGGAAACTTGCAGAGCGGAAGGACGAAGACTGGATGTGGCGTGTGCATCACGTTCAGTGCCCTGACCCGAAGGGGCGCGTGATTTTCAGGATAGAGCGTGCAGGCAAGGCAAGGCGGAATGCCGGTGCGGATCCGGAATCCGTTGCCGCAGCCCGTGACACGGCGGGGCAAATCCCGAAGCCCCGGGCCGGCGGGATCAGGGACCTGCGCATCGAAGTGGAATCGGCTGCCGGCCGTTGCACCTCCCGGATGAAGCCGGGCGATTCTTTCAGGCTGTGCGGCGGCAACCTCTATATCCCCGCCGGGCGTTGGGTCTGCCTGTATGCCCTGCAGGCCGCCATGCCGCTCCTGCCTGCCAAGCAGCGCGCTCTCGAGGACGGCGACTGGCTGAAGGATGAGTGCCGTGTGCTCTGTCCGGATCCGGCCGGCAACGTGATCCTGCGCATCGAACCTGTGGCATGACCTAACCATGATCCATTGCGACATCAAGACCTGCGTGGGTTGCCGGACGTGCGAGGTGGCCTGCAGCGTTTATCACTTCGGCGCGGTCTCACCTGCACTGGCCCGCATCCGGGTGGCCAAACTCGAAGAAATGGGCCTCGATCTGGCTGTCGCCTGCCTGAGCTGTTCGGAAAAAACCTGCCTGGAGTGCCCGACAGCCGCTCTGTCGGCCGAGGGTTCGGGTCCGGTCCGCCTGAACGAAGAACTGTGCGGCGCCTGCAAAGTCTGCGTGGATCTGTGCCCGATCGGGGCCGTCGGTTTCCATGACGGGAAGCCGCTTTTCTGCGACCTGTGCGGCGGCACGCCCGCCTGTGTGAGCGACTGCCCCAGCGGCGCGCTCTCCTATCGGGAAGATCCTGCGCCGGTCTCCTTGAAGAACTTCCGCTCTTCCGCGGGAAATCCCGGACACAAACGCGTGATCTATGCGCGCGCGCTCGGCGAGCCGTTGCGGGAAAGCTGGAAAGAGGGCGCGAGGGTGGACTCATGACGATCTATTCCGGCAGTTGCCTGCGTGTCGACCTGACGGATCATAAGATCCAACGCGCGTCCACGCCGGAGAACGGCATCGGGGGCAGGACCTGGAACAGCATGACCCTGTTTGAGGAACTCAAGCCCGGCGTGGATCCGTTGGGGCCGGACAATATCCTGTGCATCGCCGTGGGGCCGCTTACCGGCAGTGAATTCATTTCCTCCTGCCGGTTCATCGCCAGCGCCAAAAGCCCGTTGACAGGGTATCTGGGCGATTCCGGGGCGCGCGGTTTTTTTGCTCCCGAATTGCGTTGGGCCGGCTGTGACCAGATCGTCTTTACAGGCGCATCCGACCGGTGGGTCTATCTGTGGATTGACAATGAAACGGCGGAACTCCGCGATGCGTCGCACCTGGCCGGCCTGGACATAACCGAGACCACGGCCCGGCTGCACAGCGAATTGCACGATCCCGACCTGCAGGTCGCTGCCATCGGGCCGGCGGGGGAAAACCTTGTCCGCTACGCCATCATCTCGTGCAACCTCGCGCGTGCCGCCGGCCGGACGGGCATGGGCGCCGTCATGGGATCCAAGAAACTCAAAGCCATCGTCGTGCGCGGCGATCGGCCAATCAGACCGGCGGATCCCGAACGGTTCCGGAAAGCATGCGCGCAATTCAAGGCGAACATCGAAGGGCATCGCGAGTTCGCCGCCCGCCGCCGTTACGGCACGACACGCATCATGGACTCGCTGGCCAGGATGGGGGTGCTGCCTGCATACCACTACCGCAGCGCGGTCTTTAAAGACCTCGACAAGGTCAATGGAGAAGCGCTGCGCCGGGACCACGTGGTGAAAGCCAAGTCCTGCTACAACTGCAACGTCTACTGCTCCCGGTATAATTTCACCCGCTACAGCGAGGGTGAAGGCCCGGAATATGAGGCACAGGCGGCCTTCACCGTCAAATGCGGCAACCCCGATCTTGAGCTTGCGGTCGGGGTATCCAATGCCGTGAACCGCCTCGGCCTCGACTGCATCAGCACCGGCGAAGTCATCGCCTGGCTGATGGAATGCCGGCACGAGGGCGTGATCTCCGACGCGGATGTCGACGGCATCGACCTTTCCTGGGGCTCGCCCGCGGCACTGCAACAGCTGCCCGAACTGATCGCGCACCGCCGGGGCATCGGCGATCTCCTTGCCGGCGGCACCCGGCGTGCCGCAGCCGCGTTCGGCAAACAGGCACGGCAGCTCACGGCGGAGGTCAAAGGGCTGGAGCTGTTTTCCGCCGACCCGCGCGGCATCAAGGGCTACGCTCTAATGAATGCCGTCAACTCGCGCGGCGGCGACCATTACCGCGGCGAGCCCATGATCGAATTGACCGGCGACGAGGAACTGGCGCTGCGGCGCGCGGGATACCGTGAAGCGGCGCATCGCCTGCAGGACAAGGGGAAGGGCGCCCTGGTCAACTACGCCGAGCACCTGGGGCTGCTGTCGGACAGCCTCACCATCTGCAAGAACATATCCTGCTGCATGGATGCCGTCGATTTCGAGCTGGCGGCCGAGGCCTGTTCCGGGCTGCTCGGTCGGGATGTCACGGGCCGGGACCTTTGGGAAGCCTGTTCCCGCATCAGCCAGGTCGAACGGGACTTCAACCTGCGTGAGGGGCTTCTTCCTGAAGAAGATACTCTGCCTTCCCGCTTCCTCGGCCACGCCATCCCGGACGGCCCGTCCAAGGGAACCACCATCGACATCCAACGACTGGTCAAGGATTACTATCAAGAGAAGGGGTGGAAATAGATCACCCTTTACCAAACCACGTAATACACGAAACCATTTCGTGTATTTCATGGTTAAAAAGGCATGCAGTCAACATTCGAAGACAAAGAGGCGGGGCTGAAGCGCGAGCTCTCGGTGCGGCTGCTCAGCATGATCGCCATAGGGCAATCGATCGGTACCGGGCTGTTTCTGGGCAGCGGGATCTCGGTGCAGATGGCGGGACCCGGCGTCATTGTTTCCTACCTGATCGGCGGCCTGATCACCTATTTCGTGATGCTGGCGTTATCCGAGATGGCGTCCGCCCACCCGATGGCCGGATCGTTCGGCGTCTATGCGGAGCACTACCTCGGCCCATGGGCAGGGCTGGTGACGCGCTACACGTACAGCGCGGCACAGATCATCGCCATCGGCGGCCAGATCGTGGCCGCGGCCATTTACTGCCGGTACTGGTTTCCGGATGTTCCTTCCTGGATCTGGATTGCCGGGTTTTCGGCGGTCCTCCTGGCGGTGAACATCCTGAATGTCGGCAGCTTTGGGGAATTCGAGTACTGGTTTTCGCTGATCAAGGTCCTGGCAATCTGCTTCCTGCTGGTTTTCGGGGTGATCCTTTTCACGGGCATCGGCGTGCCTCGTCGCGGACTTGAGGCGTATACCGCGTACGGCGGCTTTTTCCCGCACGGCTTCGGCGGCGTCTGGGCCGCGGTGACCATGGCGATATTCAGCTACTACGGTCTGGAGGCGGCTGCCGTCGGATCGGGCGAAGCGAAAGATCCCAAGGATACCGTTCCCCGCGCCCTGCGACGCAGCATGACGCGGCTGGCGCTCTTTTATGTGGGCGGCACGGCGGTGCTGGTAGGCATTGTCCCATGGAATCAGACGGGCATCAGCGAAAGCCCCTTCGTGCTTGTCTATCGGAAAGTCGGCATACCCGGCGCCGCCGCTCTGATGAACTTTGTAGTGCTTACGGCGGCGCTTTCCAGCATCAACACCAACCTGTTCACCGCCTCGCGCATGCTCTTTTCGCTGGCACGGTCGGGCCAGGCCCCGGCCCCGCTGGGGCGCCTTTCGGCGCGCGGCGTTCCACGGAATGCCGTGCTGATTTCGGGCGCCGGGCTGGGAATCGCCGCTGCTATCTATCACTTCTTTGCCGATTCAGCCTATGTCTACCTGCTTGGGATCTCGCTTTTCGGCGCCATCTTCTGCTGGCTGATGATTCTGGCCACACATGTCCGTTTCCGCGGGAAGGGTATTCCGTATGGCTCCATCGCGGGCATTGCACTGTTGTTAGGAGTGCTCATAACCATGGCTTTTCTGCCGCAGATGCGCATCGCCTGCCTCGCCGGCATTCCGTGGCTGCTGGGCCTTTCCCTGGTCTATTATCTGAAGTCACCCGCACGGCGGTGACAAAGCGGACCGATCTTCGTACGGGAATGGGCCGTAATCTCTTGCGGTGACGGCGCTGCCGCGTTCCCTTTCTTTGCAAGGTACTCATTTCCGGCTAGACGGGCTCGATAAAGGCAGGCATACCTCGGCCCGGGGAACTGGGAGCGAGGAAGCCCTGAAGGGCAGCGCTTCCTCCGCAGTATAGCTCGCAAGGGACGTTGACGGTTCTGGCAAGGCGCTGAAGAAAAGGTGCCGGTCCCCAGCGCGATTCCCTGAGATGCTGATCGGGCTCGGAATCTCGCTGGAGGCGCGTATAACTGCCGTATCGAAATTCGTGCTTATCACACCGGACCAGATCTGGTCGCTCAGCAGCGCTACCCGCGCCTTCGGCGCTACGGTCATGCTGGACTGTGAAATCGGGGCGCCGTTTTTCCATGCTTCGAACAGGACGGTGATGGGGCTGTCGCCGGGATTTGTCAGGGCAATGCCTGTGTAGTCAAACCAGGGCCTCATGGAATTCGGGATGATCCAGTTCCGGCCGGTTGCCGGTGTCACAAAGAACTCGCAGACACTGAGTGACTGGCCGTACTGATAGCCAAGCTTCAGCAACAGCGGTCGGTCGGAGACCACTTCCCCTGTTCCCTCGTAGGCCAGGTCCGCTGCAGCCACGATGGTCCATGCCTTGGGCGGGACCTGGTAGGTTCCGGTAGTCCCGATTAAGCCGCCGCTCTGGCTGTACCTGGTTACCTGGAACACTGCGGCAGTCGAACTGCTGTTGTAGGCTGACAGGCTGGTCCTCCACGCGTCCGCTGCAGTCACATGGCTGAGCCAGACGCTGACTGTGGACGAGGACGCGCGGACCCGATTGATAAACACCGCAGGATGGATGACGTTGCAGCCCTGCACCTGCAGGCTGGATGCCATAAGCAGGTTCCAGATCTGCTCCATGGTCAAGTCAGGCTTCAGTTGCCAGCCCATTGCCAGAACACCGGTGGCATACGGAATGGACCAGCTCAAGCCGCCCTGTCCCATGTACTGGAATGAGGGTTCATAAGCCCTGTATTCCTCCGCCTGAGTCCGCGGAGAATTGGGTACACAGATGTGGTCCTGAAGGCAGGTCAATCCCGGATGGCTCGGCTGCCCGGGAGTGCACCTGGCGACATTCTCCGGATCGTCCGCGTTCAGGAAGGCCGCGGAGATCAAGCCCAGGTGTTGCGTGCAATCGAGGACCAGGATCTTTTCGTCGCGTGCCCTGGCACATGCCTGGTCCCAGGCCTGATTGTTCAGTGTGAAAGGCGATCCTGACCCTGAGGGTGCGGCTGAGACTGAAACGGCGCGTATTTTCTGGCCGGCGGGCAGCTGCCGGTTCTCAGCGATGATCCAGTCGAGCGCATCGGCATAATATTGGGCGTCGGCGAGCCAGGACGGGACTGCGGCATAGTAGATTCTGGCCCCGGGCGCCGTACCGATAGTCGTGCCGACCAGAAGGCTTGTTACGGCGGGTCCATGCATGCTGCCCGAATCTGCCGGCTGGCCCGTGCCGAAATCGCGGTATTTCACTATCTTTCCGCTGAACTCGGGATGATCGAGGCACATGTTCTGATCGATAATGGCTACGGTAATTCCGCTGCCGGTGATCCCCTGGCTATGCAGTTGGCGGACGCCCAGGCCGGGATTTTTCCCCTCCTCCAGGACCTGCAGTGCCAGCAGCCGGTCTTCCGGGTCCCAGATGGTCGTGTCGTTGAACCACAAAGTCCGGATTGAAGCCAAATCCAGATCGTTGCCCCGCAGATCTTTGCCCCGAACGTCGGAATAGGGCGCGATCGCGGCGGCTGGACCGGTAAAGGAAAGTGAAGTGGCGGCGGCCAGCAGCATGAGCGCCGCCATCAGTGCAAAGCCTGATTTCACCGCAACTCCTTCCTGGTTGAATGCGAAGATGGAATGCAAAACAGCATAACCCTTTGAGGGCGTAGCCTGATCGTATCACGGAATTCGGTATTCAGGCTATCCAGCTCCGCATCCTGTCCCATGGGGGAGGACGAATAAAAACGCCCTGCGCTGTAGGCTCCTCAGTTGCCGCCCCGGACGGGCAAAGCGGATGATATTACCTATCACCACAGATTGCTACTGATGTGCCGAAAACCCGCTCTTGGCGCGGGTCCGTGGCTCATCCGAGCATTCTGGAGTGCTACTCAATGTTATGGGGTGTGACGATGTATTTCGCGTTTCACGTTACCCAGGCGTTACCAACTTTTCAAATTTGTGGAGAAATCACATGAGATTGGCAAACCAGAAATCAGCCAAAACCGTTCATCATGCTCACCTGCAGTCTGCAGCACCGGCAGCTGCACCCTGGCAGCCGGAGCAACCACACACAATTCAGCTGTCGAGAGAGCAATTCGAGGAGTTCGAGAAAGGCGTCTTTGCGCTTGACGGGCTCCAGGAACTACTGTCCAGCGCGGAAGGCAACCAGGCGGAAGCTCTGCTTCACCTGGTGAACCTGATCCACGATCAGCTGTGGAGTTTCTACGAGGAGCTGAGTAGCTCGTTCTCCGTTGAAGCCGAGACAGCGGGCCAGGGGCAGTAAGGACCGTTCTCAGCAAAGTGGCCTGCGCGTTCTACAGAGGGCGCGCGGGCCGCTTTGGCGCCGTGCCTGTGATGCTGGGCCGCAGCTCCGCAGGCGATCCGCCATGGAAACCCCGGCGCCGGCCGGCGAGGCGCCGATCAAGAATGATCGCGCGGGCGTGTAAAATGCGGTCAAACGGCACATTTGTACCTTGTTTTTTGATACTTGAAGTTTTATATTGAGGATTGCAGGGCATGGCTCGGCGGGGCTCGGTGAGGTTCGGCGGGGCTCGGCGGGGCATGGCAAGGCAGGGGCGCCAATGGCGCACGAACGCCGATCGGAGTTTCAAAGCTCTGGTCGGCGTTTTCGTTTTTAGAAGGAACGCGCACACGCGCGCGAACTGCATCCAGGCGCCAGCCTCCAGCCCGGCCGGCTGGTGCTTCGAGCCCGTATCCCACGGCGCCGGCCGCGACCGCACCCCTTCTCGTTCTTCGAACCGTGGTACAATCTAACAACCAAGTCCCTCATTGCCGGGTGGTCGAGTTGGTAAGGCGCACGGTTGTTACCCGTGAGGTCGCCGGTTCGAGTCCGGCCCCGGCAGCTAGTCATTTTCTTGCCGCCAACCAGCTCGGGACTCGAAAATAGTGATAGCTGGATTCAGGCCCGATCGTTGATCCTGGGCCATTCTGCCGCGTTTTTCTGAAAGGAGACGCACCATGAAGCGCATTTTCTCAAGGCCACCACCTTGGCGCGCCACCCTGTTGGTAGTATTTTGGATCCTCGTGTTAGTCGTGCTTGGTGTAATCCTACTGCTGTTTTTTGGTGTCAAGCCTGCCTCGTAAATGGGGGGGCATCCGGCCGGTGCAGGTAGCGCCGGCATGGCAGATGCCCCATGTCGCGACACCTCGTGTCGTGATGCCCCATGTTGTCATGCCTCCTGTCGCGATACCCCGTGTCGTGATGCCCCACGTTGTTATGCCCCATGTGGAAATGCCGCGGATCACCCTTGGCGGCAGGCTGATCCCGGGCCACATCGACCGCGGCGCCATCCGACCCGGCCACCTGGACTCGGGTAGGCTTCGAGGCCTGCGGCCGCACATGCCTGGCCGGTTGCCAGGGCTTCGGCTGCTGAGTCCGTTTGAGCCTGCACACTACGGGCGCCGCCGGCGGTGATCGAAGATGCAAAAAGGAACGCGGGCGCGTGAGCCATGCCAGAACGCCAGCCTCCGGCCCCAGCCGGCAGGCGCTTCGAGTCTGGATCCTGCGGCGCCAGCCTGGAGCCCCGGCCGGCGGGCGCGCTCCGAAATTCCGAATCCCGAACCATCCTCCAGCGCAGCGCACTCCCTCCAGCTGGGCTGGGTGCGCATTGCCTGGCGCCGCGCGCATGACTGTGGCAGCAGTGCATAAGGCCTTGGCCGGCTCGTGGCGCGGCGCTGCTTGGGCGCGAGGGTTTGCCCTTGGATTGCGAGCCCTGGAAAAATCGGTTCGACCCCCACTGTCCCCCTCGGAAGCATGCTTTCCCTGTGGCTGATCTTTAGATCGTATTGAGGCAAGCGCGCCTGCCACCCCAGAAATTTTTTCTGGCTTTTTTGAAAACGCCGGAGGGCGCCCCGAAAATTTTTCCTCTCTCAAAAAACATCTTTACCAAGACGGCGGAGTCCTTTTCCCCGCAGCCGACGGCAAGCCGAAGTGTCCGAGACGCCGATAACGAAGCCGGCTTCACAGCCGCATCGCGCCAAAAGCAGGAAAAGATGATGTAAGAGATCCCCTGGAGAAGCTTTTTCTTTTTGCCCCGACAGGTGGCGCAATCCAGGGCGCCATTTTTCGAATTCCATTTTTGTCGCCACGTTATCCCTGCGATTATCCCTCGTTGTCGTATTCGTCCATCTGGCCTGCAATGTAGTCCTCAAACGCCTCTGGCAACCGTGCTTCAAGCTCCGCTTTCAGATCGTCTTCACTATAAAGTCCGTAGAAGGCTTCAGGAGTAGTCGTGGTGGTCCGCATGTACTGGTTTCCCACCCCAGCCACGCTGAGTTCCGCATATCCGCTCAACCGCAGGTCGCACGCAGGACAGGCAAAACTGCTGGGATTAACAGCTTGCCTAATAATGATCTGGCCGATGTCCTGTCTCACGATCTCCTTGCCGAAGGGTGTTCCTTGCACCGTCGCTGTGCACTTGCATGCCGGGCACGTCACCCGGTGGTGGCGTTGCCTCGCTAACTCGGCCCCGACAGTCTCGGCCTTGGCTTTCGCAGCGTCGCGCTCCTCGGGATCCTTCTCTCTGAACATTTTCGCATGCGCCGCGATCCTGCTGTTTACCCGCTGCTTCACGTCGTCTTCGTTCTCAACAAGAGCCTCCTGGGCAGCTTTGGCTTCCTCGTAGCCAAAAAGACCGTCCAGCGTCTCGCCTATTGCCACGCAGAGATTACGGCAGGTACGGTAAAATCCGGCCAACCATTGGCCAGAGGGGTAATCGGCGAAAGTATTAGCACCTGAATGGAGTTCCTCATTGCGCCGGTTGAGGAGGGCGAGGGCACTCGCGTAATCGTCCTCCGTGAATTCCTTGAACAGCGTGCGGCAGAGCTGCAGCACCTGGGTTGATTCGAGCGATGCCCGCCGGTCTCGCTGAGACCCTCGGCCTAGTGCGTGGAGCAGGTACCTGTGGTTGTTGTCTGGCTTGGCAAGCAACGTCGGACTTACCGATGCAAGCGCAGCGCGCGCCAGGAGTTCCAGTCCTAGCGAACACCAAAGGCCAAATTCTGGGTTATCCCGATCTTGAGTGAAAGCGCGCTCGAAAAACACCTTGGCTTTCGCCCACAACGGATCGCGTTCCCAGCTCATGGTCTCTACCTCACATAAATCCGCTCGATGATTCGTTCACCTTCGTCCAGAGGCTGGGGACCCCGCCCATGAAGCACACGCCAGTTTGCGAGCACAAGCGCCGTGTTCCCAGACCATTGAACGCTATATCCTAGGCCACTACCTGCCAACGGGCGGAACGCAGCATCGACTTTCCGGGCCGCTTCATTCGCCGGACGCATGAGGTCGGGATCGTATCGCCACCGGCCTTCACCGAACAGAAGTGAGCAGAAAATACTGCTGGATCCAGTCCAGACGGTCCAAGCGGATTGCGCGACCACAGTGCGGATGACAGGGGCACACCGCTCGATCAGTTCAGCAAAGCTTAGTACCATCGTCGGCCTTCGCGTGTCACCGCGGCCCCGCAAGATGACGTACCGAACGGGCTCGGGCCAGAACACAGTGTCCGTGTGCAAGGGAAAAGCTCCGGTGCCATGACGAGCGCTTTGGCTTCCAAGTGTTGCCTTCCCCTGCGGCGTAACTCGTATTTCCTTCACCATCTCGCCGCCTGGACTCGGCACAGGCCGGCCGAGGGAATCCGCTAACGCTAGCAAGCTGGTCTTGGAGTCAACGCCATCCACCAATGCGAAGCTGGCACTGTTTATAGTGGATTGGAGATGCATGTTGCTCATTGCGACCTTTGGTTGCTAAATCCAAATTTGCAGCGGGACGCGACATCCAGCACTGTGCCGATGTATGGGGAGCCCTCTCCAGTCATTTCTACCGCCTGCTCCCACTCGATTGGTTGGAGCCCAAGCGAACGCAGAAATGTGAAAACACCATCTCGTGCGGCGAGGTTGCGGCCATGCACGACGAAAACGCGACGTGGATCGGGGCTCGCGGCCTGGTCCGACATTCCTGCATTTTATCACAGGTTTGGGAATACCTGTTCACCCAGGTCGAGCGGCACGAGCATCATCCTCAAAGGCCAGGATCTGATGCAACGGTCGCCAGTAGTAAATCGGCCGGATAGCGCGCTTGCCCGAAACCAGGATTCTCGTCCCCCAGCAGTTCGGTTCGGGAAAGCGTCCCCGCGATGCAACCGCGCAACGGCGTTGCCTTCTGGTAGGTCCTGTCTGGCGCGCCTGTCAGTTTCCGTATGACCGACAACACGACCAAATGGCTGGTGCTGCGCCGATCACTGATCTTAAGCAATGAAGAGAGCCACCAGGAACAAAGCCCCTGCCAGGAGAGGGAGCCATGTCTTCGCTTCGCGCAGGCATCGCCCGAGCCGCTCGATGCCCTTTGTGAATGGCCATGGATCCGTCCGACCGAGAGCGGCGGCGGCCTCTTCCTCCCAGCGCTTGGAATTCCCCGTTGCATAGTTGATCCTCCGGCGATGTAGCTCTCCCATCACCTTGGCGCCGAAAAGGCTGAGCGCGAGACTTACTATGACGAGGCCGAGCGATGCTCTTGCCCATCCGTTAGTCAGGATCTTCTGAACAGAGCCGAATGCCGCCCAGTTCGCACCGATGAGCGCGAGGGACAGCTCGAAACTGGTATCCGTAAGCCGACGGGTCCAGTACAGGAAGTCGTTCCTGACGGCTTTCAAACCTTCAGCCGGACCGGCATAAAGCGCTGTGTCTCGCGATTGAGGCTTTCGCGGCCCATCCTTCGCAGCAGGAGGAATCAGTAACACTTAGTAACCTCCACCGGGTCCATTCTTCCTAGCGGCTCTTTTTTTGGCTAGACGCCGCGTCAATTTTTTCGCTGCCTTCTTTTTCGCTGGCTTCTTTTTTGCTGGCTTCTTTGCCATGATTTCCGTCATCCTCCATGAAGGCGATGCGTTGCGTTGTCCGCCCAGATTAAATTATACGGGTCTGATAATTGGAAAATACCCGCTTGCACGTGGTTCCCCAAAAGATCTGCTTAACGTCGCATCTCACCGGACGGGGTTTTATCCGGCCCTGGTGCCCTTCTTTCTCTTCAATGCTCTGGCCGATGCCTCTGCAGCCTGCTGGTAAATGGACTTCTTCCACGACTCAGGGAACCCCTGCAAACCCGCCTCAATCATGGCCTTGAATATTTTTGGTTTCAGATGAGTATCGAACATGATGTGGCACGTGGGACAGAGCATCAGCACGTTGCTCTCTGCCTTTTTCCCTTCCGCCAAAATATGAGCCTTCTGCCTCACTCCGACATGATGGCCGCACATTTCGCATATCCCAGGCGAATTCACGTGTTCGTGCAGTCCTTTTCTTGGCACCGAATGTAAGGTGTCCCGATCTTGCGAAACAACTGGCCGGGCGGGTACTGGCGATCTTTCCCGGCCTCCGTTTTACGCTGCCGGCAAATCGCAATTTATTGCAGTAGTTTATCACGAATCCAGAGAGGTTGCGCAGCCGGCCTAGCCCAATCGAATAAAACTGGCTAGGCTTGCCCCGTGACGGTAGACGCTCCCTACGGTTGTCGCGGGACCAACCCGGCTTACCCGAAACTGGGATCCTCACGCCCCTGAAGTCCTGATCTGGGAGACCTGCGCCGGCGCACGGCGGCCGACGCTACATATCCTCGATCGTCGTCTCGCGACTGCTGGATAAGAACGTATCGTTGATCGCTGTTCGTGGTGCGCTCGAACAGTACCTGGAAACAGTCGCCGGCTGCTGATAGCGCGACGCGCCTGAATTCAAGTTCTTTTATGCTCTGGTGAATGCTAACGCCGCAGCCCACCTGCAGCGGTCGGTCCACCATTCCTTCCAGCAAGATATGCACCACCGGGGCGAGTCGGCGGCAACCGCGTGTTAGGCGTTTCCATCATGCACTTGATGATGCACTTCTACTTTTGCTAGCTTCTCCTTGGCGACACTGGTCAGAAATGTATCAAAGACAGCATTCATCTCGTTCGCAATCTGGGCAAACTGCCACTGTTTTTCTTCGGCGATGACCTCAAGGCGGGCATACGTGAGATGGGCTATTTCTTTGCCGACTCGCTTATGGATGGCCCCCAACAGCTCAGTTTTGTTGGGTCTTGCAGTTAACCAATCAGCCGGAGTATCGAAGTAATCTTCTGCAATTACATCGTCCGCCTTTGGCTCTTCGGCATACAGAAAATCCAGTAACGCTCTGGCATGCAAAGTGAATGATTCCAAAATTGAATTGTTCAGTGCATCCTGTCCACAGACTCCTGACATCATTGCCTGTGTTAAGCTGTTGAGCATCCAAAATTCATAGAATAGGTGCTCCAACGTTTGTTGGAGCACCTCGGGCGACCGTTTCTTGCGTGTCATTGTGCCTGATTGTTCATGGCATCATGCGAAACGCTTAACGCACAGGTTCAGCGGTGGCGCGTAGAGCCGGCCGCTGCAACCGATTGTTGGTCCGCCTTGGCCTTCCTCCGCAGAGAGTCGCCCGAAACAATCTCTCTCAGGGTGTCCAATCGTACCTATCGCCCCGTCGACGTTTGAAGTCCGCGTACGCCTTGCAGGACAAACGACTGTTGCGTCTGTATGAGAGATTGCCCACAAAACTGATCAGCGGAGCGCGGCGTTGCAATACGTTGCCGCACACCCTGCGCAGGATCCGGGGCATGGAATAGTAGTTCCGGTCGCAGGAGATCATTTCCTGGATGACACCGTCCAGCGACAAATTCCTATATCGTGCCACCGGGTAGGTCAGGGTGTAGTACTTCCAATCTTCCGGGAAAACGTTGAGGGCTATGCGGCCATCCGCGTTCATCTGGTCCCACAGGCGCGTACCGGGCAAGGGCGTCAGGAACAGAAGGTTGAGACCGTCGACGCCGTACTGGCGGGCCACCTCGGCGATCCGTTTGCCGATGCCCGGTTCGTCTAGGTCTAAACCTATGATAAAGGATCCCAAGACCAGTATGTTGTGTCGCTGTATGCGCCGCACGGAAGCGCGGAAGTCGCGGCCCTTCAGAAGGTTGAATTTCTTGCCGAGCTCCCGGAGGCCTTCGGGTGTAGGGGATTCAAAGCCGATGAAGACACCTCTGCACCCAGCCTTCGCCGCCAGCGCCGGGAGTTCCTCGTCATCGGCGAAGTTAATGG
>Ga0316620_10000320_pt1 | contig 19190 bp, 22 predicted proteins | sample OWC_Aug_M1_C1_D5_FD_207651 | JGI IMG/M metagenome (GOLD analysis project Ga0316620, IMG submission 207651) | Wetland soil microbial communities from Old Woman Creek delta, Ohio, United States - OWC_Aug_M1_C1_D5_B | ecosystem: Environmental > Terrestrial > Soil > Wetlands | place: USA: Ohio... | reverse complement strand
TTGTGTACTCAGTTTGCAGAACAGCCTGAGCGATACCCCTGGTACTTGTACTTTCATCGACGGAACCGAAAGCCAACTCCCACGCATTACGCACGTTCGCGGGAACGCCGGTCTTCCAGACATCCGCACTAGGTCCGAACGGCAGGATAAATTTTCGCACAAATACGTTGTCGTTAAGCTCAGGAATCTTCAAGGCGAACTCGTTAGCCGGAATCGCAATCAACGGTCCGGCGGTAGGAAGCCCCAAGAAAGTATTGAACGTGTCCTTATTGATGTAAGACACCATCTTAGCCCCTGATGCCGTCTCGGGTTGTAGCCCGGACGGCAGCTGGAACACAATGTATTCATGCTTAGGCGCATGCCCCTCAGGCAGCCTGGTCTGTTCGCTGGTCTTCGGATTTACTGAATACCATTCGAACTCGGTACCGCTCCAATGCTTAACGTTGCCTTCTTCGTCGACGACCAGGCCATTCCGGTCTGGGGTTGTCCACAACTTCCACAAGTTCAGGACCGGGGGAATCGTTCCGCCTTGGCGGACGATCACGCCCCACTTGTAGAAACTGTCAGCAGCCGCACTTGCGAACGGAACAGCCAGCCGCAACGCGGCCGCAACATCCTGAGAGGCTGACGTGTCGTACAGGTACTTTTTGACATCCGCTAGCGCACGAGTACGCGCCAATTGCTGGACATGTTCAAGCTCGGTAGCCGGCATCACCCTGCCGGCAGCTGCATACTGTGCCTGCGCCCCACGGACAATGTCTTCGGCATGAGCCCGGTAGCGTTCCGCGAAGAACGGGAACCTGCTAGCCTTATCGGCCGGCATATCCGACAGAACCTTGAAGGTTCGGTCAGCCCATTTCCTGATCGTATTAGACCAGCGACCGCCAATGGCCACGTCCAGGGCCGCGCCGTGCACTACTGGCATATCCTGACGGGTGACATTAGCCTCAAGATCCGAATATCGGGCTTCCCGAGTCAAAACACGCTGCCGCAAATTACCAACGTCGGGTACGTACGAGTCGACCAAAGCCCGAACCGTTTGAACCTGCTCCACATAGCGGCTCTGCCACGGTCCCATGCGGCCGTGATACGCCCTGCCCTCGGAGGTGTTACGAACCCAGTTCAGAACATCGTCAACAGTCTTCCCGTCCAAGAACATGCGGGCAACAGGATCGTTGCCCAACTGAAGATTGACAGCCCGTTCCCACGACTCACCATAATTTGCCGCGTCCGGTGAAACCTCAACATGACCCCGGGTCGCATTCACTAACCGCCCATATTCGGTATCCGCCATCGAGTCGACCCAGGCCTCCCGAGGCCCCCGAGACGAAGCCTGCGCCCTGAATCGAGCACCAGACGCGCCGTCGAAGGCGGCCTCAAGAACAATCGGCCCCTGGGGGGTGGTAATTGATAAGCGCTCATGACCAGTCTCCCGGTAATTTCGGGTTCGACTCTCGTAACCAAGAAACTTGATGCGATGACCGCCAGTGGCCCGTACGGGCTCGGTCACATGAGCCCCAGCTGTGCCGACACTGAGCCGCATCTGGCCATCAGGCGTCACCTGCGCATGCAGAATCGACCTGGGCATAAGCAGCTCGTCACGATGGGCCGCGATGTAGTTATAAACGTCCTCAGGATCAAAACCAGTCTCGCCCCGAACGAACGAAGCACCACCAGTTAGGCTGTAGTCCGCAACACCGACCCTCGTCGGAGTGGCCCCGGTGAACGGATCCACAATAGCGTTGACACCAGGTTGACCTTGGGGCCGAGTGACATGCAGCCGCTCAAGTTCATCCGCAAAAGCCGCCTGCCACGCCGGTTCCGCATAAGCGGCCCGGCCCTGTGAACGCAAAGCCTGGTCAACCACGATGTTGCGGTACTGCGAGGCGCTCAGGCAGCCATCCAAATAGCCTTGGTGTGTCATAGCGAGCCATTGCGGCAACGTGCCGTTAGCCGCGCCCTCAGACACCTGACGTAGGTAGTCGTCAACTGAACGCACACCGTCCGCCAAGGCTGCCTCATGAGAACCGTAGACCCGACCGACTCCCGGGATGTCCTCCGCAAGGTTTGTGCTAGGCATTGCCGACTGGACGATTGCGGTCCGAGGCACATCTGTACGGTTCAACCCACGGGCAGCCTGTACCGCACTACGGCGCTCACCAACAGTCCCATACCTAGCAGCCCAGTTGCGAGCCGAGTTCGCAACCCCACGCGAGGTCGCCATGGCAACCGGAAAAGCGCCATAGAGTGTGCTACGCCTCAGAACATCATCAGAGAGCATCCGCCACACATAGCCAGGACGGACCAGGGCCGTCAACTTCCAGGCAGTATTTACCGCATCCAACAACGACTTGCCACTCTCAAGCGCCTTGAATGAGGCACTTCCAAGGGCGCCGTGGCGTTGCCACCAAAGCGCGCTATCGAGAACGCGCCAATCCTGCATGATGTGGAGGTCAGCCATCTGCGAAATGGTGACCGGACGGTCAACGGCCACCTGGAAACGTTCGGGCAGAATGACGTTGTTGCCATCCTCATCGAGCAAATGCAGACTGGACAGGGGCTGGTCTCCACGCTCCACGGCAGTCTGAATATCCCGGCTAAGCGCCTGGGCGTTTAGCGCCTCAGCCGCCCTGCCTCCCCTGATATAATCTTCAGCCAACCTTGCCGCGTCATTTGACATGAAGCGGCGGGCGCTTGCCAGCACCTGGCGGTTACCAACCCGCCAACGATTGATCTCAGGCAAAGCGCGCTGCACTTCATCTGTAGTGAACCCATGCCGTTCAGCCATGCGACCAAAGGCCGCATCCTCAGCGGATCCCGCAATTTGTGCACGGCTTTCCGCAGAAGTCGCCCTACCGTACTGGCTGACATAACCCTCAAGTTCTTCGCGAGGCAAGGGTGAACGCTCAAGGCTAGACCGGAAAGCGTTGACAGACTCGGCATCGTTCAGATCGAGGAACCGGGTATACCGAGCGGTCGGCATGATGTAGCGAAGACGACTCGCCACAGGGTATATGGGACTGCCCAGGAAGACCGCCGGACCGAAGGTCAGCTTATTGTGCACATTGGTACGCCACTTGGAGGTCAGCGTTAGCCGGGGCAGGTTCTGACCTATTTGGCTACCACGTGCGGCGCCGAAAGCGCCGCGCCCGTTGGCGATAGCGTCGACGAACGCCCTGGTCTCAGTTTCGCCTAGGGCATTCACCATGCTGGTTGCACCAGCATCCTGGCCCGCGCGGTTGGCCACCCGCGCAATAGTCTGATTGGCATAGGTGCGGCCAGTGACGCTGGCCACCCGAGGGGCGTTAGCCGTCAGCCATGCCCAAGAATCTACGTCCCCGTAAAGCGCCCTAAAAGTGTGATCGTAAACTTGACGGTCCTGGGCGGTACCCCAAAGAAGAGCAGCCGCCTTGTCCCCGGATCTGTGACTGGCCCATACCCGCTGGTGTGCCACTTCTGCGCTCGACGCATTCGCCATGAACTCGTGAAGCTTATTGTAGTTGGCGGAGTCCACATACGCCTGGACACTGCCCGACCTGATAGCTCCGGCCGTCATGGGCTTGGACAGGAACTTGGCCTTACCCGCGAGACCCAGTTTGCCCAAGACAATAGTGGGGTCCATGAAAGCCGTAACGAAAAAATCGATCGAGCCGCTAACGCCCTTCAACCAAGGATTCTTGTAAAACTGCTCCTGTTTGGCTCTATCGCGAGGATCAATGCTGGCCGTCAAAGTATCCTGGCCACCAAGCGCACGTGTCGCAACCCCGCTTTGTGCTGAAGTCTTGAACATATACGATTGACCAACGGTGACTTTGTCCGACATGTTGTAAGCGGTCCGCCAAGCTTGCCCGGAGATAACACTGCCCCGACCGGTCCAGGCGTCCGCTTGCACAAGATTCATCGTCGTAAGGGGGCGCTTTACAAACTCGTTCTGAGCCCACATTGCCGTGCCGGCAACCTGCTTGATGACGGGCAACTCTATCAGGCCCATTACCCCGCTACCCAAACCCCTAAGAGTCTGAGTGCTCCCCAGCGGAGCGGGCCTCGAAAGAAACTGGCCAAGCGCGGTGCCAAACTGTCCATCGTCATCCCAAGCTCCATGCCAAAGATTGACAATGCCGGCAGCGTAGCTCTTGGCGGAACCGGAAAGATTCCGCCAAGCATCCCCAAGCAAATCGAACGACCTACCGGTACCCCATGAGGTCCAAACGTTGCCAAGTGAACCCAGATTCAGGAACGACACGCGAACCTCACATCATTGCGCGTATGCGCCTCACGAGCTGTCGAAGCTCCCTGCCCGCAGAAGGCATATTCGCCATTAGTTCGAGAGTGGGCAAAACGCCCCTCAAATTCTGTACACCCGGATCGTCATCTTCGCCCAGGCCCAACACGTCAGAGCCCGGACCAAGGCCAGCATCAGCGCCAGCAGTAACAGGCTCGTCCGGATTCTGGGTTGGCGCGCTTAGTGGCACCACATTGGATAGATCTGCTGGTGGAACCACCGCGCCCGGCTGGGCGCCCCCGGGGGTGGCCGCCATGGGGGCGGCCTGCTCTAGTTCTCTATAAGTCTTAGCCTCGCCGTAGGCCGCATCCGGCAACTCGGCAACGGGCTGACCGTCAGTACGCCGCGAGAGGCGCCCAGGCCCAGACACGGGTGCCGGCTGGGCGGGCGCCTGGTATCCGCCCTGGGCCATATACGTTAGCCGTTCCGGGGCAGCTTATTGGCGATGCTGCTTACGCCACGCGTGGCATGCTGAGGCTGAGGGTTGGTCTTCAGTCCACTAGGACCCCCGCCACCGTTCGTGTTGCCACCCTTGATCGGATGCGACATGTGGGCGCCCGCGTGACCACCCTGCGCCTTGACGCTCGGCAGCCGGTCGTTCTTAGCCATTACGGCCCTCTTTCTTTCGTGTCACCCGTTTGGGTAGCTTTTTGCCTTTTGGCGTTTCCTTCTCGAAACGCTCAGCTATTTTGGGGTGCTTCATATGCATGTAGCGCCGTTGCGCTTGACTACGGAAGGGCACCGTTGGACACTCCGCTTTTGTTGCCAGTTATGTGTTTCGGGCCAGGGAAAGTACCCGGTCTAGCCAAGGTCCTCACGCCGAAGGGTGCGTATTGCACCAGGTGCCACCGCAGAGTTAAGGCAGGGCACTCCGGCTACATGGTTTATGGTTTCTCCGCAGCGACAAAACGGCCGTTGGGAATGAAGGTCTGGCATCGCGAATGCATGGCCCAGGTGCTATACGCCTTGTTTCTTAGCCGATTGAACGACTATGCCCCAGACTAATAAACTGCCGGTCACTTGGCCCATACCGCTCAACGACTGCATACTACCGATGGAGGAAGGAATCCTGGGACAGTACTTTCGATGCCCCGTATGCAAGAGGGCGAGCCGCAACAGGTATGATATCCAGAACCAGTATTGTGCCCAGTGCGGAGGGTGGGTTAGACGCTAGATGAAGCTACTAGTAACCGGAAGTCGCAACCTCACGTACCCCAAGCATGGTGAAATCATTGGACGGCTCATACAAACCGCCGTCTCTAACGCACCCCGCCACGGTATCGAAGTCAGCTCAAACGTCCTCATCCATGGAATGGCAGAGGGCATGGACAAGATATCCGCCGCCATAGGTCTAAGAATGGGCTTCACCACAGCAGCGTACCCAGCGAAATGGTCAGGTCCCTGCATCCCCGGAGTTTGCGAATCTGACCACCGCAGATACAACAAACGTGGCGGATCGTACTGTCCAGCGGCGGGAGTTTACCGCAATCAGGAGATGGTCGACCTCAAGCCAGACTTCGCTATTGTGTGCCCGATCCCTGCCAGTAAGGGAACCTTCGACTGCTTCCAACGTATCAAGAAAGCTGGTATTCCCTACCTATACCAAACGATGGAGCCCTAGTGGCCACAAGGCAGGCGCGGCGCATACACGCCGCACTAGACGCGCTGTACCGACAGCTACCTGAGATCACCTGCAAGGGCGACTGCGCCGACTCTTGCACGGCTATTGGAATGACTGCGTGCGAGCGTTCCCGCATCCGCGCCAAAACCGGCATCGCAATACCGAATCACGCGCCCAGAGGATACGTCAATAAGGAATTACAAGCGCCCGTGTGCCCCGCCCTAACTCCTACGGGGCAATGCGCTGTCTACAACCTTCGCCCAATGATTTGCCGCCTTTGGGGTTTGACTCGCGAAATGCAATGCTCTTACGGCTGTGAACCCGTGGGGGGCTACGTCCCATTGTGGCAAGCTTACGAGTGGATTGCGGAAGCGTACAGAATCACCGGAGACGAGTACACAGCCAGAATGTATCGAACACTCGCAGCCAACCCGGAAGTCAACCGTTACGTACGAAGAACGCGAGATCCCGTTTTGGCGCTTGAGCGCCGAGCGCATAGAGACGGGCTGCTCCCATGACCGCCAGCATCACATGCCCCGTCTGCGGCATGACCAGCCACAACCCCAACGACGTCAGGGAGGGCTACTGCGGCAACTGTCACGACTGGACGAGCCCACTCCGTCTCGGGTACCTGAGGAGAAAAACATTAATGGCGACATGCCCACGATGCCAAGCCAATAGCCGCGAAGGCAACTAGGTCACGGGGGCCGTCCATGCGGCCCCCCAAGTCTCCCGACCGACCTTGCCATCCCTGAGTAGCTTCTTTTCCTCTTGGAAAGCAAAGCAGACGGCCCGGCTTTCCTTGCCATACCAGCCGTCAACCTTCAGCCGCCACCCACGGTCATGCATCCTATTTTGCCAGGTCCAAATATCCTGGCCATGCATCATGTGCTCAGGCTTGCCGTCATAAACGAATACCCGCCCTGGCCACTTGGGCACATATGGGGTAACGGTTGGCGCGGTAACCAGGACGCGCCTAATCGCGTCCACGTGAGCCCAGTAGCTGTTATCGAGGATTTCGTAGCAGACTTTGCCGACGGCGCTTGAGGCCACGAGAATTCGATTGTTACCCGCGTACAAAGCGACATGACTGTTTTTACGACCAATCCAATTGCTGAAGATCAGATCGCCATCCCGCAGCGCGGCGCGATCCTTTGGGATTGCCACGCCACACTTCACCTGCTCATAGGTCAGGCGGGGCAGCTTAACGCCCTCAGAGGCATAGGCGGCCTGGACAACACTGGAACAGTCCCACTGGTCTGGGCCGACGGCCCCAAGACGGTAGCGGTCCCCGAGCTGCTTCGCGACGAAGTTCAACACGCCAGCGGCACTGGCCATTGCGATCTCCTGATCTGCTATGATGTCCGAGTCCCAGCCCACACCCGGGGTAGCTGCCGGGGGCTAGCCGCACGGCGGCGCATTAGTCTTGGCGTCGGGGGCAAAAAGTTCACTGGTTTGGGGCCACGTGTCACCTAGGAAGGGCACGTGGCCCTCTCCTATGAGGTGCTACACTGCCCTTGGCGCGGGCCTAGATTCAGCCAGACCCGGGGACGCATCCACCACAACTGTTGTGGCCTTACCGCATCACTGAGGGCAGGTCCCGACTAGTTCCTAGGCTCTGTGTTCCCCGGCTAAGCCGAGACGAAGCCCACGCCACCTGAACGCCTCACCCGCGCCTATTCCTTGCGTTGTCATGGGCACGGTTGGGGTGGTGGTGATCCCTAACGTCGCCACCGAGGCCCCGCGTGCTCCGGGAAGAGACAGCGCGGGGCCTCACTTATGCATCCGCGCTAGGGTTTGCGCCAGTCGGGCGCGTTGCCCCAACTTGCCGCCTTTCTTGGCGGCAGCGGCCAGCCGCTTCGCGGGGATCTTCTGCCCCTTGGGCACACCAAGTTGTTCATGGAGCGCGCCTGGATGCTTGATCGCCGCAGAGATCCACTTCTTAGCCATCGAACCTGCTAACATGCATCATGGTTAACGCCATCAATGGGAACGAGCGCCAGGTGGGCGTAGCCCACGAGGCTGCCGACCGGGCAGCGCGCGAACTGCAAATCTTGAACCCGGCAGCAACCTGGTACGAAATCGATCTTGCACGTACCATGGTTCTGGCTGCCCTCAACTGCCCATGCCTGGCCTGCCAGGTCAAACACGGCGACGGCGTACTGTCGAGACCGCCATCTGAGGTTGCCCCCCAGAGGTAAGCCCGCTCAACATCATCGACAGATCAGGGCGCCCGCCGGGCGCCATTCCAGCCTGCCCAGGGCTTACGCCCTTCATGAGGCCCGAAGACGTCAGGCCCCCGGCGGGGTTCCCCCCTGGCCCTAGACCCATACCGCCTTCACCTCCTCCGGCAAGCTCGCCCGCAGTTGTCGCGGGCGTATTCTGTCGCTGTGGCGCGAACGCCTCGGCCGCGAGTTCTTCGATCTTTTTGCCTTTTTGGAGACCTTGTGCGATGAGGGTCACTTTTTGAATGGCCTCAGCCGGGTCCATGCCCGCCTGAGCCATCGCCGGAATCGACTGCGCATAACCAAAAATACCCTGCTTGATGGCTTCCCGAGTTTCCTCAAGATCTACCTTAGCTTGTTCATCGACCACATTCAGCTCGAACGGCAGTTGTCTTTGGAACATGTCTCGGCTGATGGCCTTTTCGGCGCGGAGCTGCAAAAGCATGACGATAGCTCGGCTGGGATCGAGCCCAGCAGCGAAACCGTAGCTAACATCAACCGAGAAATCGCCAGCGATATCCTTAGCCGGAGTGTACGCAAAATCATAAGGCACCCCCGCATTCGAGCCCCTGGCGTTCTTTTTGTCGTTCGGCCAAAGCTTCTCGTCCATCATGAAGCAGAGACGAATCGCCTGCGTGAACGCATCCTTGAACGCCTGCTGAGCCGACTTGATCTGTGTGTCCAGGCCGCCCATGAGCGCCTGGACACCCCTGCCGGTCACAATTGAGCCCTCGACACCACCGGTCCTGGCCTGGGGGTATCGAGTGCCCTCCCGCATTTCCTGGAGTAGCACCTGCTCAAGAGTGAACCCGGCTGGGCTCATTTCAAGGCCAACACGCCTGACCTTCTCGGGAGTGTTCGTGCGGATGACCGCGTCCGGCCCAAGGTTGATCTCCTGGACATCAGTAGGCAACGCCAGTGGAGCCTGCACAGCCTTTTGCGTGGACTCAAGCTGCAACATAGCCAAATAGTTACGAGCAACCTGCACCATCAGGACGTCGTCAAACTGGCCCTTGAGTGTGGCCCGGTCCAGCCAAGGCCTCTGCGCAATGACAACCGGAACTTCGCCTAGGATATTCTCCGCGTTGGCAAGGACTATGGGGTCCTGGCCAACAGCCACAAGAGTAACCTGGTTACGATCACAATACCGGATCAGCTCAATCTCGGCGCTCGTGGTCGCGGTACGCTTCCCGGCCGCAATGTCCAGGGCCAACGCGTGCTCGGGGAACTGCACCTTGATGTCGTCCAGGTCGCCCAGGAACCGCTTCGTGTAACTGACCATGCGACCCCACCGGTCAATTTCCGGATAGCCGCCTAGCGGGTCCTCGAAAACGATCCTGGGAATCTTGGCCTCAAGGTCCGGCTCAATATAGATGACCCCAAGGCCATAGGTGACGAAGTGGTCAGCCCCATAATACATCTGGGTATCGACATGCGAATGCGTCACGTAGTTCTGGGCGATCTTGCTGCGCCTGTCTGCCGCCTTACGGGCGGCATCCGAAACCATGGAAACCGAGGAGCAGTTGAAGGCCGGCAGTGGAGCGATCATCTCGGCCAGGTCACGGGCCACAGTATCAATGAAGTTGGCGATGACCGGCTTGGGCCAGTCATCTGAAACCAGGTCCGGGAAAATCGAAGCTATGTCACCCTGGCGCGCGAGTCGCATCACCTGCCAGCGAGACTCAGCCTGGTTGTGCTTCTCCTGCAAGCGGCGACACTTGTCAACAATAGCCGCAGCGTTCAGCGGCATATGCTCACCCCCATTGACGGGCAGCCGCCAAATCGTTCAAGTTCACAATAATCTGCCGAGACTTTCCACGTTTGCTCAGGAACTTGTTCGGCATGAAACAGCGCTGGCCGGAATCGTCATCGATCGAAGCAACCTTGCATACTTCGCGAGCCCGAATTTCGGCGAACCACAGCGCCATCACAAGGTCAGTTTTGCTTTTAGTTTCCGGACTCCATGTGATCAACTGCTCCACAAGCTGTTTCGTCGGCTCACTCAAATGGGTACTCGGTAACTCAATCAGGCCGTTCTCAAAAAGGACGGCCATAGAAGCCACACCAAAACCAGCATCCCACTTGTTACGATTCGTTAGGTGCTCAGACAGGCGCACACCCATGGAACCAAGATGGTTGAGCAGATCTGGATCCTGGGTAAGGAACTGCTGGAAAGCATTACGTTCAATACGCCAGTCAGAGACTCCGTACTTTTCCGTCCAGTCCTTGATGATGCCCCGGATCCAAGCAGGCGTGGCGGAAGTACGAAGGCCGACGTCCAGCACATAGCGCATCTTCGAAAAACGGTCAACCGCGTAAATGATGACCCCAGTGTCCCCAACCATAGCCGGATCCATGGAGCCAATCACATAAAGGCCGTCCATGCCACGCTCACGCACATGAGGCTGCCCCTTGCGCATAAGCCCAGGTTGGCGCATGCCATTAATGCATGCGCGAACCTTCAAAGCGTCAAAGACCGCGTCCTCTTCGACCTCAGCCTGTTGATAAGCCAAAGCCCAAGTGCGCGCGTTCAGCATGCCACGACGGCGGTACAGGTTCCGGCCATCCCAGCGGGGGAACTGGCCCTCGGAGTCCGCCTTAGCGCTCGGGGACCAACCCACCTGCGCCCTAGGCCAAAGCGTCAACCACTCCTCAGGGGTATCCCCATAGGCGAGAACAGCCGGCTGCGCCAGATACGTCCAAGGAGAAACCCCAGACGGGTAGCGCTCAGGCTCCCGCAAAGCCCGGTACAAGTCCATGGCGTCAACGCGCGTGCCAACCAGCAGAAGCTTTCCCGTAGGGCCAAGCCGGGTCAGAACCTCCTGCTGAAGCCAACGGGCCTGGGTTTCAAACTGGTGCGAGTTCGAAAGGACTATGCCGTCATCCACAATGATGAGATGGGACCGAGCCCCATAAATCTGGCCCCCGATGCCAATCGCCTGGACAGTAGGGTCCTTCTCCCCCGTGTCACGCTCGACACCCAAATAAACCCGATCAGAGGCCCAAACCGCAGCGTCAGACCTCCAGCCCCCCGGCGGACCAAAATCCTCCTGGAGATCTCGGTAACGGGGATGGGTAAGACGCGTCTTGATCGCATACAGAAACTCCTTGGCCCGCTCCTGCGTCTTAGAAACCAAGATGATCTGCACGTTAGGATCAAGACAAACCCGGTACGTCACATAGTCAATGGAAATCGTCGTAGACTTTGCGTGCTCAGGTGGCGTATTCACCATGATATAGCAAGGGTCACCAGCCTCATACTTTTCGGCCGGGTGCAAACCCGTAGGTTTGCGACCCTCAAGCAAATCCACCCACTGCAACTGGTGCCAGTAAAGCGGATGCCCCAAGTATTTTTCGCAAAACGTCGGGAAATCCACAACCGGAGGGGGAACCTCCTGCGTTAACTCCCGAGCACGCTCCTTAGCCAACTCCAACTCAGCCAAAAACCTGGGATCAGTACGCCACTTACGGTACGTGCTCATAGTGCGGTTCACGGTCGACAAGGCCTCGGTGACCCCAACGCCCATACGCACACGCTCAATGAACGCCAACCTGGCCTGCTCGACGTCCCGCCTAGGCCTACGCGTGCCCTTAGGAGCTGGGGGTGCCTTAGGGGCGGCAGGCCGGCGACGGCGCCGCTTGGGCGGCTTCGCCGGCAGCTCACCCGGCAGGGCAGCAATGTTGCCCAAGGACGTCATCTGGAACCCTCTTTTAAGGCCTCTGAGAAGGGGGTACAAGCCCCCAACAGGAGGGGGCTGGTAGGGTAACTAGGGTCGGCCCTTTCTAGGCCCTCAAAAATCGGACACCACGCTCAAGGGGCAACCCATGACAGAGCCCGTCAACCTCACCAAAAGCTGGCTGCCCCCCAGGGCCAGCGAAGACCAAATCAAAGAACTCGCCCGGCTCATGCTACTCGGTCACGTCTTCAACTCGGACTACGTTGGCAACCACGTAATATCAGTATTCCTGCCGCTAGCCTTCGGCGGCCTCAGCCACATACCGACAGAACAACTCAACCAGCTCGTTATATGGGCAAGCGAAGACGCTCACCACACGCTGCGCGTATTCGTCAACGGACTACCCATATTCACGGAATGCAGAATCTGGTGGAGGGACGACTACCGAAAAGCCTACCAACTGTTCGAGAAGGCCAAGGCCGCCCAAGAGGCGGCCCTAGATGAAAACCTGCCAGCTCCACCCGCGACCCGGGCCTAGCCGCCCGGCGCACGTTCTCAGAAGAGCCCACCAACGCTGGCAGGAAAAACAAGACTACGGAAACAAAAGCTCGTTGATGCGGGACACCAGAGGGTCAAACTCGTCACGGAAAACTCGGCGGGCCTCGGCCCAAAGATCATGCAGCTCACGGCAAGCGGGATCGTCCCGGTTCAAAAACTGCTCAGACAAGCCGTACTCCAGGGCATCCGTCACCCCACCCTCCCAGTCGACCTTGCCGGCAAACTCGTCCACAGACCAAAACTCGTTCACAGCAAAACCCCCAGGAAGCATTGAGGGCGCCCCTTGAGGGCGCCCCAACCTTTTAGCCTTGACCAAGGTAGTAACGAAAAAAACCCCGAAGGGCAGGCACGCGCCCCAAAGGGCGCAGGGCCTTGATCAAAACCAACAGTACTAGTTAGCAACCTTGACCGATAACTGTACTAGGTCAAGGTTGCGTTAGTTAGGGCGACCCCTTGAGAGGGTCGCCCTTAACTAGGTTCTTAGTTAGGCCCAAGAGCTTTTCACTTTAACCGCTCTTGGGCCGTTAGTTATTGCGAAGGTTTTTAAGACCTTCGCAACCCTTAACGCAACCAACAACTTATTACCGTTACCCGTTGTTGGTTGCTAACTAACTAGGGGCTCTTAACTAACCCTCTCACCCTATAGGCGGTCCCCAAACTAGGGCAAAACGGACAGCACCCCCCCTAATGTGACCAAAATCATAGTAAATTTCACTCTTAAGGGTGAACAGAACATCTTGACAGATCAATGCATGAGCCTATAGAGGCTCAAGTGAATAAAGACCAATATGCTTGAAATACATAGATGGTACGCACCTTCAACCGAAGTTTTACACCCTAATGCGTAGAGGAGTACGTCAATCCAAACTGCGCAGAATTTTACGGGCTGCTATATGGGCCATGGGGGGAGCGGCGATTTAAAACCCCGGGTCGCCCACCCTGCTGATCTTGTGCGCGCCTACCCCCCGGGGGGTATAGCTCCGCTGTCCCATATGCCCCCTATGCCCGGGTATGCCCCCGCCCGATTTGCCTGGCCTGCCCCTGCCTGCACCATATAAGCGCATACGTACCAAGGGCATGTCTAAGCAAACATGCGCCGGGCACGCAGGCAGCTCACCAGGCAGCACGTATGTAACAGTTTGGTAACGGAATCATTAAGTTTTCCTTAAGTTGATCTAGGTCGCAGCCTGCTGCCAGCACAACTTAGGGTACCCTAACTTGCTGTGTTTGCCCTGCTAGAGACCCTGTTGTGGGTGGCCCCTTGACACATCACACTCGGCTATGAGACGGTGTTGATTGCCCGGCCTCATCGGGCGAGGCCCCTTCGGACGCGTAAGCCCATCGCCTTAAAGGTCCGTTGAGCGGCCAGGTTACTTGACACGTCCATAGAGGGAACGAAGTAGCACCTAGGCTCTAGGGGTGCTCTCGCCTGGTCTGACCGCGCGCCGCATGAGCCGCGCGCTGGCTAACCTAGTGAGCCCTATGGTGCGCGTAGCTTCGTTCTAGCCTGTTTCTCTCCAAACACCCGTGCTGGTCCTCTGCGTGACCAGCACGTATCCCTTTAGTCAGGGGCCTCTGATGCACGTTGCCAGAGGCCCCTAGGCCATGGGGGTACGAAGCTAGGGACGGAGGAACGATGAACCTTATTGAGCGTGCTATCCGTGAGGCTTATGCAGCCGAGTCGGCGTACCGCCAGCAACAACTTGGCTATCAAGATCACGTGTGGGTGATGATCGTGAGCATCCGTGAGGACATAGCTGGGCGCTGGTCCCGTGCTGAGATTGACGAGACGCTGCGCAGCATGGCCAGGGGTGACGACGTTGTGATCGCACCAGAGAACAACCAAAAGATACTCACACCAGCACAACGGTACGGCGCAGTGATCATCGGCCAGCAAGAGAAGCACATGATGATGATCTACTAGGCAGCTTTGGTTGACGCCACCTGGTGGTGGCGTCTTCCATGGCCACCTAGGCCAAAGAGGGAAAGGGGAGGGCAATGGACCCTAACGTGACGTTACGTGAGCTGAGGTCAGCAATCGAGAGCATGCGCCGGTACCAGGACAACGACACGGATCACCCTGGTTACTGCGTAGTGCCTAACGGCACGGTGACTACAGCTATGGAGCGCTTTGACGCTCTTGACGCATGGTTGCAAGGTGGCGGGTTTCTACCGGCCGAGTGGACGCGCTAGCCGCTTTGGTCAGGCACGGGTAACCGTGCCTAGGCCATGGTCGCTAGACCAGAGAAAAGGGGGAGAACAATGGAGCAAATCAAGGCCCTGACGGACGCTTATGTGGCTGCCGAAATGGCAGCGGGTAAGGCCCTGGCCGCTTTCGCTGCGGCCGGTAGTGACTGGAGAGCGTGCGAAGCCCAGACGTTGGCAACGTTTGATGCTGCCAGGACTGCGGAGCGTGCGTTGCTCCGCGCGGTACTCGAAACCGGTCTTCCTGCGGGTACGTGGGTGCGGGGTGAGTACGGTTCGGCTTACTTTGCCGTGGGGCTGTCTGACGACGAAGCGCAACGGTGGCGTGCTACTGAGCCGGACGTGCCTTACCGCAAGATTGTTTAGGCACCTTTTGTTGGGCTCGCCTAGCGTGAGCCCTTCAATGGCTGCCTAAGCCTAGGGATGGGAGAGTGTAATGATCTACTTGTATGCGAGTGATCCAGACAGGGACGATGGCATGCGCGTGGTTGTCGCTGACTGCGAGATCGCGCCGGTTAAGACGCTGGCGCTGTTCGCTAGCCCGGTTGACGCTGTCACCTACGCACGGGGTAAGGCTGCTGATGAGGGGCGGGAACTGTTGGTTCTGCCCTCGGTCGAAAGGCTGTTGCCGAAAGTGAGTTTGGTCAAGTGAGTGATTGTGGCGCTTTAGTGGTGGGCGGCGTGAAGCCGCCCGCCGGTATGGCTTCACAAGCCAGGGAGGGTAGTAAGGGGCAATGATGACATGTAGCACACCCGGCTGTCAGGGCCATTTGGGCAAGTTTGACAATTGCCTAGATGAGGCCTTGTACGCGGAGTCACTTGACGGTAACCACGAAACCACGGGTGACGTCGACGCACACGGGTATATCACGCTGATGATCGTTGAGGAACCGTACATGTTCTCGTTTGGTGATGGCCGTACGCTGCGCGTCCCGGCCGGCAATTTCCTGCTCATTGAGGACAGCAACGGGTTCGTGTACACGCAGTCATTCGACAGTGTTCTTGACGTACGGGACGCTTTCGAAGTGGCCGAGAGTGAGTACGCGCAATGGTTGGGACAAGACGATTGAGTACCGGCGTTTCTTTGGTGCGAGCGTTTAGGCTCTCGCACCTTGGATGGGTTGATAGTCAATCAGTCCAAGATAATGAGTGGGAGAGTGATCATCATGTGGTCGCATCAATGCCAAGCGACGTGCAAGAGCGGCAAACAATGCACTAGGCGGTCAGTATGGGCAGCGTGGTGTTTCAAATTCCAGGATGAGGAATACGACTGGGCCACGTGGGTTGAGTGCTGCGGTAACCACCTGGAATGCGTAGATCGGCAAGTGGCCCTGTTGCGTATCAGTCGCGAGGGGCAACGGCACTGATTGTGAGGCTTTAGTCATACTCGCCTGATGCGAGCGTGGCTATGGGCTCACAAGAGTTCAGGGGGAGTAAGGGAGTGGCACAATGCGTAAGTTCGCGAGCGTGGTTTTCATCCAAAACCCTAGCGAATTCGATGAGGCTATTGCAGCGGCTAACGCTGCGGTAGCGGCTAAGATCGGGCAAAAGGCAGTTGAGGATCATCCGACCCTGTACGTGGGTACCCGTGAGTGGTGCCGTGGCCTGTTCGATTACCTCGGTCAGTGGGATATGCCGGAAGCGGTGTCGGACGAGGTTTTCGACGACGGCGTGTCGCTGACGGACCTTCAGGGTGGCTGCCACGCCGGTTACGGCCGTGGCACTCAGTACGTGGTTACTTGGGACATGTCCTTTGGCCACTGTGGTCTGTACCGGGCGTACAGGCCTAGTGAGGCCTAGCGAGGTTTGGTCAGGCGGGGACTTCCCTGCCCCGTCTGGCCATGCCCTGCTAGACGCGTGATTGATGATCACGCATCAGGTGCGTAATGCCCATTACGCGCCTAGGGGTAAAGGGGAGAGGAGGAGCAATGCGCAAATTTCGTGATCTTGACGAAATCAAGGCAGCGAATAAGGCTGCTGGCCACCACTGGTTCAATCCGTCCACCTTGCGGTTCTTCAGTTCACGGGTGAACGCAACGTTGTACCAGGGACGGTTCTTCATCACATCGGAACGACCGCACCATGATGAGCGTCGCCTTTATACGGTTCGTGCGGCTCATGAGGATGGGTCCATCGGCACGGTGGGTCCGTTCTATCACTACAGTCGGAATGAAGCACTGCGCGCGGCTAGGCGTGTTGCCAAGTACGCGGAAGACAAGTGCCCGTGCGACAAATGCGACAACGTTGACCCTTTCGACGGGCTTGGTTATTGAGTCTGTGCACCTTTGATTGGGGAGCCCTACGGGGCTCCCTAGTCATGGGCGTACAGCCCAAAACGGGGCAGTGGAGGGCAAGGCACACCCCGCGCGTAACCATCGGGGGCGGGGCGCGTTTACCCGCTGTTGCGAGGGCACGCAGGAGAGGAGAGGGGATGATCGTAGACACTGTTGACCATGGGCATGTGACAGTTGAGGATGAGGGTCGTTGGCGTGACGTGAGGTCGTATTACGGCCATTTGTTGGGATACGCCTTTCGTGGGCTCAGCGGGGAATGGTTTTTTGTTGGCCCTGAAGCCATCAAGGAACGATTCCCGGTTGGCCCTAAAGAGTGTCGGCCTGGCGCAGGCCATTTCACTGCCAAAGATGCTGTCCTGAAGCGCTTTGGCAATCCCGCTATGGGAAGTACCGAGGGGAAGCAATCGTGAAGGAGTGGGGTCAGCGCAGCAGGTGGGGTATCCCCCTGTTTATCGCGGTCATGGTGGTCATGGTGCTGGTTGGCGTCATCGTCAACGCGCACCACCTGTAGTTAGAAAGGGGAGGTTCACAGTGGAGGGTAGCTACACTATTGTCATCGAGCGCAATGGGAGAGCTGAACAGTTCAGCGGCCGGACACTCATAGGAGCCAGGCGGGAGGCTCTTGAATGGCTGCGGGTGGCCGAGGCGCGGGTGTCCCTGGTGGACGCTATTACGTCGCGGCGTGCCGCTGTGTGGCTGGCTAGGGCCACGGAGACTGAGTTGCTGGCAACTTCGTGCAAGGGTGTTCGGAGCTTCGGATCCTGGCTGGTTAGTGCACGTAAGGGTGACTGATGGCGTTTCCTTGGGCTCAGCTTGGAAGAGCTGAGCCCTTGGATGCACAATCAGTGCACTTGAGAGGAGTACGGAATGGCCAAGAGAACGATCGAGCTGCTCCTTGACGACCTGGAACGGGTCAAGGGCAAAGAAGTGGAGGCCAACGAGACTGTCAAGTTCAGTCTGGACGGCATCCAGTACGAGATCGACCTGACCGAGGTCCACGCGGAGAGGCTGCGGAATCTGCTGGCCCCGTACACGGGGGCGGGTACTCGGCTGGGCCGGGGGGGCGTCGTCAGCCAGGCGGGTAAGCCGCTAGCGCGGGGCAAGGCCACGGTCGACAAGAGCCAGAACAAGGCGATTCGCGAGTGGGCGCAGGCCCGGGGGATCAAGGTCTCAGCGGCTGGCCGGATCAAGCAGGAAATCATCGATCAGTTCATGGCTGAGGCTGGCCGTGGCCGTCAGGCCACGGCCGCTACCGCTCAACTCACGCAGCCTGCGCCCTCGCCCAAGCCCAAGCCCGACCCGGCCCCGGCGCCCAAGCCGGAGGCCAAGAGCGAGCCCAAGCCCAAGGGAAGCCCGCGGGAACCCGGGCAGGTGGGCGCTGAGGTGAAGGTGGTCCCTGGGGAGGCTGTCAAGGCCGCCAAGAAGACCGCCGGCGAGCACGCAGAGCAGCCTACGGAGCCTAAGGGCAATGTGGTCACGCGCTTCCGCTCCCGGACCTCCAAGGCGGCAGACAAGGTCTCTGGGGACCAGGCCGCTACGGGCTAGGTTCTGGCATACTGAGTGGGCGAGGGGAGGTGTCCTATGCAGCCGGGAAACGAACACGATGATCATGTGATCAGCCCCGGGGCTCAGGTGCTCTGGTGGGTGCTCGGCACTGCGGGTTTGGTCGGAGCGTTCAAGATCATGTACTGGTTCAGCCCCGATGGTCCGTTCTGGGCCTGGGTGGCCGCCCGCTAGCGGCTAGTTCCTAGTTGGGGCGCTCCTGCCGTAGGGAGCGCCCCAACTGACATTTGTGAGGTGACACGTGGCAACACCGCATAAGCGCAAGCCTGAGCCGCCAAGGGACAATGTTGCTGCGGTGGCGGTTTTGCTCAAGAAGCATGGCGACAAGGAAGCCAAAGAAGACCTGAGGCACTGGCCCGAGCACACAGACACCCGGGCCATTCTGCCTATCGTGCGCTACCACCTGGACAGGTTGCTCAAGGAGAAGCACATAAGGATCCCCATGCGTGCGCGGGCGACCATGGCCGAGTTTGTTGTGCAGTATGGTGCGTACACCAGGCGTAACCTGAAGAGCGCTGCGCCGTTGTCAGTCAAGGTGGACCTTCGCTTCGACCCCGGTATTTGGGATGGTGTACTGGCCATGGCGAAGGCAAGACGGATTCCGCCTAATGAGCTGGTTCGCGGCTTGGTGGGCGCAGGAGTGGAGGAGTGGGAGCGTGGGCAAAGCAACTAACAACCGGGGTGGGAGCCGCGCTGATGGCGCGGCCTCGCCCCTTTTTCGTGGGCCAAAAGCGGAGGTGTACAAGACGGTTTTCGGGCTGGTCC
>Ga0316620_10000318_pt1 | contig 19222 bp, 11 predicted proteins | sample OWC_Aug_M1_C1_D5_FD_207651 | JGI IMG/M metagenome (GOLD analysis project Ga0316620, IMG submission 207651) | Wetland soil microbial communities from Old Woman Creek delta, Ohio, United States - OWC_Aug_M1_C1_D5_B | ecosystem: Environmental > Terrestrial > Soil > Wetlands | place: USA: Ohio... | reverse complement strand
GCGCTGGTGTGGGCTACGGTGGGGGAGGCGGTGGTGCGGCCTCCGGCGGAGCGGAGCGAGTGGGACCGGCTCGCGTTCCGGGCGGACGGGGTGTTCATCACCTTTGCGACCGAGCCGCTAGCGGAGGCGGAGGGCCTGGCGCCGGAGGTGCGGGGCGCGTGGTCGCTGTTCAGCGCCGAGCACGCGGGCTGGATGGCGACGATCGACCGGCGCAGCGGGCGGTTGGAGTTTGCCGAGGGGCCGGGGATCCCGTGGGTGCCGGGGTGGGGCAACCAGCTGACGGTGGCGGACATTGCGGGCTATCTCGAGGGCGGCTCGGAAGTGACCATGGCGACCCTGGAGAGCAGGGCTCGGGAGTACCTCGAGCGCTACGCCGGGGTGTTCGGGGTCGACCCGGCTCATCTGGTGTTGGACGAGGGGGCCTCGGGCAAGTTCTCGGACTACCTGTGGTACGTGGAGTTCGACACGTATGTCGGCTCGCGCCAGGTCGAGGACGCGCGGCTGGTGTTCCGGGTCAACAACGGCAACCTGATCCAGATGGGGAGCGAGAAGCTGCCGGCTTCGTCGCTGCGGGCGCCGGAGGTGTTGGTCACGCGCGAGCAGGCGATGGAGGCGTTGGCGACCTTTGTCGGGGGCTTCGCGGCCGATGACGTGTTTTTCGACCGTGGCTCGGAGCATCTGATTCCGGTGGCGGCGCCGGGGACGGAGAGCGGCGAGGGGGTGGCGATGGGGGAGGGGTACGAGCTGCGGGTGGTGTGGCAGTTCACCTTCCAGCGGCCGTCGTACCCGGGCAAGTGGCAGGCGCGGGTCGACGCGACGACGGGTACCCTCCTCGAGTTCCTCGACATCCTGCGCTACGCCGAGATCACAGGCGGGGTGCGGGTCAGCGACGGGCTGCCGACGGCGGTGATCCGGCCCATGCCGTGGGCCGACACCGGCCAGACCGCGCCCAACAACTACTCGAATTCGGCCGGGCTCTACACCTGGACCGGGGGCGCGGCCTCCTCGACCCTGAATGGGCTGTACGTCGCCATCAACGACAACTGCGGGGCGATCTCGATGGCACGGGACGCTGCCGGGGACATTCTGTTCGGAACCTCGAGCGGGACCGACTGCACCACGCCGGGAAGCGGTGGGGCCGGCAACACCCACGCCTCGCGGACTCAGTTCTACCACGTCAACCGGATCAAGGAGAAAGGGCGGTCCTACCTGCCGTCGAACAGCTGGCTGCAGGCGCAGATCACGGCCACCGTGAACATCGACCAGACCTGCAACGCCTTCTGGGACGGGAGCAGCATCAACTTCTACCGCTCGGGCGGCGGCTGCGGCAACACCGGCGAGCTCCCCGGCGTGTCGTTGCACGAGTGGGGCCATGGCATGGACGAGAACGACGGCAACGGGGCCTCGCCGGACAACGGGACGGGCGAGACCTATGGCGACGTCAGTGCCGCCACCCAGCTCCACGCCTCGTGCTGCGGCGGCGGTTTCCTGAGCACCAACTGCGACGGCTACGGCGACGCCTGCCTGAGCTGCACCGGGGTGCGCGACATCGACTGGTGCATGCACTCGAGTCAAGCGCCGCACACCGTGCTCGGCTTCAACTGCTCTCTGTGTCCGGACGGCGGAGGGTACGACGACCCGTGCGGACGGGAGGGTCACTGTGGCTCGGCCCCCTCGTCCGAGGCGGTGTGGGACCTGGCCACCATGGACTTGGTAACGGGCAGCCAGACCTGCGACGCGTCGTACCCAGACCTGAGCGGGCCGTACGACCTGAGCGGGGGATGGACGGTGACCGACCGGCTCTGGTACACGTCGCGGCCGACCGCCGGTCCGGCCTTCCGCTGCACCTGCTCCTCGGTCGCTGACGGATGCGTGGCCAACAGCTATTTCAGGGCCTTCCGCGCGGCTGACGACGACAACGGCAACGTCAACGACGGCACGCCCCACTCCTGCTACATCGCGGCGGCCTTCAACCGCCACCAGATCGCGTGCAGCACGGACACCGCCTGGAACGTCTGCTACACGGCCTGCGCGCCGCCGCCGGCGCCGGTCCTGAGCGCGACGCCCGGCTTCGAGCAGGTCGTGCTCAACTGGACCTCGTCCGGGGGCGGGGTTGTGTACGACGTGTGGCGCAACGAGGGCGGCTGCGGTGAAGGGTTCACCCGCATCGCCAACGACGTGGCGGGCCTCACCCTCACCGACAGCGGCCTGGCCAACGGCACGACTTACTACTACCAGGTGACGGCGCAACCGAGCGGCAACGAGGCCTGCTCGTCGGAGCCCTCGAACTGCGTGAGCGTGGAGCCGGGCTGCACGCCACCGTCGGCGCCGGCCACCTGCAGCGCCTCGGCCACCGCCGACAACGAGATCACCGTCAGCTGGGGCGCGGTCGGCGGGGTCAGCGAGTACCACATCTACCGCTCCACGACCTCGGGCGGTCCCTACACCCAGGTGGGGACGGACTCGGCCTCGCCGTTTGTCGACACGACCGTGTCGGGCGGCATCACCTACTACTACGTGGTGCGGGCCTTCCTGGTCTGCGAGTCGGCCAACTCGCCCGAGGCCTCGGCCACCGCCACCGGGGTGTGCCTGCTGCCGCCGACCTTCGGCGGGCTCGTGTCGGCCACCAACGGCGGCGTCGACAACCCCTGCACCATCGACCTCGCCTGGGACCCGGCGGTCGCCAACTGCGGCGGGGTGATCACCTACAACATCTACCGCTCGACGACCTCGGGCTTTACCCCCGGGCCAGCCAACCTGCTGGCTGCGTCGCCGGTCTCCGGCACCAGCCACGCCGACACCGACGGCCTGGTGTCGGGCACCACCTACTACTACGTGGTGCGAGCCCAGGACAGTGCCTCGATAGAGGACAGCAACACTGTGGAGAGGTCGGCTACCCCGACCGGAGCCGGCGGGGGGACGACGGTGCTGCTCGACGAGGACTTCGAGGTTCCCGGTACCTGGTCGAGCTGGACCGTGACCACCGGTCCTGGGCCGCACACCTGCGGCGCCTGGGCGCGGACCAACACCACCGCCCAGATCCCATCGGGGGGCAGCGGCTACTACGCGCTGACCGACTCCGACGCCTGCATGAGCGGGAGCACCACCTCGACCGACCTGACCTCAGCGGTCCTCGATGCGGGCGACGCGGGCCTGACTAGTCTGACCCTGGACTACGACTACTACTACAACTACTACGACGGGGACGACACCACGGTCCAGGTCTACGACGGCTCGGGCTGGGTCACCATCTGGACCGACGCCAACATCGACGAGAACAGCCACCACAGCTGGGACGTGACCGCCTACGCCAACGCCAGCTTCCGGGTCCGGTTCAGCTACCAGAACGCGAGCTACGACTACTGGTTCTCGGTCGACAACGTGGTGGTGACCAAGGACGTGGCGAACCCGTGCACGACCGGCGGGAGCTGCACGAATCCATTGACGCTGAACGGGATCTCAATCGACGCCGACCCGGTGTGTCTGGGCACGGCGCAGCAGTTCACGGCCGACTACACGGGCGGGGACGGGGCGATTGCGGTGGCCTGGGACTTCGACAACGACGGGCAGTACGACGACTGCTTCACCAACCCGTGCTCGACCACGCTGCCAGTGGGGACGAACACGGTGCGGGTGCGGGTGAGCGACTCGTGCGCCAGCCCGCAGGTTCGCACGGGCAGCACGACCGCGACCGTGCAGGCGCCGCCGGCGGCGCCGGGTGCGCCGACTGTTGTGGACCTGGACATCTGCGCCCAGAGCGGGGTCGAGATCTCGTGGGGTGCGGTGGGCGGGGCGACGGGGTACGACCTGCTGGTCGACGGGGTGACGACGGTGGTGGGGGTGACGAGCCCCTACACCTACGACCCGGGGGACACGGTGACGCACAGCTACCAGGTGCGGGCCAAGGACGCGCAGTGCACCGGGGCGTGGGGGGCGGCGACCAGCTTCGCGGACGGCGACGACTGCGTCTGCACCACCCCGCCGACCTTCGCCGGCCTGACCTCGGTGACCACGCTGGCCGAGGTGTGCGGGCTGCGGCTGGAGTGGGGCGCGGGCACGAGCAACTGTCCGACCGGGCCGGTGGTGGTCTACAACGTGTACCGCTCGACCGCGAGCGGTTTCACGCCCGGGGCGGCCAACCGGATTACCGAGTGCGTGGCCGGGGAGTACTACGAGGACACGTCCGTGGCGGCGGACACCACCTACTACTACGTGGTGCGGGCCGAGGACTCGACGGTGGGGAGCGGGGGGCCGTGCAACTCCGGCAACGAGGAGAGCAACACGGTCGAGCTGTCCGGCAGCACCACCGGGGGCGTCGCCACCCAGACCCTGTACAGCGAGAGCTTCGACGGCTGCACGGGGATGTGCGGGTTCTCCGTCGGCAGCATCACCGGCAACGGCGCGGACGTGCGCGGGGTCATGACCTGCGCCGGCAACGCGCACAGTGGGAGCAACATTCTGCGCTGGGGCGGGGCAGACTGCACGGCGGACTACCAGAGCAGCCAGGACAGCTACGCCATGACGGCGGCGATCGCGGTGCCGGCCGGGGCGACCAACACCACCCTCGACTTCCATCACCAGTTCAGCTTCAGGACGAGCGACGGCCTGTACCTGCGGGTGTCGAACAACGGCGGCCAGGGCGTGGCGGTGCCACTGAGCGCCTACAGCGCGACCTATGACCAGCCGAACGCGACCGCGGGCGGGTACGCCGCGTTCAACGGCGTCGAGCTTGTCGACCACCAGTCGGTCGTGGACCTGGACGCGGTCTGCACCCTGATCGACGGGGACGGGTGCGCGGGCGAGAACGTGTACGTCGGCTTTGCCGGCTACAGCAACGCGACTCAGGTCCGGGACGGGTCCTTCGTGGACACCGTGGTGGTCAGGGCGGACGTACCGACGGCGTGCAGCGCGGCGCCGGGGGCGTTGCAGTTCTTGACCGCGACCTCGACCAGCGGGCAGAACTTCCTGGAGTGGGTGACCCCGTCGGGCGGGACGTGCGCGACGGTGCGGATCGTGCGCAAGACCGGCAGCTACCCGGTCGACTCGAGCGACGGCACCGTGGTCGGGGGCTCCGAGGTGGCGTGCGGCGGGCTCGACGTGCACGGCACGCTCAGCGATGGCGGGCTGGTGAACGGCACCACGTACTTCTACGCCGGGTTCGTCAACAACGGCTCGGCCGAGTACTCGGCCATGCGGACCGTGGCGGGGCGGCCGCAGGACACGGCGGGCGCGGTCAAGTGGGTGTACTCGACCGGGGCGACGGCGCTGGCGCCGCCGAGCATCGGGTCGGTGTACGGGGTTTCGAACGACCGCGCCCTGCACTCGATGACGGCAGGGTCGGCGGGCGGGGTGTGGCCGGGCAGCTGGCAGCCCCTGCTCATGAACGGACCGGCCCAGGAGCGGGCGCCGGTGGCGAACGGGCTGAGCGCACCGGCGACCAAGACCGCGTTCCTTGGCTCGCAGGACGGGCGGGTGTACGCAGTGGACGCAACCAGCGGCACTCAGGCGTGGATGAGCGCGGCCGACCTGACCCTGGTCCAGGCGGCGCCGGCGGCGATGTTCTCGGACTTTGGGGGCACGTACAACCAGGTGCTGATCGGCACTCGGGTGGCCGGGGTCAACAACTCCTTCTACGGCATCAACGTCAACAACGGGGGAACGGCCTGGACCTACGCCGGCGCCAGCGGCGGTCGCCGCATCGGCATCGTCAGCGGCAAGGCGGTGGTGCACTACGCTACCAATCGGGTGTACTTCGCCAGCCGGGAGCGGGACGCGACGAACACCGGGACCCTGTGGTGTCTGCAGTTCAACGCGAGCTCGGCGAGCCTGTGCGCCGGGTCGTGGCCGGTGTCGCTTGGGGACATCGACGGCAGCCCGATGAAGCGGGGCAACGTCCTCTACGTGGGCAACAACGCGAGCCAGGTCTACGCGGTCGACGCGACCACCGGGGCGTTGCTGTGGGGGGCTCCGTACGCGTGTAACGACGGACCGGTGAAGGGGTTCATCTGGCCGGACGCGAAGTCGAGCCGGCTGTACCTGAGCACCACCGACACGGTGTGGGCGCTCAACGACGACGGCGGCTCGGCGAGCCTGGTCTGGAGCACGGCGGTGGAGGGGCCGTCGACGCCGCTGTTCACGCCGGGCGGGGCCTACGTGGTGGTGGGCTCGTCCAACGGCAACCTGTACCAGCTCAACGCCTCGGGGGTGGGCTCGACCTCGGTGACCCTGGGCGACGGCACGGCCGCGGTGGGCAGCCCGGCCCTGGACGTGGCCAACAACCTGTTCTACGTGGGCACCGAGTCGGGCGCGGTGTACGCGGTGACCGCGCCGTTCTAGCCCGATGGACGGTATACTCGTCGGCGCTCCATTCATGCTGGGTGGGGCGCCGTTCTCTCTGTCATGAGCTGCGCGACCTTTGACCTCGCCGGGATTCCCATCGTCTTCGCGTGCGAGGACCCCGAATGGTGGCATTGGGCGAGCCCGCGCCTTGCCGCCTTTGCGAGCCCGGCCGAGCCGACCTGGGAGGTCACGGTCGAGGTCACCGCGCCAACGCCCAGCTTCCTCAGGTCCCCCCTCGAGGTCTACACCGAGCCCCTGGTCGTCGAGGGCGCTCCCGGAGGCGTTCGCCTGCATTCCGGCACCTTCGAGGCCGAGATCGACGTCAGCCGTTCTCGGGCCAGGGTGAGCGGCCCGCTCGGCCTCTACCCCCTCGACGCCACCCTCCGCCACCTCGTGCCGCTGGCGGTGGAAGACGGTCTGGTCCTGCACGGAGCCATGCTCGCCGACCGAGGCCGGGGCTGGCTGTGCAGCGGGCCTTCGGGCTGCGGCAAGTCGACCCTGGCCAAGCTCCTGCCGGAGCATGCCTGCTGCGACGAGCTGGCGGCGGTGCGTAGGACCGCCGACGGCTGGACCCTGCGCTCGCTGCCCTTCTGGCAGGCCCGCCCGGCGACCGCCAGGCTCGAAGGCGTGTACCTCCTCGGCCACGGCACGGTCCACGAGCGACGGCGCGCCACGCCGGCCGACGCCGTGCGCCAGCTGACGCCCCAGGTGCTGTGGCCCACGGCCAGCGCTGTTGCCATGACGCGCAGGCTGGGGCTCTTGGCGGAGCTCGTCGCCCAGGTTCCGGTCTGGGAGCTGCACTTCAGCCCGGTGCCCAGCGTCTGGGAGGTGATTGTCATGTCTCCGGCACAGCCGACGCCGGACGTGCCCAGTGGTTGAACGGGCAAGGGCGTGTATAATGAGGGCCGGTGACCGTCGTCGGTCGAGCTGTGATTGCGTGCTTGAGACGACCAGGAATCACTGTTGGTTCTTGGCGATTCGGGAGGGTGGTATGACCGTGCGCTTGGCTGAGCACGTGGCGTGGCGTGAGATCGAAGGTGAGACCTTCGTCATCGACCTCAGGGGCCGTAAAATGTACGGCCTCAATGCCAGTGGTGGCCAGGCATGGCGCGGCCTTGAGAGGGGACAGGCGGTTCCGTCGATTGTCGCGGAGCTGGTTCCCGACGACCAGAGCGATCTCCAGCCAGGGGTCAGCCGCGCCGTCGAGCGTTTCTTCGGCGAGCTGCAGCAGCTGGGGCTCGTCACCTCCGACGGTGCGATCGAGCTGCACAACGAGGTCGCCCCGGAGCAGCACTTCGTACCACCCCAGGTCGTGTGGCAGGAAGAGCTGCGGAGCTTCGGGTTTTCGTGCGCCCTCCAGGCCGGGCAGAGCCCGGCTTGCACCTCGGCCCCCACCTCGTGAGGGGGCCGTCGGCGCTCCGGTGATCCTCGAGCGAGCACGGCGCCGTGCACCTGGCCCCCTGGCAGGGCCAGTCGTTCATACCGGAAGTTGACGGTGGCGAGCTCGAGCCACTTCGTTCGCCTGCTCCTCGAGGCCGAGGAGCGGTTCATCCCGCTCGAGATCTCGCTCGAGCTGACCCACCGCTGCAACTTCTCATGCGAGCACTGCTACATCCCGGATCATGCCCTGGCCGACGGCATCGCGCCGCCGCGTCTGCTGTCGCTCCTCGAGGAGCTGGCCGAACTGGGCACCCTCTTCATCACCATGACCGGGGGCGAGGTGTTCGCCAGGAGGGACTGGCACCAGATCGCCTCGCGGGCGAGAGAGCTCGGCTTCAGCCTGCGGCTGTTCTCCAACGGGGCGCTGATCGACGAGTCGGTGGCCGACAGGGTCAAGGCGCTGGCGGCCGCGGTGGAGGTCAGCCTGTACAGCATGAAGCCCGAGGTGTTCGAGAGGATCACCCGCCAGGAGGGGTCGCTCGGCCGCACCCTGCGCGGCATCGAGCTGCTCCGGGAGCGAGGTGTGGAGGTCAAGATCAAGGTGCCGATCATGACCCACAACCTGGGTCAGGAGCGGGAGGTGCTCGAGTACGCCCGCCGGGTCGGCGCCGGATTCGCGTCCGACCCGCGCATCCTGCACCGCAAGGACGGTGACACGGAACCGACGCATCTGCAGGTGGACCAGGGCGACCTCATCTGCTACTACCGCGACCCCAGCTCCGAGTACGTCTCGCCCGAGGAGTGTGCGGCCAAGCCGCACCGGGAGGACGGGATCCTGTGCGCGGCCGGGATTCGCCTCGCCAACATCACGGCCTCGGGCGACGTGATGGCGTGCAACGTGCTCCCCGGCTCGGCCGGCAACGTCAATCGGCAGCCCTTCCGTGAGATCTGGGAGGGCTCTCCCTGGTTCGCCAGGCTGCGCTCGATCCGCCGGCGCGATCTCCACGTCTGCGGCACGTGCACCAAGTTTTCCTACTGCAGACGTTGCTTCGCCCAGGCCTTGGTGCAGGGGGGGGACCTTCTCGGCCCGGCGCCGTGGTCGTGCCAGCACGCTGCGGCCATCGAGGAGGCGTACCAGGGTGATTCGTGAGCTGATCCGGCACCCCGTTCTCTACCTGCAGGCAGCGATTGCGGTGGTGTGTGCCGCGCGTCGGGTGCGCCAGCTCGAGCCGCAGCTGGCGTTTGACGAGCTGGTCCGACGGCTGCGCAGCGAGGCCGGCTGGACGGCTCGCCTGGCGACGCCGCAATCCCAGGCGCGGGCGGCCAACCGCCTCCTGCCCCTGCTCGCGCCGCGGGACATGGGCATCTGCCTCAAGCGATCGCTCGTGCTCGTACACCTGTGGACGGCGCACGGGCTCAGCCCGCGACTTCACTTGGGGCTGCGGCTGCGCGACGACAAGGTGCCCGACGGCCACGCCTGGCTGACGGTCGACGACCCCGAGGTCGCCAGCTTCACTGGCGCCCAGGGAAACTGCAGGGAGACGCTGGTCCTGTAGTTGCCCGCAGCGTCATGTCCCGCGGAATGTGGCGTTGCAGCGGAAACCAGGGGGGACGCTCCGAACCCATGCCCAAGCCTGCTGCCGTTACCGTTCACGATTCGATGCTTGCGGCACGGACAATGAAGACGACCGCGGGCACGGGCGGCAACAGGTCTTCCACATGGAGCGGGACAGGTCAAGCCGTGGGATGGAAATCATCCCGGCCAGTCAATTGAGCGCCCGTTGCTCGGCCTCTACCTCCTCAAGCAGTACCTTGAGGCGCCCGATCGGGACGGTGTACGAGGTGTGGCAGAAGCCGCAGGTGAGCTCGGTCGTGCGCTCGTGCGAGTGCTCAATGATCTCGCGGATCTCCTGACTCCCGAGGAGCTTGAGGGCGGTCTCGACGCGCCCCTCGGAGCAGCCGCAGCGGAACTCCACCGCGATCTGGTCGAGAATCCAGACCCCTCCCGGAAAGAGCTGGGCAAACCACTGCCGCGGTCCTTCGCCGTGGAGGAGACGCTCGGTCACTCCGCGCAGCGCTCTGACTCGGCCCGCGAGCTCCTGTGCCTCGTCCTCACTGACGCCGGGAAGGATCTGGAGCAGGAGACCGCCGCTGTGTCCGACCCGACCTTGGGGGAGAACGCGGACCCCGAGCACGACCGCGGTCGGGTGCTGCTCGGAGCCATCGAGGTAGTGGGCGAGGTCGGTGGCGATCTCGCTCGTTCGCAGCGGGACCACTCCCCGGTAGGGCTCTCCGACCCCGGGATCGCGGGTGACTGTGAGCTGGCCGGAAGTTCCGACCACGCCTGCGACGGTGAGGGGTGCGTCGGGTGGTTTGGGAGTGCTGGCCCGGGGATTGGCGACCGCGGCCCGGACCCAGCCGGCGGGCGAGGCGGTGGCGATGAGCCGGCCGGCCGGCCCGCCGCCGTCGATCTCGAGGGTCAGCACTGGCTCGCGCGTGGTCACCTTCTCGAGCAGGGCGGCCAGGAGCAGCGCCCCGGTGGCGACGCGGGCTACGGCGGCCGCGACTTGAGGCGAAGGGTCATGGATGCGGCGCAGCTCCTCGGCGGTGTCCGTGGTCACTGCCGCGACCGCCCGCACGCGACCTTCGAGCCCGAGCGCGCGCAACAGGTGGTCAGCCATGGCGGGACCATGTTAGCGCAGAGGCCGGGTACCATGGACAGGCCGTGAGGACCGCCGACTTCGACTTCGAGCTGCCGCGGGAGCGCATCGCCCAGACGCCGGTGCCCAGGGGGACGTCGCGGATGCTCGTGCTGCGCCGAGCCACGGGCGAGGTGCGGCACCTCGGCGTGGGCGCGCTGCCGTCCTTCCTCGCGCCGGGCGACCTGCTGCTGGTCAACGACACGCGGGTGATTCCGGCCCGGCTCGTCGCTCGCAGGCCCAGCGGGCGCGTCTTCGAGCTGCTGCTGCTGCGCCAGCTCGACGGGGCGTGGTGGGAGGGCCTGGTCCGCCCCTCGGCCAGGGTGAGGCCGGAGGAGCCTCTGCAGCTGAGCGATGGGGGAGTGGTGATCCCCGTGACCGGGCTCGGCGAGGGGCGATGGACCCTGCGCTGCGAGCCGACCCTCGACCTGGAGCGGCTCGAGTCGATCGGCCAGACGCCGCTACCGCCCTACATCGAGCGTCCAGACGGGGCGACCCGCGCGGACCGTGAGGCCTACCAGACCGTGTACGCCCGGATTCCGGGCGCGGTGGCCGCGCCCACGGCCGGGCTCCATTTCAGCGAGGGGATGCTCCGTGAGATTGCCGAGCACGGCGTGGAGGTGCGGGCCCTGACCCTGCACGTGGGCATCGGCACCTTCCGGCCGGTGACCGCCGACCTGGTCCGCGACCACCGCATGGACGGCGAGCGCTACCAGGTGGCGCCCGAGACTGCGGCTGCCGTCAACCGGGCATTGGCCGAGGGCAGGCGCATCGTGTGCGTCGGGACGACAGCGGTGCGCGCGCTCGAGGCCGGGCTTGAGGCCGGCAGGGGGCGGCTGGCGCCGGGCGAGGCGATCGCCGAGCTGTTCATCACGCCCGGCTACCGCTGGCAGGGAGTGGGCGCGTTGCTCACCAACTTCCACCTGCCGAGATCCACTCTGCTCATGCTGGTCAGCGCGTTCGCCGGCCGTGAGCGGATCCTGAGCGCGTACCGGGAGGCCCTGGAGACGGGGTACCGCTTCTTCTCCTACGGCGATGCGATGCTGATTCTGTAGGCCCGGATCCGGGGCAGGTCAAGGTGGGACGGAAAGGAGACTTCCTGTCGCCCAACCTGGGCGCAATTCCCCACGGGAAGGCGGGATTCCCCACCCCGGCGATGCCTGGGATCGGGGCTTGGAGGCGCGCAACCGATCGTCGTAGAATGCCGCCGTGGTCCGCCACCGAAGGAAGAAGGCAAAGCGCAGCACCGACCAGCGGCGGGCGCGTCGCCACAGCGCCGTCGAGCTGGTCATTGCCGGCATCGGAGCGCTGATGCTGGTCATCGTGCTCGGGATGATCATAAGCTCCGTGCTTTCAGGGTGATGTGGCGGGCGGCCACCCCGGCTCCCTGTGCCTGAGGTGGCCTCGGTCGGTAGGTCAAGTAGGAAAGCTCTAGTGGTAGGTCATGAGTGGCTGGGGGCAGGTAGCCTGCCCGTGCAAGGTGGGTGGCGACATGGCCCTTGAAGCCCTCCGGACTCCCTCGTCAAACAACGAGCAGGGATGCAGGACCATAGTAACCATGCCCGCGAGACTAGCAAGAATCGAGCCAAGACCATGAGTGAATGTCGCCGCAATGCGTCACCGGGCCAGTCCCACGGGGGGTCTCGGTCCCGGAGGAGCAAGAATCGCCTGTTTGAAAGGCCAACATGCTGAGAACATGTCGGTTGCGTGGAGCAGCGGTGGACCTGGACGGACCCGGGGAGGTCCCGCGGCCGAGCGTGAAGCGGGTGAGGGCCGTGGCTTGCGAGCAGGAGCTGTTCATGATAGGTGTCAGAATGTCCAAAATGGGACACAGGGAGGAGCAGCGATGACACACGGTTTGGATTCGGGGAGGGCACGTCGCAACCTGCTCGAGCGTCTGACGTCCAAGATCCCGGGGTTCAAGGGCTACCTCGAGCGCGAGATGCGGCGCGAGGTGGACAAGATGCAGCGCGACTGGCTGGCCGGCCAGGTGGACCGGGCGCGGCGGGCGGTGCAGGGCAAGGTGCGGGCCTGGTCGCGGTCGGGCAATCTCGCCAACCTGGATCTGGCGGCGAGCCTGGAGAAGCTTCTGGATCGCTTCGCCAACCGCATCCGGCATGCTGACTACGGCTACACCGGATTCTTCGACGCGGTCAAGATCTGGGAGGACGAGCTCGACAAGCTGTACGAGTTCGACCTCGCGCTGACCGACAAGGTCGAGGAGCTGGCGAATGCCGTCGAGGGCCTTTCCGGCAGCGCGACCGAGCCCGATCTGCTGGCGGTCCTGCAGTCCGTCGAGGACGCCGACCACCTCTTTGACGAGCGTGCCACCATCTTCGAGGACGTGACTCAGAAGGGAGGCCGCTGATGGCCGAGACACTCGAGGTCCTTGAGCACCACGACCCCACCGGTGAGGAGCTCGTCTTCCGGTTTCCGCAGGCGGGCAGCGCCGAGATCAAGATGGGTGCCCAGCTCGTGGTCCAGGAGGCGCAGGAGGCGGTGTTCTTCCGCGACGGGAAGGCCATGGACGTGTTCGGGCCGGGCCGCCATACTCTGGTGACTCAGAACATTCCCCTCCTGACCAAGACCCTGTCGATCCCCTTTGGCAGCACGAGCCCGTTCCGGGTAGCGGTGGTCTACGTCAACAAGCGGACCTTCGTCGATCAGAAATGGGGCACCCGCGAGCCGGTCGTCTTTCGGGACTCGGAGCTCGGCATGGTCAGGTTGCGCGCCTTCGGCAACTACGCCTATCGCATCGCCGACTCGCAGCTGTTCGTGAACACCCTGGTCGGCTCGCAGGGGCTGTACGAGACCGATCGCCTGCGCGACTTCTACCGCGACATCATCGTCTCCCGGCTCAACGACCTGCTGGGTGAGACCCTGAAGACGATCTTCGATTTGGCGCGCTCCTACGACGAGCTGGGCACGGCGGCCAAGGCGCGACTCGCCGAGGACTTTGCCAAGTACGGCGTCGACCTCACCGACTTCTACGTCAACTCGATCACCCCGCCGGACGAGGTCCAGAAGAAGATCGACGAGCGGGCGGCCATGGGCGCGGTCGGCGACATGAACACCTACATGCAATTCAAGGCCGCCCAGGCCATCCAGGACGCGGCCCAAGCCGGGGGCGGAGAGGGCGGTGCGGCCGGCGCCGGCATGGGCCTCGGCCTCGGCGCCGGGTTCGGCGCCATGATGCCGGGCATGATTGCCCAGTCGATGGCGGCCGCCCGTCAGGGAGGTGGCGGGACCGCAGCTGCTGGCGGCGCGCCTGCTCCAGGTGCGGCCACGGCCGCCGGCACGTCGTTCTGTGCCGACTGTGGCGCCGCCGTTCCTGCCGGCGCCAAGTTTTGTCCCGGATGCGGCAAGAAGATCGACAAGCCGGGCTGCGCCGGATGCGGCAAGCCGGTGCCGCCAGGCGCCAAGTTCTGCCCCAGCTGCGGCCAGAAGCAGGGCGAATAGGAGCGCATGCCGCACGGCCCCGCGTCAGCGTCGGCGACACGGCGGGAAGGCTGGGGAGCGGGACAGGGTGGTACGTGTTCCTGCCGGGGAACGCCGCGCACGTCTTGAGCGGAGGTTTCCGAGCAGCATGGGACTACGCGCGCCCACCGAGCGGATCGCTGGCTGCTGCCTCCTGGCGATGCTCGTGTTGGCCGTGCCGGGCGCCGCCGACTGCCCGCGCGGGGTGCTCCTGATCACCATCGACGCGCTGCGAACGGATCGCGTGTCCGGGTACGGGTATGGGCGACCGACGTCGCCGAACATCGACGCACTGCTCGCCCGGGGCGCCCGCTTCACCGAGGCCCGCACCGTCGAGCCTCTGACCAACCCTGCCCTCACCTCGCTCTTGACGAGCCTGCCACCCCACGCCCACTGCGCCACCCGCAACGGGCTGCGCGCGAAACCGGGCCTGGCGTCACTGGCCAAGGCAGTCCGCACGCGCGGCTGGGTCGCGGGAGCGTTCCTTGCCAGCTGGACCCTCAAGGACCGGATCAGCCGCCTGGCCGAGCACTTCGACCACTACGAGACCGTGCTGACCCGGCGGCGCTGGTTGGGCATCATCAACCGCGAGGCGACGGCCGCGGACGTCCGGGAGCGGGCGGTCGCCTGGCTCGACGACCAGGTTGCGGGGGGTCGCGAGGCTCCGGTTCTGCTCTGGGTGCACTTCGTCGAGCCCCATGCGCCGTACCGGTTGCAGCGGGGCTTCGCGGAACGCCTCGGGGTCTCCAGCGCGGCGGCGACCCGTTCCGACCGCTATGACTCCGAGGTGGCGTTCACCGACCAAGAGGTGGGGCGGCTGCTGGCCCAGGTCGAGGAACGGCTCGGCCGCGCCGACCTGCTCGTGGTCCTGCTCGCGGATCACGGTGAGAGCCTGGGCGAGCACGACTATTGGGGGCACGGTCGACAGCTCTACGAGCCCATGCTGCGCATTCCACTGGGCCTGACCTGGCCGGCCGTGATCCCGGTGCGAGTCATCGACACGCCGGTTGTGATCACGGATGTGGCGCCGACGATTCTCGAGCTCATAGGAGTTGACGTACCCGCGGGCTTTGCCGGACAGAGCCTGGCGCGGACGCTGCGAACGGGCGAGGACCTGTCCGGGCGCCCGCTCTGCTTTCAGACCCATCGCGGCGCGGTCAAGGGCCAGCACGATTCCGATCGGGCGAGGTCGCGCGGCCTGCTGTCGGTGGCCGTCGTCGTCGATGGCCGCAAGGAGATCCTGGAGATGGGCGGCGACCTCCGCCAGGTGTTCGACCTCGAGCCGGACCCCGGGGAGACGCTGAGCCGGGTGAGCCCGGACTCCGAGCCGTCCTCCGAGGCAATGGCCTGCCTCGGCCAGGTGGCCGAGGGCCTGGAGGCAGCCGACGCCGAGATCCCGGCCAGCGTCCTCGACAACGAGAGCCGCGCGCGGCTCCAGGAGCTTGGCTACCTCGACGACTAGCCCGGGTCATTCACCACCTCGCTACTGCGGTGGCCGATCTGCGCGCCATGGCGGCGTTTCTCGGTCGGCGCCGCCTGCGACCCACTGCTGAGTTGTCTCGGCGTCGCCTCCCTGCAAATCACCAGCCTGACAGGCATTCCGGTCCCCTCGCAACGCGATGCGGCGAATGACCCAGGCTAGGAGAGACGCTCGTCCAGGGTCGTGTAGCGCTGGCGCACGGTGGCGTTGGTCACGGCTCGGCGCAACGCCCGGCGGCTACCGATGATGGTGACCAGCTTCTTGCCGCGGGTGATGGCGGTGTAGAGCAGGTTGCGTTGCAGCATGATGTGGTGCTGGTGGTGGAGGAGCACCACCACCGCAGGGTACTCGCTGCCCTGGGACTTGTGGATCGTGCAGGCGAAGGCCGGGACCAGATCCTCCAGGTCCTCCGTGTCGAACGCGAGCAGCCGGCCGTCAAAGGTGGCGGTGAGGGAGCGGTCGTCGAGGTCCACGGTGGCGACGCGGCCGATGTCGCCGTTGAAGATCTCGAGCTCGTAGTTGTTGCGCACCTGCATGACCTTGTCGCCGGCTCGCAGGCGGCGCCGTCCGAGCACCAGCTCGGGGCCGGGCGGAACCAGGACCTCCTGAAGACGCTGGTTGAGATTGGCCACGCCCAGCTCGCCGCGGTGCATGGGCGAGAGGAGCTGGACGTCGTCGATCGGGTCGAGGCCAAAGCGGCGCGGAATCCGCTCGGTGACGAGCTCGACCGCGAGACGGGCGGCCGCCTCGGGATCGTCGCGCTCGACGAAGTAGAAGTCCTGCAGCCCCGGCTCATCCCGGTAGATCGGCATCTCACCCCGGTTGACCCGGTGGGCGTTGACCACGATCTGGCTGTCGGCAGCCTGGCGAAAAATCTCGGTGAGGCGGGTTACCGGCACTCTGGCCGAAGCGATGAGGTCGGCGAGGACGTTGCCCGGCCCCACCGAGGGCAGCTGGTCGGCGTCCCCGACCAGGACCAGACGGCAGCGCGGCGGCAGCGCCTCGAGGAGGTGGGCCGCCAGCTCCACGTCGAGCATGGAGACCTCGTCCACCACCACCAGCTCGCCTTCGAGCGGTCGTTGCCGGTCACGACCGAAGTCGCGCGTGACCGGGCTGAACTCGAGCAGCCGGTGGATGGTCCTGGCGGGGTGGCCGGTGGCCTCCTGGAGGCGCTTGGCCGCGCGACCGGTAGGCGCTGCGAGCAGAAGCTCGCGATCCTGGCGGGCCAGGATCTGGGTCAGGCCGCGGATCAGGGTGGTCTTGCCCGTGCCCGGGCCGCCGGTGATGATCACGAGGTTCTCGGTCAGGGCCGAGGCTAGGGCCGCCCGCTGCTGCTGGGCCAGCTGGATCTGGCTCTGACGCTGGAACCACTCCAGCTCCTGATCGACGCGCGAGCCGAGCGGATCGGACTTGGCGGCGAGCAAGGCCCGCACCGCCCGGGCCACCGAGGACTCGGCCCGCTCCAGGGCCGGGGTGTAGACCGCGGGCTCAGCGTCGGCGCGCGCGCGGATCACTACCTGCTCGCGCTGGACCAGCCTCTCGAGCGCCCGCGACAGGTCGTGATCCTCGAGGCGGAGGAGCGCGGCGGCCGAGTCGAGGAGACGGTCGCGGGGCAGGAACACATGCCCGTCGCCGGCAGCCTGCTGCAGGGCGTAGAGCAGGCCGGCCTCCTGGCGCTCCTCGGAGTCGATCGGCAGACCGAGGCTCAGGGCCATGCGGTCGGCGGTCAGGAAGCCGACCCCGATGACCTCGTCGGCCAGGCGGTAGGGGTTGGAGCGCACCGCCTCGAGCGCGGCGGCGCCGTAACGCTTGAGAACTCTGTGGGCCACCCCCGGGGTCACTCCGTGCCCGCTCAGGAAGACCATGATCTGCTGCACGCCACGCTGGCCGACCCATGATTCCTGGAGGCGGTCGAGCGTCTTGGGTCCGATGCCGCGTACCTCGAGCAGGCGTTCTGGGTGGTGCTCGATGACCGCGATCGTCTCGAGCCCGAAGGCCTCTACCAGGCGCTCGGCCATGGTCGGTCCGATGCCGCGAATGCGGCCCGCGCCGAGGTACTTGCGAATTCCCTCGAGGGTCGTCGGGTGGACATGGACGTAGCTCGAGACCTCGAGCTGGCACCCGAACTTGGGGTGCGTGATCCACTGTCCGGTGAGCCGCAGGCGGTCGCCCTTGCGGGTTCCGAGAAGCGAGCCCACAGCCGTCAGCGAGGTCCCCTCATCGCTGCGGCAGCGCAGCACGGTCCAGCCACTGTCCTGGTTGGCGAAGAGGACGTGGGCCACGGTGGCCTCGACCGTGACCGGGTCATGGGGGGCCGCGGCCTCGCGCCTCGGGGAGCCCTGGTCAGAACTCATGGGGGCATTGTAGACATTCGCCCTTGCAGCTTCGCCTCGGCAAACCCCCGGTGAGCGGTGTTGGCACGCATCTCATGCGCGCCACCGGGCCGCTCACCAAGTGCAGCGCGCTTCGATCACCCGAAGTCTTGGGGGCGCGGGTGAGACGCGCCTACGCATCGGGTGGCAGGCGCGACAGCTAGTTCACCGACAGGACGACAGTCAGCAGGTGCAGCGACAGGGGGCTGAAGACCGCGCCTTTGATCCTGATGCTGCCGAGCAGCAGCTTGGACAGGATCGACATCCCGGTCTGGTCGAAGTAGAAGGGCATGCCAGCAACCAGGTTGATCGAGCTGAGCTCGATGATGGACTCGGAGTCGGCAGAGATCTTGAGGTCGGTCCTGCCCTCGATGCCGTCGTAGAGGACGCAGCTGCCGCGGTTGAAGACCAGGGTGGCGCTGACCTCGGCGTCCACCACCTCGACCGCCACCGTGGCCTTGAGGACCCGGAAGCAGAGAGCCTTGTAGGGGCTCGTGGCGACGTTGGCGCGGATCAGCTCGGCCACCATGTTGGCCATGCCGTTGTCCCGGGCGCTCGAGTGAACCACGATCTCGGGCTCGAACACGGTGATTACCCCCCTCCTCGCCAGGCCGGGCTAGAACGCCGCCTTGAACACGCGCAGCACCTCGTCCGCCTCGACCACGGTGCGGGCGTTGTAGACGATAGCTCCGTCGAAAAGCGCGCCGTCGGCGAGCTCGGGCAGGGCCTCCTCGGGCACGCCCTGCTCGGACAGGCGCGTGGACAAACCGACCCGGCCGGCGAGATCCGCAACGGCTCGGGCGGCCGCCTCGGCGCAGGCGGCATCGTCGAGCCCGCTCACGGCCACGCCCAGTGACTCGGCGACCGGGCGGTAGCAGGCGGCCTGCTCCTCGGCGTTGAAACGGATCACGTGCGGCATGAGGATCGAGTTGGCGAGGCCGTGGTGGACGCTGAAGCGGGCGCCGACCGTGTGCGCCATGGCGTGAACCAGCCCCACCTGGGCGTTGGAGAAGGCCGCGCCGGCCATGCAGGCGGCGATCAGCATCTGGCCGCGGGCGAGGGCGTCATGCCCGTCGTCCACGGCCCGCGGCAGGAACTCTCGGATGAGACGGATGGCGTGCATGGCCAGGCCGTCCGTGATCGGCTGTCGCTGCAGGGAGTGCAGCGACTCCACGGCGTGGGACAAGGCGTCCATGCCGGTGGCCGCGGTGAGCTGGGGCGGCAGACCGAGGGTCAGGTCGGGATCGAGCAGGGCGGTGTTCGGAATGATGTGGTGGTCGCCGAAGAGCAGCTTCTGCCCGGCCTCGCGGTCCTTGATCACGGCCACGTAGGTGACCTCGCTGCCGGTGCCGGCCGTGGTCGGAATCGCCACGTGTGGAGTCTGCGGGCGGCTGAGGACTTGGAAGCCCTCGTAGTCCCTGAGCTGGCCGCCTTCCTTGAGCAGGACGGCCATGCCCTTGGCGGTGTCCATCGCA
>Ga0316620_10000317_pt1 | contig 19227 bp, 16 predicted proteins | sample OWC_Aug_M1_C1_D5_FD_207651 | JGI IMG/M metagenome (GOLD analysis project Ga0316620, IMG submission 207651) | Wetland soil microbial communities from Old Woman Creek delta, Ohio, United States - OWC_Aug_M1_C1_D5_B | ecosystem: Environmental > Terrestrial > Soil > Wetlands | place: USA: Ohio... | reverse complement strand
GATCGCATCGCGCACGCGTGCATCGAGGTCCGGGCCGTCCAGCAGCACGGCGTCGCCGCCGTGCGCGCGCAGCGGCTCGACGAGCTCCTTGCGGCGCACGACATTCACCGTCTTCATGCCCGCCTCGCGCGCGAGCTTGACGAGGCAGTGGCCGACGCCCGAATTCGCGGCGTTCTGGATCACCCAGTGCCCGGCCTGCGGCGCGACGTAGCGGTGCAGCATCAGGTAGGCGGTCGGCGGATTGACGCGCAGCATGGCGAGCTGGCGCGCGTCGACCCCCGCAGGCAGCGCGAACATCGCGGCCGCCTTGCCGAGCGCGCGCTCGCGCCAGGCGCCCGGACCCGGCAGCAGCACGCGGTCTCCCGGCTTCAGCTGCGTGACGCCGGCGCCGACCTTCGCGATCTTTCCGACGCCCTCGGCGCCCGGGATCATCGGCAGCTTGGGCTGTGTCGCGCCGTACTTGCCTTCGAGGTTCAGGACGTCGGCGGGATTGATCGGAAAGAACTCGGTTTGAACGAGCGCCTCGCCGGCGCCCGGCTCGCCCGGCTCGGGCTGCTCGACGACCTCGATCACTTCCTCGGGCTTGCCGAACCTCGTTACCTGCGCGACCAGCATGGAATCCTCCTCTATGCGAGCCGCGATTCTCGCATCAATGCGGCTGCCGCAGGTCGCGCTGCGCGAGCGCCGCGACGGCGCCGAGCGCGAGCAGCGCGGCCGATCCCGCGAGGCCCGTCTCGAGCGAGCCGGAGCGGTCGGCGAGCCAGCCGATCGCCAGCGGGCCCGCGATCTGCCCTGCGGCGAACACCGCGGTGAAGGTGGCGATCGCCGATCCCCAGGCGGGCCGCGGCAGCGCACGCTTGATGAAGCTGCCGACCGACGAAGGCGCGCTGAACATGGCGATGCCGAACAGCGCCGCCGAGACGAGCATCGCCGCCGCCTTAGTCGAGGCGAGCGGCAGCGCGGCGCCGCATGCGAGCACCGCCATCACCGCGGCGAGCGGTCGGCCGCCCGGCCAGCGCTCGGCCGGCCCGCGCCACACCAGCGGCGCCAGCAGCGTGGCGAGGCCGAGCACGAACCACATCGCAACCACGCTCGCGGTGCTCGCGCCGTTGGCGCGCATCCAGGCGATGACGAAGGTCATATAGCCGATGTAGCCGAGCGCGAACAGCGTGTAGGAGACGAGCTCGGCGGCGAAGGGCGCGAGCCGCCAGCGCGCCTCGCCCGCCATCCTGCCCGGCTCGGCGATGGTCCACGCCGCCCAGGCGGCTGCCGCAGTCATCGCCAGGCTCGCGTAGCCCATGGCTCGCCAGGCGAGCGGCCAGGCCGCCGCGCCGCGCGCCTCGAGCAGCAGCGGCAACGCGACGCCCGAAAGCATCAACCCGATGCCGCCGCCCGCGAAGTAGATCGCGATCGTGGTGGTGGCGAGCTGGGGCCGCCGCGGGAACACGTTGCCCGAGAGCGCGCCGCCGCAGACGAACACCGCCGCGCCGCCGACGCCCGCGACCACGCGCACCGCCATCAGCGCCTCGAAGTCGCGCACCATGCCGGTCGCGGCGATCGCCGCCGAGGTGACGAGCATTCCCCATCCGAACAGCGCGCGGTTGCCGAGCCGCCCGACGAAGGCGCGCACGAGCAGCGCGCCGGCGAGGTAGCCGAGCGCGTTCACGGTGTTGATCGAGCCAGCCTGCGAGTAATTCCAGCCGAGGTCGGCGCGCATCGCCGGCAGCACGAGCGCATAGGCGAAGCGCGCGAACGAGTTCGAGACCGCCGGGCCGAAGGACAGCAGGAACGCGACGAGCAGCCCGCGCGCCAGGGTCGGTTCTCGGGGATCGGTGCGCACGCGCGCCATCTTAGCGGCTACCATGCGGGGCATGAGCCAGGACGCGCCGCGTCTCGATATGCTGCTCGCCGCTGCCTGCGAGCGTTTCGCCGCGCGCGAGGCGCTCTCCGGGCTGAGTTACCGGGATTTTCTCGATCGAGCTTCGGACGTAAGGGGAAAGCTTGAAAAAGCCGATTTGACCCTGAACGAGCCGCTGCACGTGCGCATCTCGAACCACCCGCTCGACTTGGTGGCCTACTTCGGCGCCTGGCTCGCCGGCGCGGTCGTGGTGCCGGTGCACCGCAGCTCGCCGGCGCCGGCCGCGGCGCAGATCGGCGAGCGCACGCGCGCGCGCTTCCAGTGGGACGCGCTCGCGCCGGCGCCTCTCGCGCGCCTGGCCGACGCGCCCCCGCCCGCGCGCCCGATCCTCGAGGGGGCTGCGCTGGTCGTCTTCACCTCCGGCTCTTCGGGCACGCCCAAGGGCGCGGTGCTCTCGCATCGCGCCTTCGCCGGCAAGCTCGACGCGATCCAGCAAATGCTCGCGTTCGGTCCCGACGAGCGCACGCTGCTCGTGCTGAACATCACCTTCAGCTTCGGCATCTGGGTGGCGCTATTGACGCTGCTGCACGGCGGGCGCCTGCTGCCGGCCGAGAAATTCGTTCCCGGCACCTTCCTCGAGCAGCTGCGCGCCGAAGCGATCACGCGCGTCGGCGTGGTGCCGACCATGATGCGCGCGCTGATCCTCGACCAGCCGCCCGCAGCGCTCGAGAGCGCCGGGCGCGCGCTCGCAGCCTCGGGGGCGCTGCGCACGGTGATGATCGGCGGCGAGTCGCTCGGCAAAGGGCTGGGCGTGACGCTGCGCGCATTGTTCGCGCCGGCCGAGCTGATCGACATCTACGGCCTCACCGAGACCTCGACCTGCGATTTTTTCCTCGTGCCGCGCGACGCGGCGCGCTACGCCGGATGTATCGGCCGGCCCTCGCCCGGCGTGCGCTACCGCATCCGCGGCGAAGACGGCGCGGACGTCGCATCCGGCGCGGTCGGCGAGCTGTGCATCGCGAGCCCCTACTTGATGGAGGGCTATCTGGAGCAGCCCGAGCTCGACCCGATCGACGCTGCGGGCTGGATCGCGACGGGCGACCTCGCGCGCGAGCGCGAGCCCGGCGTGGTCGAGATCGCGGGACGCAAGAAAGAGCTGATCGTGCGCGGCGGCAACAAGATCGCGCCGCAGGAGATCGAGTTCGCGTTGAGCGCCCATCCCGGGGTCGCCGCGGCGCTCGCCGTCGGCCGGCCCGACGCGCGCCTCGGGCAACGCATCCATGCGCTGGTCGTGCCGCGCGACGCGAGCCTTACGGCGGACGAGCTGCGCGAATACCTGCGCGGCCGGGTCGACAAATTCAAGCTGCCGGACGCACTCTACTTCGCACGCGAGCTGCCCGCCGGGCGCACCGGCAAGGCGGACCGCGGTCGCTTCGCGGAGCTCGTCGACTCGGGCGAGCTGACGCCGGAATAGTCGCCGCGCGGCGACGCGAATTTGTGCGCAATCGCGCCGTAACAGTCACGCGCGCCGTGCGCGAACGTTGTATCGTGTTCGCTGCGCATCAGGCAGTTTTATGAACCTGTCCGATCACGGCGCCTACTTCGCCGCGCGCAGCTCGCCCGCCGACGTCCTGCGCGCGACTTTCGCAACCTTCGCTTTGCCGGTCACCCTGCTCGGCGCGTCGGCGCTCGCGATCCTCTTTGCACCGAATTTGTCGGAGTCCCTCGCGTCGCTGCGCCTGTACGCGCCCTACCTCAGCCTCGGCTTCGGGCTGGTGATCAGTCTCGCCTTCAAGCGCGGGCGTGCGCTGTTCGCAATCCTGTCGCTGCTCGTGGCCGATGTCGCGTTCACGGCCTATTTCGGCGCCGCACTGGACAAAGCCGGAGCAGTCGTTTACGGCGCGTTGTGCCTGTTCGTGCCGCTCAATCTCGCGCTGCTCGCGCTTGCGCGCGAGCGCGGCGCGCTCAACATCCACGGCGCGCGCCGCCTCGCGGGCCTTGCGCTCGAAATCGGCGCCGCCGCCGCAGTCGCGCTCAACGGCTACGACTGGATCGTCGACGCCGTGTACCGGCCGCTGTTCGCGCGGCCGCCGCTGTCGCCGATTCCGCAGTTAGGCCTGCTCGTCATGGCGCTGTCGATGCTCGTCGCGCTCGTCTGCGCGGCGCATCGCTTCGGCGTCACCGAGGCCGCGTTCGGCGTCGCGATCGCCGCGTTTTCCGCGGCCTGCCACGCCGCGGGAGCGCCCGACACCTACGCCTGGCTCACCGCCGCAGGCGTGATCGTGACCGCCGGGGTGCTGCAGGACTCGTACCGCATGGCGTTCCGCGACGAGCTGACCGGGTTGCCCGGGCGGCGCGCGCTGAACGAGGGACTCCTGGAGCTCGACGGCAACTACAGCATCGCCATGCTCGACGTCGATCACTTCAAGTGCTTCAACGACACTTGGGGGCACGAAGTCGGCGACCAGGCGCTCAAGCTGGTGGCCTCTCGTCTGCAGCGGGTCGGCGGCGGCGGCATCGCCTACCGCTACGGCGGCGAGGAATTCACGATCGTCTTCCCGGGACTGCATCTGCCCGCCGCGCTCGGGCATCTCGAGCGGCTGCGGCGCGACATCGAGGGCTACAAGTTCGAGATCCGCAGCCGCAAGACGCGCCGCGCGCGCGACAAGAACGCACAGGTCCCGGCCGACGATCCGTCGCGCTGGGTCTCGGTAGCGGTCAGCATCGGTGCCGCCCACAGGAACGACCGGCTCGCGACGCCCGCCGCCGTCATGAGCGCGGCGGATCAGGCGCTGTACCGCGCAAAGCAGGCAGGCAGGAACCGCGTCAGTCATTGACGCTCGCGGCCAAAGCCGCGATAGTGGCGCGCTCCAAGGCGCGCATGGACATCGAACGCATCGGCAAGCATCTCGGCGCGCAGATCTCGGGCGTAGACCTGTCGCAACCGCTCGGCGAGGCGGCATTCGCCGAGATCCGCGCCGCCTTCTTTGAGCACCAGGTGGTCGTGTTCCGCGGCCAGCGACTCTCCCCGGACCAGCAGATCGCCTTCACGCGGCGCTTCGGCGAGCTCGAGGAGCACGTGCGCAAGGAGCACCGGCTGCCGGGCCATCCCGAGATCCTGGTCGTGTCCAACGTGCGCGACGCCCAGGGCCGTGCGCTCGGCGTCGAGGACGCGGGACGCTACTGGCACAGCGACCTGTCCTACAAGCGGGCGCCGAGCCTGCTGTCCGCGCTGTACGCGCTCGAGGTGCCGGCGAAGGACGGCGTGGTGCTCGGCCACACCAGCTTCGCGAGCGCCGCGGCCGCGTACGACGCGCTGCCCGAGCAGGACAAGGGCCGGCTCGAGGGACTGCGCAACGTGCACAGCTACCGCTATTACCGCGCGCGCAACGCCGCCGCGCAGAAGGACGAGCAGGCGCGCGGCGCGCGCGTGGTCGATGAGCGCGCGCCGAGCGCGGAGCAGTGGGCGAGCGTGCCCGACGTCGAGGGGCCGGTCGTGCGCACGCACCCGGTCACGGGGCGCAAGAGTCTGTTCGTGAACGAGGCGCACACCTCGCACATCGTCGGCCTGCCCGACGAGGAAAGCGCCGCGCTGCTCGCCGAGCTGTACGCGCACATCGTACGGCCGGAGTTCCGCTACGAGCACCGCTGGCGCGCGGGCGACCTGCTGATGTGGGACAACGTCGCCGTGCAGCACAAGGCGAACTTCGACTACGACCTGCCGCTGCGCCGGCTGATGCACCGCACCACGGTGCGCGGCGAAGAGGTGCTGCGCGAAACCCGATGAGGTATGCCAACCTCGACGGCAGCTCGCGCGCCTCGAGCATCGCCAGGATCCTCAGGTGGAAGGCCGGGCTGCACGCCGAGAAGCGGCCGCGCACGCCGGCGACCGGCGTGCCGGTGCCCGCAGTGCAGAACGACGGCCGCAGCCTGCGCAAGGCGGCGCACGACGCGCTCACCTGGATCGGGCACGCGACGTTCCTGGTCCAGCTCGGCGGCGCGAGCGCGCTCATCGACCCGGTCATGGCGCCGAAGATCGCCGGGTTCATCCCGCGCAACGTCGCGCCGGGCCTCGCCTGGGAGGCGCTGCCGAAGATCGACCTGGTACTTGTCACGCACAACCACCGCGACCACATGGATGCGCCCACCCTCGCGCGCCTCGGCCCCGACCCGGTGTACGTGGTGCCGCAGGGCCTGGGCGAATGGTTCAGGCGCGCGGGGCTGCCGCGCGTGCTCGAGATGGCCTGGTGGCAGGAGGAGGAAGTCGCCGGCATCAAGGTCAGCTTCGTGCCTGCCGAACACTGGAGCCGCAGGGGCCTGTTCGACATCAACAGGACCTGGTGGGGCGGCTACGTGCTCGAGCGCGGCGGCCTGCGCGTGTACCACTCGGGCGACACCGCCTGGTTCGACGGCTTCAGCCTGATCGGCGAGCGCTGCGGCCTGATCGACGCCGCCATGCTGCCGATCGGCGCCTACGCGCCGCGCTGGTTCATGCGCCGCCAACACATGGACCCGGCCGACGCCGTGCGCGCCTTCCGCGCGCTCGGCGCGCGGCGCTTCGTCGCCATGCACTGGGGCACCTTCAAGCTCACCGACGAGGACCTGCTCGAGCCGCCGCAGCTGTTGCACGAGGTCTGGCAGCGCGAGAACATGGCGTCCGGGCGCCTCGCCGTGCCCGCGATCGGTGAAACCCTGCGGCTCGGCTGAAGAGACACGACAAGGAAGCGAACATGAGCGCATACGAGAACATCCGCGTCGCCTTCGAGGACGGCGTGGCGCGCCTCACGCTGCACCGGCCCGAGCGCCTGAACGCGCTCAACAAGGCGACGCTGCTCGAGATCAACGCTGCGATGGACGCGCTCGAGGCGGACACCACCGTGCGCGCGATCGTGCTCTCGGGCGCGGGGCGCGGCTTCTCCTCGGGCTTCGACCTGAAGGAGCAGATGGAGCGCAAGCCCGAGGGCGCGCAGACCTGGCGCGAGATCCTGGAGCTCGACTTCTCCACCACCATGCGGTTCTGGGACTCGCCCAAGCCGACGATCGCCGCGATCCACGGCCCGTGCATGGCCGGCGCCTTCGAGATGGCGCTCGCCTGCGACCTCGCGCTCTGCTCGCGCGACGCGCTGTTCGGCGAGCCGGAGCTCAAGTTCGGCGCCGGCATCGTGACGCTGCTGCTTCCCTGGGTGGTGGGCCCGAAGGCGGCCAAGGACATCATCCTTACGGGCGATGACGCGATCGGCGCCGAGCGCGCGCTCGCGCTCGGAATCGTGAGCCGCGTGGTGGCCGAGGGCGAGCACCTCTCGGCGGCGCTGCGCATCGCGCGCCACATCGCGGTGATCGACCCCGACCTGGTGCGCGACACCAAGAAGGCGCTAAACCGCAGCTACGAAATCCAGGGCCTGCGCGCGGCGCTCGACACGGCGCTCGACATCGACCACGCGATCGAGTCGCACGGCTCGCCCGACAAGCGGCGCTTCATGGACATCGCGCGCGCGCAGGGCCTGAAGGCGGCGCTCGCCTGGCGCGAGGCGCGCTTCAAGCCGTAGCGTTCAGCCGCCAGTCGTAGTCGACGTAGCGCAGCTTCACGCGGCCCGAGCGCCGGTCGACCAGGTCGACCGCGTCGTCCTCGAGCCGCGCCAGCACGAATTCCAGCACCCCGTTCTCGCCGCCGAAGTCGGCTGCGTACCAGTGGAATAGCTTTGGCACCACCAGCAGCGCGCCGTCCTGCTCGACGCGCGCGCTGCGGCGCACGTACTCTCCGGCCGCCTCCTCGAGCTCGTGCTCGAGCCGTCCGGCGTGGAAGGCGCGCAGCGCGGGCGACGAGCGGCTCGCGGTGTAGAGCGCGAAATGCATGCGCTCGTCGTAGACGAGCGGCGTGAACGCGAGGCGCGGGTCGTGCTTCGCCATCGGCGCGCGCAGCCTGCCGGGTTTGTGCCGGTTGCCGCGCAGCAGGCCGTGCTCGATGTCGTCCAGCGAGAAGCCAAGGCCGGCGATGCGCAGGCACTCGCTCTCGAAGAAGCCCTCGGTGTCGAGCACGCTCGCCGGCGCGCCCGCCTCGAGCACCCCGGTCAGCACGCAGGCGTTATAGGCGTTGAACCAGAAGCCGATCGCCCCCGGGATCGGGCCGCGGCGAGGATCGTAGTCGCCGAGCGCCGCGAGCGCGTCTTCTAGCTGCTCGCGCTCTGGCGCGCGCGCGAGCGCCGCGTAGTCGCAGCGCGTGCCGCCGGCGTCGCAGTACGCCAGGCGCACCGCCGCGAGCGCGTCGGCCAGCCTGCGCGCGGCGGAGTCGCTATCTGTGACGGCGCCCACGGCACGGGATTCTAGCGGCTCGCTACAATGGCGGTGAGGGGGAAGCGATGGCCGGCAGGACTCTGGGCAGCTACGACTACGTGATCGTCGGCGCGGGCAGCGCCGGCTGCCTGCTCGCCAACCGCCTGTCGGCAGATCCGGCGGTCTCGGTGCTGCTCGTCGAGGCCGGCGGCAAGGACGATTGGTTCTGGATCGACGTGCCGGTCGGCTACCTCTACACCATCGCCAACCCGCGCACCGACTGGTGCTACAAGACCGCGCCAGACGAGCATCTCGCCGGACGCTCGATCCACTACGCGCGCGGGCGCGTGCTGGGCGGCTGCTCGTCGATCAACGCGATGATATACATGCGCGGCCAGAAGGAAGACTGGGACCACTGGGCGTCGCTCGGCAACCGCGGCTGGTCCTGGGACGAGGTGGTACCGGTGTTCCGGAGGCTGGAAGACTACGCGGGAGACCCGGCCGACGGCTACGGCTCGGGCGGCGAGATGCGCGTCGAGGATCCGCGCGTGCGCTGGGAGATCCTCGACGCCTGGCGCCGGGCGGCCGCCGAGTGCGGCATCGCGCCGATCAGGGTGTTCAACCGCGGCGACAACTCGGGCTGCGCGTACTTTCAGATGAACCAGAAGCGCGGCCGGCGCTGGAGCGCGACCAACGCCTTCCTCAGACCGATTGCCGGCAGGACGAATCTGACAATCCTGACCGACGCCTTGACGACAAAAATCGAAATCAAGGATGGATCGGCCCGGGGAATCCACCTGCGGCATCCGCAACACGGCGCGTGCTTCGTCGAAGCGAAGCGCGAGACGATCCTCGCCGCCGGATCGATCGGCTCGCCGCAGATTCTCCAGCTGTCGGGAATCGGTCCGGGGTCCCGGCTCCAGGCGCTGGGAATAGAGACCCTGCACGACCTTCCGGGCGTCGGCGAAAACCTGCACGACCACCTGCAGATCCGCATGCAGTACCGGGTGAGCCACGTGCGCACGCTGAACGAGCGCGCCAATAGCCTGCGGGGCAAGGCGGCGATGGGGCTCGAATACCTGCTGTTTCGCAGCGGTCCGCTCACCATGCCGCCCTCGCAGCTCGGCGCCTTCGCGAAGAGCGATCCCGCGCAGCCGACGCCGAACATGGAATGGCACGTTCAGCCGCTGTCGCTCGACAAGTTCGGCGACCCGCTGCACGGCTTCCCGGCAATCACGCCGAGCGTGTGCAATCTGCGCCCGAGCTCGCGCGGCTGGGTGCGCATCACCTCGCCCGATCCCGCCGCCTACCCCGAGATCAAGCTGAACTACCTCTCGACCGAGGAGGACCGCAGGGTCGCGGTGCTCGGCATGCGCTACACGCGGCGCATCATGGCGGCCAGGGCGCTCGCGAAATACGAGCCGGGAGAATTCCGCCCCGGCATCGCGGTCGAGCGCGACGCAGACCTGGAGAGGGCCGCCGGAGAGCTCGGCACCACGATCTTCCACCCGGTGGGCACCTGCAAGATGGGCAACGACCCGCTCGCGGTGGTCGACGACCGGCTGCGCGTGCGCGGCGTCGCGCGCCTGCGCGTGATCGACGCCTCGGTGATGCCGCGCATCACCTCGGGCAACACCAACGCGCCGACCTACGTGATCGCCGAGAAGGGCGCCGGCTACGTGCTGGGAGACCTGCGCCGCCGCTAGCGCGGCCGCACGTGCAGGCTCTGCGTCGAGCGGCCGACCAGCCCGCGCTCGTCGAAGATGCGCGCCTCGGCGATGCCGCCGCCGCGCGGGCCGAGCAGCGTGCGCGCGTCGATGCAGATCCACTCGCCCTCGGGGGGGCGCAGCAGGTTGATCGTCAGGTCGGAGTTGACGAAGATCCAGCGCTTGAAGTCGAGCTCCGCGCTGATGCCGTTGCCGGAGTCGGCCGCCACGGCGACGCGCTCGAGCGCGCCCGGCGCCTCGCCCGCGACCAGCGGATGGCGCAGACGGAACCACACCGCGCACGGCCCGCGCGTGAGCGTGCCCTCGGCGACGCGCAGCTCGACCAGGTCGTGGTAGCCCGTCACGCCTGCACGGTGCGGGAACACCACCGGCTCGAGCTCGGCCGGCGCCTTGACCGCGCGCGGCAGCGCCGGCGCCGGCAGCTCGAGCGGCTCTTCGCGCTGCGCCACCGCGGTAAAGCGCACCACCTCGCGCCCGCCCGCGGACAGGCGCGCGCCGAAATGCGCGACGTTGCGCCCCGCGTAGTCGGTCCAGACCTCGACCGCAAGCGGCGCGATCGGCACCGGGCGCACGAGGTTCGCGGTCAGGCGCGCGACGTGGTTCATACCGAGCGCGGCGGCGGCGCGCGCGATTGCGCGCGCAACGAGCGCGATCGGCGGGCCGCCGTGCTGGTGGCCCGGGTCCCACGGCCCGCGCGTGAGCGCGGTCGATTCGTAGCTGCGCGCGTCGATTTCGACGTAGGCGCTGGATGCGGCAGTGGACATGGCGTTGCGCAGCGATTCTAAACCTGCCCGGTGCTAGACTTGCGCGACCACGAAGGCCGCAGTGCTGCACACCCCGCTCATCGACGCCCACCGCAAGGCCGGCGCGAAATTGGTCGATTTCGCCGGCTGGGAAATGCCGCTGCACTACGGCTCGCAGATCGAGGAGCATCACGCTGTGCGGCGCGGCGCCGGCATGTTCGACACCTCGCACATGCTGGCGATCGACGTCGAGGGTCCCGGCGCGCGCGCCTTTCTTTCGCGCGCGCTCGCGAACGACGTCAGACGCCTCGCGCAGCCCGGCCGGGCGCTCTACTCCTGCATGCTGAACGAGCGCGGCGGCATCCTGGACGACTTGATCGTGTACTTCCTGCGCGAAGGCTTGTTCCGCGTGGTGGTAAACGCCGCGACCGCGGCAAAGGATCTGACCTGGCTCGGCGCGCTCGCCGCCGGCGCGGCGCAGCTGCGCCCGCGGCGGGAACTGGCGATGATCGCCGTACAGGGCCCGCAGGCGCGCGCGCGCACCTGGAGCGCGCTGCCGGCGCTGCGGCCGGCGAGCGAGGGCCTTGCGCCGTTCTGCGGCGCACAGGCGGGCGAGACCTTCGTCGCGCGCACCGGCTACACCGGCGAGGACGGCTTCGAGCTGCTCATGCCGGCGATCTTGGCGACGGCGGTTTGGCAGCGCCTGGCGCAGGCCGGCGTGCGGCCCTGCGGCCTCGGGGCGCGCGACACGCTGCGCCTAGAGGCCGGAATGAACCTTTACGGGCAGGACATGGACGAAAGCGTGACGCCGCTCGAGTGCGGGCTCGAGTGGACCGTCGAGCTCGCGTCGGCGCGCGACTTCGTCGGCAAGGCGGCGCTCGCCGCGCAGACGCCCTCGCGCACGCGGCTCGGCCTGGTACTCGAAGAGCGCGCAGGCGTGCTGCGCGCGCACCAGCCGGTGCACGGCGCGCACGGCGCGGGCGAAGTGACGAGCGGCACGTTCTCGCCGACACTGCAGGCCTCGATCGCGCTCGCGCGCCTGCCGCTCGACTACGCGCCGGGCGAGCGCGTCGAGGTCGAGCTGCGCGGCAAGCGCGCAGCGGCGCGCGTGGTGCAACCGCCGTTCGTGCGCCACGGCAAGGTACTCGTCTGAATCAGGAGAAGCAGCGATGAACGTCCCGGAGAACCTGAAGTACACCGCGTCGCACGAGTGGGTGCGCGCGGAAGCCGACGGCAGCTTGAGCATCGGCATCACCGATCACGCGCAGGACGCGCTCGGCGAGCTGGTGTACGTCGAGCTGCCCGAGGTCGGCCGCAAGCTGGGCGGCGACGAGGCCTGCGCGGTGGTCGAGTCAGTCAAGGCGGCCTCGGACGTGTACGCGCCGCTCGCCGGCGAGGTGGTGGCCGCGAACAAGGCGCTCGCCGAGGCGCCCGGCCAAGTCAACAAGGATCCCTACGGCGCCTGGCTGTTCCGCGTGAAGCCTTCCGATCCGGCGGCGCTCACCGGCCTGCTCGACGCCGCCGCCTACAGGAAGAGCTTCAAGTGAGCGGCGGCGGCTTCCTCGAGCGCCACCTCGGCGTCGATGCGGACGGCGAGCGCGCCATGCTCGCCGCGCTCGGCCTGGCCTCGCGCGCCGCGCTCGTCGAGCAGGCGCTGCCCGGTTCGATCCGCCAGAAGGCGCCGCTCGAGCTGCCCGCGCCGCTCTGCGAGGCCGAGGCGCTCGCCGCGCTGCGCGCGCTCGCCGGCGAGAATGAGCTCTGGCGCAGCTATATCGGCGCCGGCTACCACGCCTGCCACACGCCGCAGGTGATCCAGCGGAACGTGCTCGAGAACCCCGGCTGGTACACCGCCTACACGCCCTACCAGCCCGAGATCTCGCAGGGGCGCCTGGAGGCGCTGCTCGTGTTCCAGCAGACGGTGAGCGACCTCACGGGACTGCCGGTGGCGAACGCGTCCTTGCTCGACGAGGCGACCGCCGCCGCCGAGGCGATGGCGCTGATACGGCGCGCCGCGAAGAGCAAGGCGCAGGCGTTCTTCGCCGACTCCGGCTGCCACCCGCAGGTGCTCGCGGTGCTCGCCACGCGCGCCAAGTGGATGGGGATCCCGCTTGTCGTCGACGATCCCGCGCGCATCGATCCCGCCGCGGTGTTCGGTGCGCACCTCCAGTATCCGGGCACGTGGGGAGGACTGTCCGATCATGCGGAAGTCATTTCCCGCATCCACGCCGAGGGCGGCCTCGTTTCGCTCGGCACCGATCCCCTCGCGCTCGTGCTCCTGAAATCGCCCGGCGCGCTCGGCGCGGACGTGGCGCTCGGCTCGGCGCAGCGCTTCGGCGTGCCGCTCGGCTACGGCGGGCCGCACGCGGCGTACATGTCCTGCCGCGCGGAGCTGGTACGCCAGATGCCGGGGCGCATCATCGGCGTGAGCGTGGACGCCGCCGGACGTACCGCGTACCGCATGGCGCTGCAGACGCGCGAGCAGCACATCCGGCGCGAAAAGGCGACGAGCAACATCTGCACCTCGCAGGTGCTGCTCGCAAACATCGCCGGCCTGTACGCGGTGTGGCACGGGCCGGAGGGGCTGGCGCGCATCGCGCAGCGCTGCAACCGGCTTGCGCTCCTGCTCGCGGCGAGCGTCGCGCCCGGATTGAACCCTTTGTTCAGTTCCTATTTCGAGACACTTACGTTCGAAACGGGAGAAAAGACAGCGGAAATACGGGAAAGGGCCCGGCGGAAGCAGATCAACCTGCGCTATAACGGCAGCCGGATCGGCGTGGCGCTGGACGAGACGACCACGGAACAGGACATCCGGGATCTGGCCTGGGTCTTGACCGGGACTGAAATCGATCCAAGTCGATTCACCACATCGATCGAAAGCATTCCCCCTGCACTCCGGCGCGCCGATTCGATTCTCACCCATCCGGTCTTTCACCGCCACCGCAGCGAGAGCGAGATGATGCGGTATCTCAAGCGGCTGGAGAACCGCGACTACTCGCTCGTGCACGGCATGATTCCGCTCGGCTCCTGCACCATGAAGCTGAACGCCGCGGCCGAGATGGCGCCGGTGTCCTGGCCCGAGTTCGCGCAGCTGCATCCCTTCGTCCCGCGCGCGCAGGCGCGCGGCAGCGCGCGCATGCTCGCCGAGGTGTCGCAGGCGCTCTCGGCGATCACGGGCCTGGCGCGCATGACGATGCAGCCCAACTCCGGCGCGAACGGCGAGTACGCTGGCCTGGTGACGATCCGCAATTACCACGCTGCGCGCGGCGAAGGCGGCCGCGACCTGTGCCTGATCCCTCATTCGGCGCACGGCACGAACCCCGCCTCGGCACGCATGGCCGGGCTCGAGGTGCTGATCGTCGCCTGCGACGCGCAGGGCAACGTCGACCTCGCGGACATGAAGGCGAAGCTCGCGGCGCACGCCGGGCGCGTGGCGGCGCTGATGATCACCTATCCCTCGACGCACGGCGTGTACGAGGAGGCGGTCGCCGACATCTGCCGCCTGGCGCACGAGGCCGGCGGCCAGGTGTACATGGACGGGGCGAACCTGAACGCGCTCGCCGGGCTCGCGCGCCCGGCGGACCTGGGCGCGGACGTGTGCCACATCAACCTGCACAAGACCTTCTGCATCCCGCACGGCGGCGGCGGCCCGGGCATGGGGCCGATCGGCGTCGCCGCGCACCTCGCGCCGCACCTGCCATGCCACCCGCTCGTGCCCGAGGACGGGCTGCGTCCCGAGAACGGTACGGTGAGCGCCGCGCCCTTCGGCAGCCCGCTTATCGTCACGATCGCGTGGATGTACCTGCGCATGATGGGCGCCGAGGGCGTGCAGCTCGCGACCGAACGCGCGATTCTCGCGGCCAACTACGTCGCGGCGCGCCTTGCGCCGTACTTTCCCGTGCTCTACACCGGGCGCAGCGGGCGCGTCGCGCACGAGTGCATCCTCGACTTGCGGAGCCTCAGGCAGCAGTACGGCGTGAACGCCGAGGACGTCGCCAAGCGCCTCATGGACTACGGCTTTCACGCGCCGACCGTGTCCTTCCCGGTGCCCGACACGCTGATGGTCGAGCCCACCGAGAGCGAATCGCTCGCCGAGCTCGACCGCTTCTGCGCGGCGATGCTCGCGATCCACGGCGAGCTGCAGAAGATCGCCTCGGGCGCCTTGGAGCGCGAGAACAACCCGATCCGCAATGCGCCGCACACCGCCGAGGAGCTGGCCGGCGACTGGCCGCACCCGTATGGCCGCGCGGAGGCCGTCTATCCGCTGCCCGCGCTGCGCGGCGCCAAGTACTGGCCGCCGGTGAAGCGCGTCGATGCGGTGCATGGCGACCGGCATTTCTCCCCCACCCTGCCCCTGGAGTAGCGCCGTGGACAAGTCGGTGCTCAAGACCCTGCGCAAGTTCGTCGAGCCGCACTGCGTGACGCGCGGCAAGCGCTTCCGCCTGAAAGACCACGACCCGGGCGACACGCACGGCATCGGCTCGGAGAGCAAGGAGGAGGCGAAGGAGCTGCTCGCGCGCGGCGTCGAATGGCTCGCCGAAGCGCAGGAGCGGCTCTACGCGCAGGACCGCTGGGGCGTGCTGGTCGTGTTCCAGGCGATGGACGCCGCGGGCAAGGACGGCGCGATCAAGCACGTGATGTCGGGCGTCAACCCGCAGGGCGTGGACGTCACGCCGTTCAAGGCGCCCTCGAGCGAGGAGCTCGACCACGACTTCATGTGGCGCTGCATGCGGGCGCTGCCGGAGCGCGGCCGCATCGGCATCTTCAACCGCAGCTACTACGAGGAAGTGCTGGTGGTACGCGTGCACCGGGAGCTGCTCGCCCGGCAGCAGCTGCCCGACGAGGCCTTGAGCGGAAAAATCTGGCGGGAGCGCTTCGAGGACATCGTCAACATCGAGCGCTATCTGGCGCGCAACGGCTTCCTGATCCTCAAGTTCTTCCTGAACGTGTCGCGCGCCGAGCAGAAAAAGCGCTTCCTCGAGCGGCTGGACGAGCCGGACAAGAACTGGAAGTTCTCGGCCGCGGACGTGCGCGAGCGCGGCCACTGGGAGGAATACATGGAGGCCTACGAGGACATGATCCGCCATACGGCGACCCCGGAGGCGCCGTGGTACGTGGTGCCGGCGGACAACAAGTGGTTCAGCCGGCTGGCGGTTGCCGCGGCGATCGTCGAGGCGATGGCGGGCCTCGACCTGCGCTACCCGAAGCTCGGGCCGAAGCAGCGCCGCGAGCTCGCGGGCGCGCGCCGCCGCCTCGCCGCGGAGCGGGACTGAGGCGCCCTCTTGCGCCGCGCCCGGGCTGCCCCAATATGACGGATTCGAAAGGAGACCCCGAGAAATGAAGCGCATCGTCCTGTTCCTGGCGACCAACATCGCCGTCCTGCTGGTGCTGTCGCTGGTCATCAATCTGCTCGGCGTCGGCCAGTTCCTGACCCAGCAGGGCATCGACTACGGGTCGCTGCTAGTGTTCGCGGCGGTGATCGGCTTCGGCGGCGCGTTCATTTCGCTGCTCATGTCGAAGACCATCGCCAAGTGGTCCACCGGCGCGCACCTGATCGACGGCTCGGAGGGCAGCACCGAGTACTGGCTGGTGCAAACGATCAAGCGGCTCGCCGAGCGCGCGGGCGTCGGCATGCCCGAGGTGGCGGTCTACGAGGGTGCGCCGAACGCCTTCGCGACGGGCGCGTTCCGCAACTCGGCGCTGGTGGCGGTCTCGACGGGCTTGCTCCAGTCGATGAGCCGCGACGAGGTCGAGGCGGTGCTCGGGCACGAGATGACACACGTCGCCAACGGCGACATGGTGACGCTCACGCTGATCCAGGGCGTGGTCAACACCTTCGTGGTGTTCCTGTCGCGCATCGTCGGGTATTTCGTCGACCGCACTGTGTTCCGCACCGAGCGCGGCGTCGGCCCCGGCTTCTACGTCACCGTGATCGTGTGCCAGATCGTGTTCGGCGTGCTCGCCTCGCTCATCGTCGCCTGGTTCTCGCGCCGGCGCGAGTTCCGCGCCGACGCCGGCTCGGCCCGGCTGCTCGGCACGCCGCAGCCGATGGTGGCGGCGCTCACGCGCCTGGGCAGCCTCGAGTCCGGCCAGCTGCCGCAAAGCATGAAGGCCTTCGGCATCAGCGACCACGGCGGCATCATGGCGCTGTTCGCCACGCACCCGCCGATCGAAAAGCGAATCGCCGCGCTGCAAGGCCGCTGAACTTGCCTTACGATGTCGGTCGTGAAGATCGGCATCGTAGGCATCAGCGGGTACGGCGGCAGCGAGCTGCTGCGGCTGTGCCTCTCGCATCCGGGTTTCGAGCTCGCCTACGCGGCGGGTGAGTCGACCGCCGGCCAGTCGCTCGTGCAGCGCTTTCCGGCGCTCGCGGGCCACCCCGCCGGCGCCATCGTCATCCAGCCCTTCGACCCCGACAAGATCCGCGGCATCGACCTGCTGTTCGCGTCGCTGCCGACCGGCAAGTCGCGCGAGCCGCTGGCGCGCGTGCCGCGCAGCATCAAGGTGCTCGACGTCGGCGGCGACCACCGCTTCGCCGAGGGCTGGGTCTACGGCCTGACCGAGCTGCCCGGCCTGCGCGAGAAGCTGAAGGGCGCCTCGCGAGTCGCCAACCCGGGCTGCTACCCGGCGGCGGCGCTGCTCGCGCTCGCGCCGCTGGTGCGCGACGGCCTGGTCGAGCCCGAAGGCATCGTGATCGACGCGAAGAGCGGCGTCACGGGCACGGGGCGCGGCGGCGCTGCCGACTTCGGCTACGTCGAGACGAGCGAGGACCTGTTCGCCTACGGCCTGGTAAAGCACCCGCACGTGCCCGAGATGCGCGAGGCCCTGACGCGCCTCGCCGGCCGGCCGGCGACGCTCGCCTTTACGCCGCACCTGGTGCCGATGACGCGCGGCATCCTCGCCACCTGCTACGCGCGGCCGCGCGGCAAGCCGGACGCGGCGCGCCTCGCGGCGAGCGCGCGCATGTGCTACCGCGACGAGCCCTTCGTCAGGGTGGTGGACGCCACCGACGGCCGCGGCCCACACACCAAGTGGGCCACTGGCTCGAACCTCGCGTTCCTGTCCTACGCGGTGAACGCCGAGACCGGCCTGGTCGTCGCGCTCGGCGCGATCGACAACCTCGGCAAGGGCGCCGCGGCACAGGCGGTGCAGAACGCGAACCTGATGACCGGGCAGCCCGAGACCGCAGGGCTCACCGCGCCGCCGATCTGGACCTGAGCGCACGCGCCTTGCCCGAGTCGCGGCCGGCCGCGCCGGCGGGGCACAGCAGCGACAGGCTGCTGGCCTGGTTCTTCGTCTGGGTGTGGGGCTCGGGCTATCTCGCCACCAAGACCGGCCTGCACTACGCGCCACCGTTCACCTTCCTCGCGCTGCGCTTCATGCTCGCGGCGGCCTGCCTCGTGCCGGTGCTCGCCCTGCGGCGTGCGCGCTGGCCGCGCGCGCCGCGCGAGTGGGCGCATCTGGTGGTCGCCGGGCTGCTGCTGCACGCGGTGCAGCTCGGCGGCAGCCACTACGGGCAGTACTGGGGCATCTCGGCGGGCATCGTCGCCCTGCTGTTTTCCGCGCAGCCGTTGTTGACTGCGCTCATCGCCTCGCGCTGGCTCGGCGAGCTTCTCACTCGGCGCCAGTGGGCCGGAGTGGCGATCGGGCTGGCGGGCGTCGCGCTGGTGGTGTGGCACCGGATCGACGTGCACGCGATGAGCGCGCGCAGCCTGGTCGCGGTATCGATCGGCCTCGCCGGCATCACCGCCGGGACGCTGTACCAACGCCATTTCTGCCGCAATTCCGACCTGTATAGCGGCGCGTTCATTCAGCTCGCCGCGGCCGCGCTCGCGGTCGCGCCGCTCGCCTGGGGAATCGAGGGCGCGCGCGTCGCCTGGTCGTGGCAGCTCGGGGCGGCGCTCGCCTATCTCGTGATCCTCGGCTCGATCCTCGCCTTCAACACGCTGCACGTCCTCATGCGCCGCGGGCAGGCCACCCGCGTGACGAGCCTGCTGTACCTGCCGCCGGTCATCGCCGTGGCGCTCGAGTACCTGGTCTACGGCGTCGCGCCGAGCGCGCTGACGCTCGTCGGCGTGGCCGTCACCTGCCTCGGCGTGGCGCTGGTATCGCTCAGGAGAGCGCAGGCGTGAACCTGCCGCTCGTCGTGCTGATCACGGTGCTGAACCACCTCGCCTACACCGGCAGCCGCGTGACGGTGTCGCTGTTCGCGCTGCACGAGGGCGCTTCGCCGCTCGCCGTCGGCGTGCTGATGTCGCTGTTCGCGCTGCTCTCGATGCTGATCTCGGTGCCGGTAGGCAGGCTGGTCGACCGCATCGGCGTCTTTCCCCCGGTCGCGGTGGCGGCCTGCGCCGTGTTCGTCGGGCTGCTGCTGCCCTTCGTCTGGCCGGACCTGCGAGCCCTGTTCCCGGCCGCGGTCGCGATCGGCACCGGCTTCGGCGTGTACTTCGTCGTGCTGAACAACATGACCGGGGCGCTCGGCGGCCCGGAGGACCGCGCGCGCAATTTCAGCTGGCTCGCGCTCGGCTTCTCGACCGGGGGCTTCATCGGGCCGATGCTGGCGGGGTTCGCCATCGATTCGGTCGGGCATCGCGCCACCTTCCTCGCGCTCGCCGCCTCGCCCGCGATCGCG
>Ga0316620_10000316_pt1 | contig 19234 bp, 11 predicted proteins | sample OWC_Aug_M1_C1_D5_FD_207651 | JGI IMG/M metagenome (GOLD analysis project Ga0316620, IMG submission 207651) | Wetland soil microbial communities from Old Woman Creek delta, Ohio, United States - OWC_Aug_M1_C1_D5_B | ecosystem: Environmental > Terrestrial > Soil > Wetlands | place: USA: Ohio... | reverse complement strand
GAGCTGATCGCTCTCGACTGCATGGCCTACACCTACTTCGCGTGGGACGAGAACGAGGACGTCGGCTTCTCGACCGGTGTGCCGTGGTCGTTCCCCGGCCAGGCCGTGTACAAGCCGAACCTGCTGCCCCTGGAGACCCAAGAGGTCAACGTCGACCAGTTCAACATGGTCGACACCAGCGGCTGGGTGCTCTTCATTTGGCCGGCCTCCAACTGGGACGATCCGCTGGAGCTCGTTCCGGTCAACGTCAACAGGGACTGGTACCAGACCTGGATGGGCGTGAAGTACGGCGCCTATGGCGACTACACTGCCGCCATGAACGCTCTCGTGATGGCGAACTTCAACTGCTTCGCCGACCAGGTGTACCCGGGCCTTGGCATCAACTACCCGTACATCACTCCTCCGGGTGGAACTGGCTTCGCGCCGGTGCCGCACGCGGGTGACTACACCATCTCTTGGTTGTACTAGTACTCGGGTAAGCCATACGGCTTCACGGGGCGGCCTTCGGGCCGCCCTTTTTTCGTGTGTGTGCCAGGCATGGCGCGAAGCGACGTGACTGGCGCAGTCATGTCGGTCGCGACCGGGGAGGGAAACCGAGCCGGGAAGTAGCTTGGGGGTGGAAGTTCTCTGGAGACCGCCGTGTGCGGAGCCGTACCCACGGTGGTGTGAGAGGACGACGCCGGTCAGGGGCGCCCCCTACTCGATGAGATCGCTGACCAGAGCCCGCCATAGCGGGGTCCGCCTCGCCGCCCGCGATCCGAGGCGGCAAGACCGCCTGCAGAAACAGCTGCTTGGAAAATCCGCGGTCAGGGTGTATCATCATGCTTTGCTCCGTGACTGTAGTCACAGGGCGCTCCCGGAACCGCCTGTCAGGGCTGGAATTCCCGCGAAATCACAGTCGCATCAAATTGACACGTGGATTTTCCGGTCGCTATACTGACCTATGGAGGTGATCATGAAGTACCTCGATTCCAGGCGCTTGAGACAAGCTGCGCCCGCCCTGGTCGTGATCGCCGCCCTCGCATCCCTGCCCTCTCCCGGATTCGCAGAGGAGGGAGAGTGCTTCACGTTCCAGCTTCCGCTGCTGTTTGACTCCTCCAACAACTGCGCCGCCACCTACGAAAACCCGCGCGCGATCCAGACCAAGATCTTCTACTGGAACGGCAAGACCGAGCTGATGTTCAACCGGGGCAATGAGCTCTCCCTGCTCGACATCAGCAACCCCATGAATCCGCAGTCCAACGGCTCGACCCAGTGGTACGTGCCCCCAGACGGCGACCGCGACCAGAACCTGTTCAACTACGCGGTGTGCGACGACTGTCGCTACGGCATGGCGGGATTCTCGGGCATGGGCACGGTGCTGTTCGACCTCGGCACTGCCGCCAACCCCCGCTTCGCCGACCGCCACTACTACAACGACGCCGGCAACATCGGCGCGGTGGTCTTCGAGTACGGCGGCCAGGAGTACATCCTGATCAACCGCTTCCCGGGCTGCGTCGGCACCTCCGGCCTCTACCGCTTCAACGGCGTCGACGAGGCCGACCTGCAGGTCGTGGGGTGCGTGAACGCCGGCACGGGCAGCCTCGACGTCAGCGGCGGCTTCTACGTTCCCGGCTCCCCGGCCTACCTCTACGTGGTCGACGGCGGCGACAATGGGCACATCTACCGGATCGATCCCGGCTCGCCCATCGCGCTCACCTACCTGGGCTCGCCCTTCGACGCGCCTCTGGCCTGGGACCAGGGCCTGGCCATCGACCTCGCGACCAACTATGCGGCCACCGCCCGCAACGGCATCCTCAAGCTCTGGGACATCAGCTCGCCCGACAGCCCGGCCCAGATCAAGCAGTGGCAGCCTAACCCCGGCGCCCGCTACGCCTCGGTGGCGATCAAGTACCCCTACCTGTGGGTCGCCGAGCGGGGTGTGCGCGAGACCCTCATGTACAGCATCCTCAACCCGGAAGCGCCCGAGCGCATCGCCCAGGACTTCTGGGAGTACGAGGGCGCTGGTGCCCAGCCCTGGAACACGTACCCGTGCATGGACAACCGCCACGCGGTCTTCACCGACGACGTCGGCTGGCTGTTCGCCGCTCGCTTCTCGGTGCTGGAGCGCTTCGAGGTCCTGGATACGTGTCTCGACGCGGCCCCGCGGGCGATGGTGTCGGTGACCCCGGCCGAGGTCTTCCCGGGCGACCAGGTGACGGTGACCAACACCACCACCTCGACCTACGAGACCGCTGCGGTATGGGTGGAGGACCTGACCGGTGCGTTGGTGGTCGGGAGCGGGGTCATGTCCGGCGCCGAGCCCCTGTCGCGCAGCTTCGACATCCTCATCGACGCGGCGCCGGGCACGGGCTACACCGCGTGGGTGGCCGTGGCCACTACGACCTACCCCTGTGACGACCCGCTCAACAATCCCACGGCCTGCGGCAACCAGGTCGTGAGCCAACCCATCCCCATCACCCGCGACCCCGAGGCGGTCATCATCGTGACTCCGCCGGCGGCCATCACCGGTGACACCATCGAGCTCGACGGCAGCGCCACCGAGGGCCACCCGCAGAGCTTGCTGTGGGAGGTCTACCTCGACGGCTTCGCCTACGAGCCGCCGCCGCCCTTCAATCCCAGCGATGCAGTCAACGACCTCGAGCTCGTGGAGTCCGGGGAGTGGCGGTTCGACCTCACCGCGTCCTACGCCCACAACTTTGGCGGCGGCCCCTGGTCGCACACCGATTCCGAGCTGATGACCGTCTCCTCGGTGGCCGCCGACTTCGACGTCGACACCATCGACCCGGTCAACACCGAGGACATCACCCTCTGCTTCACCGGCATGGTCGCGCCTGACATCGCCAGCGTCGACTATGGCTGGGAGGTGGCGGACAACGCCGACATGAGCGGCCTGAGGTGGGCCTCTTCCACCTGCACCACCGTGGCCGGCTGTACGGACTGCGGGGTCGTGATCCCGGCCGACACCCTGCCCGACGCGGACCACACCTACTGGGTCGAGCTGACCGTCGAGAACACCGACAACAACCACGGCGGCTTTGGCGATGTCTCGACCGCGAAGCAGTCGATGTACGTGCGCGACGGCTCGGTGTCGCTCGACTTCACGGCCGCCCCGTCCAGCCCCGAGATCGGCCAGACCGTGGTCTTCTCGATCGTCGGCGTGACCGGCATCACCAAGGCGACCTGGAACTTCGGCGGCACCCCCTGCGCCGGCTCGGGCTACCAGCAGAGCACCGTCTGCACGCCCAACATCTACTCCGACTGCATGGACCAGCCCTACAACTACTCGAGCTCGGGCTCCAAGACCGTGACCCTGACCGTCCAGGTCGGAGCGGTCTCCTACGGGCCGGTGACCCGCACCGTCAACGTCCAGAGCAGCGGCTCCTGCGGCGGCAGCTCGTGCACCTACTCGATCTCGCCCACCTCGGCGTCGTACACCGCCAGCGGCGGGTCGGGCTCGGTCAGCGTCACCGCCAGCCCCTCCAGCTGCACCTGGACGGCGAGCAGCTCCTCGACCTGGATCTCCATCATTTCGGGCTCGAGCGGGACCGGCAACGGCACGGTGACGTACTCGGTGTCGCCCTCGACCGAGTGCGGGACCCGCACCGGCTACATGACGATCGCCGGACGGACCTTCACCGTGACCCAGCAGGGCGCCAGCTGCTCGGTCGACTTCAGCTACACGCCGACCAACCCCCAGATTGGTCAGACCGTGACCTTCACCGTGACCGGCGGCGCGACGCCGGTGAGCTGGAACTTCGGTGGCGTCGACTGTGACGACAACAGCCCGACCATGAGCTGCACCGCCTGGCCCAGCCTGTGCATGACCGTGGAGTGGGTCTACGCCTCGGCCGGGGCGAAGACCGTGACCTTCACCGCCGTGGAGGGGTCGGCCGCCAAGACCGTCACCGTCGGCTCGAGCGGCACCTGCCCCGAGGACTGCGAGTCGGACGGGCCGCCCATCGCCAGCTTCACGATGGCGCCCAACCCGGCTCGGGTGGGTGACACGGTGACCTTCAGCGACACCTCGGGGATGAAGGTTCTGGCCGCGGACTTCAACTGGACTCCGGTCAGCCCCAAGATCGGCCAGAGCGTCACCTTCCACATCACCGGGGTCGGCTCCGTGACCTCGGCGGTGTGGGACTTCGGCGCCGGCGGCTGCGGCGACTATGACCAGAGCACGACCTGCACCCCAACGCCGCCCTTCCTCGACTGCATGTACCAACCCTTCGAGTACGCGACGGCCGGGACCTTCAACGTCAGCCTGCGGGCGAGCGGCGGGGCGGCCGTCAGCAAGCAGATCGTGGTCCAGAACGAAGGTGCGTGCGGCGGCGGCGGCAGCTGCTCCTATACGATCTCGCCGACCTCGGAGAGCTTCCCTGCGCTCGGCGGATCGGGCAGCGTGTCGGTCTACTCTCAGGCCGGCTGCACCTGGACCGCGACCACCAACTCGACCTGGATCCACATCACCTCAGGCGCGTCCGGTTCCGGGTCAGGGGTCGTCAACTACTCGGTGGACACCAACACCGGCGCCCAGCGCAGCGGCAGCATGACCATCGCCGGCAGGAGCTTCCAGGTCACCCAGGCTGGTGCCGGCGGCGGTGGGGACAACACCGCGCCCACCGAGTGGCACTGGACGGTCAAGCTGGGCTCGGTCACGATCGTGACCTCGGATGAGCAGGGCTTCAGCTACGTCTTCGACGCGCCGGGTGAGTACCAGGTGACTCTGCTGGCCGCCAACTGCGCCGGCTCCGACTCGAGCGTGCAGACGCTCGTGGTGGAGGAGGTTCCGGTTCCCGAGGACTTCGTGGTGCCGGCCGCGGCGCACACCGAGGGCCAGAACCAGACCATGTGGGTGTCCGACCTGTCGATCTTCAACCCGGGCAGCGAGAGTGTGGTCGCCAACATCGAGTTCCTCAAAGAGGCGACCAACAACACCACCGGAGTCAACCCCGGCCGAATCATCAGCATCCCCTCCAAGGGCACCGACGTGCGGGAGGACGTGCTCGGCTGGATGGGTATCACGGACGACCAGAAGGGCTCCCTGAGCATCAAGTTCGAGGGTGGTGACGGCAGTACCCCGGTGATCATGTCGCGCACGTACAACGACACCCCCAACGGCACCTACGGCCAGTTCGTGCCGGCCGTGCCGGTGCTGCCCTCGGAGGCGGACAGCGTCTACCTGACCGGTCTCGTGCACAACGCGAGCTACCGCACCAACGTCGGCGTCGCCAACCTCGGTGAGACCGGGGTGACCGACATCGAGCTCAGGATTCTCGGTCCGGACGGAACCCAGCTCGGCGCGTACGTGGTCGCGGTGCCCGGGCTGAGCACGGTGCAGGTGGTCAACGTGGCCGAGAAAGCCGGCGTCACCGAGCCCCTCGACTTCTTCTCGGTCGAGGTCTACACCGCACAGCAGAACGTGACGGTCTACGCCTCGGTCATCGACAACTCCACCGGCGACCCGCTGCTGTACGCGCCCTACACCCTGGACGACTCCGAGGTCTTCGTGCCTGGCGTCGCCCACCTGCCCGGCGCCAACGACTCCCTGTGGCGCTCGGACATCACGTTCTTCAACCCCACCACCGAGCGCATTGAGGCCATCCTGTACTACATCCCCGAGATCGACCTCGGCTTCCTCTCGTACCTCAACATTGGCCTCGAGGCGGGCGAGGTGCTCTACCTGCCCGATGTCCTGGGCGATCCGCTGCTGGTGGGCGGGCAGACCAACACCAAGGGCTATTTCATCATCCGCTCCGAGGCCGGTGTGGCGCCGTACATCGCGGCCCGCACCTTCAACCAGACCGAGGCCGGGACCTTCGGCCAGAACCTCATGGTTTATGGCGACTCGGACGAGATTGCCGAGCACCGGACCGCCTCCATCCCGGGCGTGATCAACAACGCCGAGTTCCGTACCAACCTCGGGCTGCTCAACTTGAGCCCGGACACGCCGGCCTCGGTCGAGCTCAAGGTCTACGACAAGTTCGGAACTCTGATGGGCTCGCACCCCGGCTACCCGCTCGATGCCGAGCAGTTCGTGCAGTTCGACCTCTTCGGGGCGGTCGGCCTGGGCGAGGTCGACCTCTACGCGTCGGTGGAGTTCAACGTCGTGGCGGGCGGGCCGGTGGCGGCCTACGCCTCGGTGGTGGACAATCAGACCGGAGACCCGATCCTGATTCCGGCCGAGCCGGCTCTGCAGTAGCGACGCTGGTCGGAAACGTCTGCAGCTCCAACGGGGGGTGGGCACACCCCCCGTTTTCTCACCCCGAGCTCGGGCCTCAGGAGTGCCGTACTTGGTGTGCCGTCGAGCTGTGCGCGTTCGCTATCGGCAACGGGCTCGGGACCGGAGATCGCGAACCTGTCCAGAGCTCAGGCTGTGGCGTGCGTCAGCGGGGTAGGGGGCCGGTGTGGGCGGTCAGTCGCCCTCCTCGATCTCTTGGAGGCGCTTGGGGCTGAGGAACAGCGTGGGGTCAAACGGGCCGTGCACCGCGGCCACCGACTTGACGATGGAGGCGTGAGGCGTGGCCACGCCTTGGGAGTCGATCCCCTCCATGAGGATGTTGGTGGGCAGCCGGATCGTGCCACCCACGGGCTGGGAGCCGAGGATGCGGTAGCGGATGCCCTCCCTCGCCACGCTGGCGAACTCCAGCGGCGGCACGAACTCGGCGGAGAGGACGGTGTGGTCCTTCTGCGAGACGTGGATCTTCCAGGTCGTGTTCATGACCGGGCTGGAGAAGAAGTTGGGCCTGAAGCTGGCGATCAGCAGCCACGTGGGTATCCCCTGCAGCTCGCTCGCCACCGGGCCGCTCAGCGTCACTCCCTCCATGGTCAGGGAAAAGGGCAGCAGCAGCGGGAAGAGACGCTGGTGGCAAAAGCCCACGGCCATGCCCGGAGCCTGGGGTCGGACGTCGAGCACGCCCCTCTGAGCGACCCACCCCGAGTCGCCGCTGCGGACGGCGACGATATCGTCCGGCCGCTCGAGACGCAGGTGCTCGAGCTTGACGGTGCTGACGTAGGCGCGCACGGTCTTGACGGCGCTGCTGCCGTCGGCGGTGGTCTCCTCCTCGCGGATGTTGAGCTCGAGCACACCGAGATTGGAGAAGGTCTCGAGCCCTCCCACCGCGTCGAGCATGCGGTCGAGGATCTCCTCGGTCGTGGGCTCCGCGGCCCAAATCAGGTTGGGCGAGGCGGCGCAGACGAGCGTACACAGAAGGGCGAACGCGAACCTGGGGGATGAAGCTGTGCGCATGTGTATTGGATCTCCCTCGTGCTGAGCGTGCCAGAGTGGCCGGCTCGGGCCCGGCGCGATGACGGTGACGCAAGCGTCGTGCCAGGCCATGGTATTGTACCCTCCGCCATGGCTCCAGAAAAGGACGCTGTTGTCGTCGACGGTGTCTTCAAGGCCTACCGCGTCTATGCCGCCCCCTCGCAGCGCCTGCGGCGGCTGGCGGGTCTGAGCAGCCGCCACCTCGACTTCGAGGCCCTGCACGACGTGAGCTTCACGGTCCCGCGGGGCGAGGCCCTGGGCATCATCGGCGAGAACGGAGCCGGCAAGTCGACGCTGCTCAAGATCATCGCCGGGACCACCCGTCCGACTCTGGGCGCGGCGCACGTCAACGGGGTGGTGGCGGCGATTCTCGAGCTCGGCGCGGCCTTCCACCCCGAGTTCACCGGCCGCGAGAACGCCGTCCTCTATGGCGCCCTGCTCGGGCTCGAGCGGTCCGAGATGCTGCCCCGCCTGGGCGCGATCCTGGACTTCGCTGAGCTCGGCGAGTTCATCGACCACCCCCTCAAAAGCTACTCCACGGGCATGGGCATGCGCCTGGCGTTCGCCGTGGCGACCCACGTCGACCCCGACGTGCTGGTCATCGACGAGGCCCTGGCCGTGGGAGACGGCTACTTCCAGAAGAAGTGCGTGGACAAGATCCTCGACATCAAGGGGCGCGGCGCGACCATCCTCTTCTGCTCCCACGCCATGTACTACGTCTCGATGTTCTGCGACCGGGCTCTGTGGCTGCGCCAGGGCCGGGTGGAGAAGGTGGCCGGCGCCACGTCGGTGGTGGAGGCCTACGAGAGCTACCTCCTGACCCGGGAGAAGCGCCGCCTCGGTGACCAGGGGTCTGCCCAGCCGGTCACGGTCGGGGCCAAGGTGGGACGCATCTCGCGCCTCGAGGTCGTGGGCCTCAAGGAGCGGACCCTGGAGCTGGAGCCGGGCGCCCGCCTGACAGTCGAGATCGAGGTGCAGAGCGTCCGCGCCGAGGAGGCCTTCCACGTCGGTATCGCCCTCGACACCCTCGACGGCCGCTGCGCCCTCGGGGTGTCCACGACCTGGGACCGCTGCGAACCCCTGCAGGGCCGCGAGCGCTACACGGTGCGTCTGGACGTGCCCCAGCTGCCGTTGGCCTCCGGGACCTTTCACCTGTCGGCGTTCCTGCTCGACGACACCGGGCTCCACGTGCACGACCAGGTCGTGCTGCCCGAGGCGGTGCGCGTGAGCCCCCCGCAGTGGACGCCCTCGCTGCTCGCGGTTGCCCACTCCTGGGAGCTGGAATAGCATGCCTGGTCGGGCGCGAGCAGGGAAACGGACACGCCTGCTGGCGCCTCGGCCCCCTGCGGCTCGTCGTGATGGACGATGATGCTGCGCGTCAACTACCTGCTCGAGGACACGGCGCTGTTCGGGGGCGTCAAGATCGCCCTCCATCAGGCCGAGCTCCTGCACCGTGCCGGCCACCGGGTGGCGGTCGTCAGTCGGGGGAAGAAGCCGGAGTGGTTCCCGATGGAGGCGACGTTCCTGCAGGTCGAGTCTCTCGTCGGCGACCAGGTTCCGGAGGCCGACCTGCACGTGGCCACCTTCTGGACCACCATCGCGGCCGCGGTCGCGCAGCCCTCCGGTCAGGCGGTCCAGTACTGCCAGGGCTTCGAGGCCTCCTACACCCACAACCAGGACGAGCACCCCCGCATCCTCGACGCCTACGCCACGCCCATCCCGGGCATGGCCCTGGCACCCCACCTGGCCTGCATTCTGGGCGAGCGCTTCGGTCGTCCGGCCCGGGTCGTACCGCCGGCCCTCGAGCCGCACTGGAGGCCGCGGCGCCGGCTGGGACTGCACCGTGTCCCGCGAGTGCTGGTGGCGCACCCGTTCGAGAACGACTGGAAGGGCGTGGCTACGGCCCTCGAGACGGTGCGCATCCTGCGCGCAGGGGGCCGGGCCCTGCGCCTCATCCGCCTCTCCCAGTGGCCGCTCGGCGCGGCCGAGCGTCAGCTGCTCGAGCCCGACGAGTACCACCACCACCTGCGACCGCCCGAGGTGGCGCGGCTGATGGCGGGCTGCGACCTCCTGCTGGCGCCCTCCTGGGAGCAAGAGGGCTTCGGTCTGCCGGTGCTCGAAGCCATGGCCTGCGGGCTGCCGGTGGTGGCCTCGGCCATCCCGGCCTTCCGCTGGTTCGCCGCCGAGGCGGCCGCGCTGGTCCCGCCGCGCGACCCCGAGGCCCTGGCCGCGACGGCCGAGGCGGTCATTGCTACCCCCGGGCGCTGGCGGCAGATGCGCCGTGCTGGCCTGGTCGCGGCCCGCGCTTTCTCCGAGCAGGCAGCGCTGGCGGCGGCAGAGGAGGCCCTGCGCTGGGTGGCCGACGGCCGCTGGAGGAGCGAGCCGTGAGGCTGTCCCTGGTCACCGTGACGCACCGTTCCGCAGCAGTCCTGCCGCGCCTTCTCACCAGCTTCTCGAGTGAGGTCGAGCGGCTCGGCATCGAGGCCCAGGTGGTGGTGGTCGAGCAGTCCGAGGGCTTGGACCAGGTGTCTGAGCAGTGCCTCGACCTGGTCGACATCGTGCTCGGCCGGCCCAACCGCGGCTACGCCGCCGGGGTCAACGCTGGGGTCGCGGCGAGCGCTGGCGACACCCTGCTGCTGGTCAACCCGGACATCGAGCTCCTGCCCGGCAGCCTGGAGCCCCTGCTCGAGGCCCTCGACGGGGGCTGGTCGGTGGTCGGCCCGCAACTGGCGTGGGACCGCGAGGGAACGGTGCTCCTGCCCGTCCCCGAGGACCCCTCGCCGCGGGCCGAGCTGTGGCGGGCGGCGCGGCGACGCTGGGACTGGGCGTGGCGCCGCGGTCTCGACGGTCATCTCGGGCTGTGCTGGCGACTGTGGCGGCTCGAGGGCGTCGAGCGGGTAGCTTGCCTGCGGGGACCTCTGCTCGCGCTCCGCCGCTCACAGTGGGACCGGCTGGGGCCCATGGACGAGGGCTACTTCCTGTACTACGAGGAGACGGAGTGGCTGTGGCGCGCGCACCTCGGGGGCGCCCGGCTGGGCCTCGTCGGCCGGGCTCGGGTGGTGCACGGCTTCGGACACTCCACCCGCTCCCTGGAGGGTCGGGAAGAGCTGGAGCGGCGGTCGCGGCAGCGCTTCCTCGCGCGCAACTACTCGCGGGCCGCGCGCTGGGCCCTGGGCGGCATCGCATCGCGGCACGGCGTCGAGCCCGGTCTGGCTCACGAGGTGGCGGGCCCGCACGACGTTCCGCCTCTCGCGGTCGACATGTGGGTGCTCTCGCCATTTGCCCACCTCATGCCGGCGGCCGGCTGGGTCGGCGGTGAAGGGCTCCCACCGCGGGTGGCCGAGCTCACCGCGCGCGGCGCCTGGTTCCTGGCGGCGGCCAGCCGTCGCGGCGACCGCTGGCAGCTCGCAGGTTGCTGGCGATGGGGTCCGGCATGAGTGAGGGCGAGCTCATCTTCCGTCCCTATGCGCCTGGCGACGAGCGGGCGATCAATGATGCCTTCAACGAGGTCTTCGGGCTCGAACGGCCGCTCGACGAGTGGTTGTGGAAGTACCCGCCCGAGCCTGGTGGCCGGCCGATCATGCTCGCCCTCCAGGACGACGAGCTGCTCGCGGTCTACGGCGGCCTGCCGGCGCGGCTGCAGGTGGACGGCAGGACGTGGTCGGCGGTCCAGATCGTGGACGTGCTCTCGACCCCTGCCGCGCGACGCCGGCTCGCGCGCCGGGGGGTGTGGGTGCGCACCGTCGAGGAGTTCTTCCAGGTCTTTGGCGAGTCGGGGCGCTACCCGCTGCTGTACGGGTTCCCCGGGCGGCGGGCCCTGCGCCTCGGCGTTCTCCAGCTCGGCTACGACGCGCTCGAGCCGCAGACCATCGGCTACTTGCGACGGGCTCGAGGTGCGGCGCGCTCTGACCTGGGGCGCCTCCTCTACCGCGCCGAGCTGGCCCGGGACTGGGAGCCCCGTCTCGACGTCCTCTGGCGCCGGGTTCGTCCGTGGTACCCGGTGGCCATGGTGCGTGACGCCGAGCGTTCCACGCGCCGGCTCGCCGGCCGCCCCCGGGTGCGCTACCACCGTTTCCTGGTCACGCCTCGGATCTCGGACCAGCCGGTGGCCTTTGCCGCCTTCCGCACCGACGGGAAACGCTGCCAGTGGGTGGACCTGGTGTGGGACCACGGCCACCCCGGCGCTCTCGCCCTGTTGTCGCGGCTCGGTGCCAGGCTGGCCGAGCAGACCGCGATCGAGGGCGAGGAGATGTGGCTGAACGGCGATCCTGCGGCGGTGGCGCGACTCGAGTCCCTGGGCTTCACCTGCTGCGACGAGCCCAATGGCCTGGTCCTGGTGGCACGGTCGTTCAGCCCCTCACTCGACGTGACCTCCTTCGACGGCCGCATCTACCTGACGATGGCCGATGCGGACCTCGTATGAACCGCGAACACGGGAAGAGCGCCAAGAACACCACCAAGTCTGTGATTGACAGAGCGTTGCGTTCTTTGCGTCGTGGCGGTTCAATGACTCACCTGAATCGTCCCGGGTCGCGATCGAAGATGATGTCGAGTCGGCGTATGGTGACGCCGTGACCGTCGTCGCCTGGACCCTGCTGCCGTTGCTCGCGCTGCACCTGTGGATGTGGCGACGCTGGCGGGCCGGGCTGCGCTTCCAGCTGCTGGTGGACGTCGTCCTGCTGGCGGTGGTCGGGCCCGCCCTGGTGCGCGGCGCCGACCTCAATCCGGTGCGCTGCTTGTCTGGGGCGGCGCCCTTCGACCACTGGCAGTGGAGCCCGGTGACCCAGGCGCAGCCGACCCAGTCGGACCTGGTGCTCCAGTTCCACCCCTGGTGGGCCGAGGCACGCCGCCAGCTGGTCCGTGGCGAGCTGCCGCTGATCAGCGACCGCATGGGCGGCGGCTTGCCCCTGCTCGCCAACGGCCAGAGTGGGCTGGCCGCTCCGTTGACCCTGCCGCTGTGGCTGCTCGGCGCCGAGCGCGGCACCACCGTCATGGCCTGGTGGAAGCTGGAGCTGGCGGCGCTGGGGGCCTTTCTCTACCTCTTTCGCCGCTGGCGCTTGCGCTGGTCCGCGGCGGCGGTGGCCGGGCTCGCCTATGGCTGCGGCTGCTACCAGGTGGCCTGGCTGCTGGTGCCCTTGGCCTGGGTGACGGCCCTTCTGCCGTGGGTGTGGTGGCTGGTCCACCGCGCCCTCGATCGTCGCCAGGGCCTGGGCGCGAGTCTCGCTGCCGGCGCGCTCGCAGGCTGGCTCGTGGGCTGCGGCCTCCACCCCGAGACCGCGGCCATCGTGGTCGGCTCGAGCTGGATGATGGCCCTCATCTTCCACCCCCGGCGTTGGACGCGCGTGGCGCTGATGGCCGCGCTCTCGCTGCTGGTGGCGGCGTCCCTGAGCTGGCCGACCATCGGCTACATCGGCGGCTCGGCGCGTCTCGAGCACTCGCGGGCGACCCGGCCCAACCTGGAGGGACTGAGCCTCGAGGTGCAGGTGGCGGCGGCGCGCCAGCTCCTGATCCCGGCGCTCAACGGCCACCCTGGCCGCGGCGACTGGCGGGCGCCCTTCCCGCACGCCCCGGCCGCCACTGGCGTCGGCGGGGCGGCCCTGGCCCTGCTCGCGGCCGGCGCGGTCCGCCGGCGGCACCGCCGCCTGCTGCTCGCTGCCCTCGCCGGTCTCGCCGTGGCGGCCGTGCTCGCCTATCGCGTGCCGCCGCTCGATGACCTGCTGGTGCGGCTGCCTCCGCTCGACCGCATGACCTTGCCCCGTTTTGCCGCCCTCGTTCCCTGGTCCCTGGCGCTGTGGGCGGGTCTGGCAGTCGAGGGTGCGTTGGCCGGGCGCCGGCGCGCCGTGGCCGGGCGGCTGGTGCCGGTGGCCGTGCTGGCCACGGTCGCGTTGCTCGGGGCGCCATGGCAGCTGCGTCCCCTCGACCTCGCCCTGGTCGGGTTGACCGTGGCCCTGGCTGCGGCGGCTGTGGCTTTGGTGCTGCGGCCCGGCTGGCTGGCAGCCGCGGTGGCGGTCGAGATGGCGCTGCTGGCGGTAGGGGTTAACCCGGTGGCCGCTGCGAGCGATCGCCTGCCGCGACCGCCCGTGGTAGCCGAGCTCGTGCGCCGCGTGGCCGAGCAGGGCGGTCGGGTGCTCGGTCTCGACGCGGCGCTGCCGCCCAATCTGGCCAGCCGCTACGACCTCGCCGACCTGCGTGCCTTCGACCCGCTGCGGCCGGCCCCCTTTGCCGCTTTCATGGGGCTGCTCGGCGAGCCGGAGCCGATCCTCGGCGGGCCGCTGCGGAAAGCCCCGGCCGGTCTCTGCGGGGCGTGGTCGGTGCGTTACCTGGTGACGCCACCGGGCAGCGACGCGCCGGGCTGGCGACCGGTGTGGCGAGACGGCTCGGCCGCGATTTGGGAGAATCCCGACTGGCTGCCCGAGCTGCGCGTCGTAGGCCGCACCCTGGCCGTGGACCGGTCGGCGTGGTCGACCCTGCTTGGGGTCGCAGTCGATTTCCGCACAACGGCCGTGGTCGCGCCCGGGTCGCCGCTGGCGGCCGCAAGCTCCGTTTCGCTGGCGGACGTGGTGCTCGACCCGGCCCGGGTTGCGGCGACCGTGAGCTGTGACGGCCCCTGCCTGCTCGTCCTCGCGCGTCCCTGGGCGCCCGGCTGGCGGGCCGCGATCGACGGCAGGCCGGCGCCCCTGGTCCTCACCGACCTGGCTGGCCTCGGGGTGGCGGTGCCGGCCGGTGAACGGCGCGTGGAGCTTCGCTACAACCCCTGGCGCTGGTAGCGCTCGTCGGGCACGGGTGCGGGGGCGGACGTCACGCGCTCTCTGGAGCGTGCTCGCGATAGATCAGCCAAAGGTTGCGGATGTAGACGATCCAGCCTGCGGCTTGGCCGAGGACGCCGACGATGTCGCGCCGCCACAGGAAGTAGGCCAGCAGCATGGTCGCCCCGACCAGGCTCATCCACCAGAAGCCCACCGGCACGACCGAGCGCCGACTGCGCTCGCTGACCAGCCACTGCAGGATCATGCGACCGGTGAACAGGAGCTGACCGAGGAGGCCGAGCGCCACCCAGGCCATGCCCGCCGGGCTGGTGATGTTGAGCAGGCGCATGAGCCAGCTCTGCTGCCGGCTCTCGTCGTACAGGCGGCTGGCGAGCTCGTCCGGCCGCACGCGCTCCTCGCTGCCGTCGAGGCGGGTGAGCACGTAGACGTGCCCGTCGGCACCGTCCGGCTCGAGACGGACCTTGCGCACGCCGGACGGGAGCGGCTTGATCCGCAGCTCGAGGGGCGCGTGGAGATCCAGGCCGCGGGCGCTGTCCTGCGGGTCGCTGGGAGCTGCGAGCCCGGGCGAAGGGGCAGCCAGGAGCAGGGTCAGCGCGAGCAGCGTGAGCGAGGGCAGGCGCGTCACTTGAGCTCCCACCTCAGGTGACGGTCCTGCAGCCAGCGCACGCCGAGGGCGTCGCGCAGGCCGCGCAGGGCCCGGTCCCAGGTGCCGTACTTGGAGCGACCCGACTGCCGCGGGGAGTGGCGCACCGGCACCTGACGGATGCGCGCGCCGCGGAAACGGATCAGGGTGGGCAGGAAGCGGTGCATACCGTTGAAGGCCGGGAGCTCGCGCAGGGCCTCGGCGCGGAACACCTTGATGGGGCAACCGGTGTCGACGATGTCCTCGCGCGTGAGCCAGTTGCGCACCTGGTTGGCGAAGCGGGAGGAGAAGCGCCTCCAGCCGCTGTCCCGACGCGCAGCGCGGATGCCCACCACGGCGTCCACACCTTCGGACTCGAGTAGCTCGAGCAGGGTCGGCAAGTCCTCGGGGAAGACCTGGAGATCGGCGTCGAGGGTAGCGACCAGGCGCCCACTGGCATGCCTGAAGCCGGCGTAAAGCGCGGCCGACTGGCCGCAGTTGGCCTCGAAGTGGAGCACGCGCAGCCGGGGCTCGGCCACGGCCAGCTCATCGAGGCGCTCGCCCGAGCCGTCGCTGGAGCCGTCGTCCACCGCCACCAGCTCCCAGCTGACGCCGGTTCCGTCGAGGGTCGAGCGGACCCGCTCGAGCAGCGGCTTCAGGTTCTCGAGCTCGTCGTACACCGGGACCACGACCGATAGCGTGGGTTGCCGATCTCCCTGGCTCATGACGCGCCCAGGGTAGCATCGACCGCGGGTCGATTCGCGCCGCCGTGCTCGGCCGTGCGGCCTTGCTGACTCTCGGCTACCCGCGCACCCCGCCCAGGGTCCAGCCCTCGAGTGCCTGGCGGAAGGTCTCCTCCTCCCGGTCCCAGCGACTGCCGTCCCAGCCCGCGGCGGCGGCCAGTACCGGCCGCAGGGCCGGCAGGAGGTGGAGGGCGAGGTCGGGCTGCCACATTCCGATCCGGACGCGGCGCAGGAGCAGGTCGTCGAGGTGCAGCACTGCCCCCCAGCGGATGTGGGCATAGACCTCGGCCGGCGACAGGTCGGTCGCGTCAGCAAGCGGCGCCAAATCGGCGGGTCTGCCGGCGAGCAGGGGCAGGTGCCAGGCCAGGGCGCCGAGCCGTCGCGCTGCGCCTGCCGCCACCGCCGGCTCGAGGCCGAGCTCGGTCGCGAGCCGTGGTCCCAGGTCGCGCGGCGCCAGGCCGGCCAGGGCGGTGCCCGGGGTGGCGCAGCGGCTGGCCAGCCGGGAGCGCTCCTCGGGCAGCAGCTCGAGGGCCGCGTCCACCGCCGACTCGGCGGTGGCGCGCCAGGTGGTGAGCTTGCCGCCGGCCACCGACAGGATCCCCCGCTCGTGCCAGATGTCCTCCTCGCGGCTGGCCTCGGACGGGTCCTCGGCATGGGTGTCAAGGATCGGGCGCAGGCCGGCAAAGGCGCCGCTCACCGAGGAGCGGTCGAGGGCGCGGCCGGGGAAGGCTGCGAGCGCCGCGCGCAGCAGGTAGTCGATCTCGGCCGCCGTCGGCCTGGGGTCGTCGAGCGGGCCCTCGGCGTAGATGTCGGTGGTACCGAAGAGCACGCCCTCGGGGTGGGGGATGAGGAAGACCGGGCGGCCGTCGTCGGGCGACGGGATGGTGACCGCGACCTTGATCGGCAGCAGTCGGGTGGGCAGGATCAGGTGGACGCCGCGCGACGGGCGCAGGGTGGCGCCGGTGATGCCGAAGCGCTCGCGCACGACGTCGGTCCACACCCCGCTGGCGTTGACCACCACTCGGCCGGCGAGGGTCAGAGTCTTCCCGCTCTCGAGGTCGCGGGCGACGACCGTCGTGGTCTGGTCGGCGTCATTGCGGGTTCCCTCGAGCAGCTCGCAGCGGCTCAGGATCGCCGCTCCGTAGGCCTGGGCCGTGGCGGCCACGGCCAGAGTCAGGCGGGCGTCGTCGGCCATGGCGTCGGCGTAGTGCAGGGCGCGGTCGAGGCGCTCGGTCGAGAGCCCCGGCGCCACCTCCTCGACCTCGGCGGCGGAGAGCTGACCGTGCTTCTCGGGCCGGCCCGTGAGCTGGTCGTACATCCAGAGGCCGAAGTCGATCTTCCAGCCCGGGGTCTCGTCGCCGAAACGGGTCGGATAGAGGAAGCGGATGGGCTGGACCAGGTGCGGGTTGAGGTCGAGCAGGCGGTCGCGCTCGCGGCAGGCCAGGCGGGTGATGCGGAGCTGCATCTGGCGCAGGTAGCGCAGCCCGCCATGGATCAGCTTGGAGGAGCGGGACGAGGTGCCGGAGGCGATGTCGCCGCGCTCCAGGAGCACGGTGCGCAGCCCGCGCTGGGCCGCGTCGAGGGCGATGCCGCAGCCGGTGATGCCGCCACCGACCACGATCAGGTCGAAGGTCTCGACCAGGCCGCGCACCGCTGCGTCGCGCCAGTGCTGGTGGAACACCTAGGCCTCCAGCCGGTCCTCGGCGTCGAGCAGCACGTGCGGGTTGAGGATGCGGGTGGGGTCCATGTGGCGGGCCGCTGCCTCGACCAAGGCCTTGCCATGGCGACCGGCCTCGGCCTCGTACCAGGGGGCGTGCCACTGGCCGACGCCGTGGTGGTGGCTGAGGGTCGCGCCCCTCGCCACCAGGGCCGTGGTCGCGGCGCGCTTGACCGTTGCCCAGCGGGCGATGCTGGCCTCGGCCTCGGCCGCGCAACGGAAGAAGAACGTGAAGTAGAGCGAGGCGCCGTCGCGGTAGGGGTGGGAGAGATGGCAGAGGACCGCCACCCGCTCGTTGTCCGCGGTGAGGGCTCCGGCGATGACCTGCCCCAAACGGGCGTGGGTCGCGAGCACGGCCGACCACGGCACCGCCGTCTCCAGGGTGTCGGTGGCATAGCCCAGGTCGAGCAACGACTCGCGCAGGTAGGGCAGCCTGAAGCGGTCCCGCTGCCAGTGGCGGCCGGGGCCGCGGCCGAGCGACACGCCGCGGTGACGGCGGAGGGCTCCCCGGGCGCAGCGGAGGATGTCATCGACGGTCTCGGGGTCGCCTGCCGCGGCGTACAGCATGAGGCACGCCGTCCGGCCGATCCCACGTGCTTTCAAGTATATGCGCACGAGTCTCGGAGCCGACGCCGAGGCCATGCCGACGGCCATGGCAACCTCGGTCTCGGGCGCGTCGGAGAGGCGGAGCATGGTCAGGGGCAGGCCGCGGGTGAGCAGCTCGCGGGCCGCTGCCGCCCCCTGCTCGAGGCCGGGGAAGAGCGCCGCCTCGACCGCGGTGGTCTGGGGACGCGGTCGGACGCGCAGGGTGGCCTCGGTGATGACCCCGAGCCGACCCTCGCTGCCCATGACCAGCTGGCGGAGGTCAGGGCCGGCGGCCGAGGCGGGCAGCACCGGCAGCCGCAGCCGGCCGGCCGGGGCCGCCACCTCGAGGCCAGCGACCATGCCCTCGATGCGACCGTAGCCGAGGGACTCCTGACCCGAGGAGCGCGTCGCCACCCAGCCGCCGACCGTGGAAAGCTCCCAGGATTGGGGGAAATGGCCGAGGGTGAAGCCGTGCGCGGCCAGGGCGGCCTCCACGGCAGGGCCGGTCGTGCCGGCGCCGAAGGTGGCGAGCCCGGACTCGGCGTCGAGCTGGCGCAGACCGGACAGCGCGGCGAGGTCGAGGGAGAGGGTCGGCGTGTCCGAGGGCAGCACGTTGACCCCACCGGTGACCGAGGTGCCGCCGCCCCAGGGGATGACCCGGACCCCGGCCGCCGTGCACAGCGCGAGCAGCTGCTCGACGTTAGCCGGCGATGCGGGACGGCAGACCGCGTCGGGCAGGGTGATGCCGCACCCGGCGCGCAGGCGGATGACGTCGGGTAGGGCCTGGCCGCGGCTGTGGAAGAGGCGGTCTCGGGGGTCGGTGGAGATGACTCCAGGCAGGTCGGGGAGGGGTCGAGGGGCCACCCCCGGCGGCGCGGCCAGACCGAGCGTCGGGTGCAAAGCCGAGCCGATCTCGCGCTCCAGCCACTGCCGGAGCTGCGCCGACGCCGGCACCGATTCGCCCTCGAAGCCCCAGCCGCCCAGGCGCCGGGAGCGCGTCCCTGATGGGCTGTTCATTGCGATCGAGTATAGCTTGGTAGGGGCAGGGTGACGGACACGCGGGGTAGGATTCCAGTGCCTCGAGATGGCAACAGGCCGCCGCTGAACCGCGAAGACGCGAAGGACGCAAAGATCTGAATATGAAACCTTTGCGTTGAACCTCTGGCACCCTTGGCGGCTTTGCGGTTCAGACTGAAGAGTCGATGCTGTGCCCTCGGCCGAGCTCAGGCCAGGCTCTCCTCTACTTCCTCGAGCAGGCGCCGGACTCCCTCGGTGAACGTCGCCTCGGGCGGGAGCAGGCTGAGGACGAGGTGACCCTCGGCCGCGAAGTCGAAGAAGTAGCCCGGGAACACGCCCACCCCCCGGCGCTCGAGAAGACGCACCGCCAGGGTTTCCTCGTCGCTCACCGTCGGGACGCGCAGCACCACGCTCCAGCCGCCGGCCGGCGCTAGCACCGAGACCGCCGGGACCGTGGCCGCGAGCCCGTGCAGCGTCTCCAGGTTGCGCCGGCAGCGCTCGCGGATGGCCGCCGCC
>Ga0316620_10000315_pt1 | contig 19307 bp, 14 predicted proteins | sample OWC_Aug_M1_C1_D5_FD_207651 | JGI IMG/M metagenome (GOLD analysis project Ga0316620, IMG submission 207651) | Wetland soil microbial communities from Old Woman Creek delta, Ohio, United States - OWC_Aug_M1_C1_D5_B | ecosystem: Environmental > Terrestrial > Soil > Wetlands | place: USA: Ohio... | reverse complement strand
CTCGACAGTCCGCATGTGAAAAAGTCGGCGGCAAAAGCCCTGCCCGTGTTCTTCCGTGTCCTGAAAGCTTTCTGTTGAGGGCCGTTACCGGCATTGCACGCCATCGCGCACTCGTTTGCCGAGCTCTCCCATGAATAATCCGGGTTAAGGCTCCTCATTGTTCTAATCATAGAGCTCTTCTCATGAGTTTTGACGCAGATGGTGACCATGAGGTAGGATGATCGCCGCCCTGAGATCACCGACCATGGCGCGCCGTCAGGCCGCAAGGAGGAGTCCGTGACATCGTGGAACTCGATTGATGAAGCGCTGACGTTTGCGATCGGCGAAGAGCAGGCGGCTGCGGATTTTTACACGCGGCTGGCGCAGCGTACGAACGTACCGGGGATGAAGCAGGCTTTGCTGGGTTTTGCCCAGGAAGAAATGACGCACAAATCCAAGCTCGAGGCCATCCGGAGTGGCGGCACCATTGCATTCACACCCCAGCGGATTGCCGATCTGAAGATCGCGGAATACGTCGTGAACGTAATGCCCGATCCGGAGATGAGCTATCGCGACGCCCTGATCGTAGCCATGAAGAAAGAAAAGGCAGCCTTCCGCCTGTACAGTGACCTTGCTGCCGGCGCACCGGATGAGGCCTTGAGAAGCACCTTCCTGGCGCTGGCCCAGGAAGAGGCGAAACACAAGCTGCGATTCGAGGTGGAGTTCGACGACCTGCTCACGGAGAATTGATCTGTCCGCCCTCCGGCAACTGCCGCGACTAGACGGTCTGTTCCTCGTAGACGTTCGCTATGCAGCACAGGAAGGTCACAGGCTCCTGAAGGCTTTCGTTTTTCATGCTGTGGACTTCCATGCTCGGCACAAACACGAAATCGTTCGGTCCCAGGACTTTTTCCGCCACAGCCTGGTCGGATTTGTCGTACTGGTAGCACCTGACGTGTCCGCTCAGAATGTACATGGTCTGATAGTAGAGATGGTTGTGAATCGGGATTGATCCGCCCGGACCTATGGTGAAAAACCGCAATCCGTATTCGACGGAGCCGTCAGGCCCGACCTGGGAGAGCCAGCGAATGAAGACCTCATTCAGGGGATAGGGTTTCCCCTTATAAGGATACGTCCCCATCTTCTGTTCCTTCACATCGTTGACATTCATTACAATCATGAGCGCCTCCTTGGCGGGGCGAAAAAAGGACATGGCACTTTTCCAGTATACAGTAGCCATGAGAATACCCCGCCCCGAAAAGCGGAACGTCCGTGTCCGATCCTCACGGTCCCTTTTTCTCCGCTTTGGCCGCCTTGCCCGGGAACATTCCCTCCAATATGTTTCCCGCGATTCCTTTGACATCGGGGCGGAACTTGGGATCCGCCGTGGTGCCGCCGATGAGGAAGGGAACATTGATGGTCTCGCCGATCCGGACTCCGGCGATCCCGGTCAGGCCATTCAGGATGGTCCCCGAGCTCTTCAGCCTGGCCAGCATCCTGAAATCCAGGGAGTGTCCGGAGCCTATTTCCCCATAGCCGGTAAGCTCTCCGAGCGCGGGCACGGTCAGGACCAGCCTGCTTATTTGGATTCCCGCAGGCGCGATGCGCAAATCCATGGTGAACTCCTCGATCCCCGTGGTTTCCCGCGGCTGAAGCCCCGCCAGCGTCGCGACGGTTGCCAACCTGGTCCCGAGATCGAAGCCGATAAGCCTGACATCGCGAACGCCCGCCGTTCCCGAAATCACCAGGGTATCCAAGCTGCCCTGGGCCACCAGGTCGGCTGTCAGGGCGCCGCCCTGCAGGGAGGCGCCGTCGGGCAGGGTCAGATCCAACGCGGGCAGCAGGGATTCCAGGTCCTGCACAGGCATGCCCTCGCCGCGGACCTTCAGCACCATGAGCAAATCGTCGCCACGCACATCATAGCTGCCGCTGAGACGAGCCGCAGCCCGGCCGCACCCGACCTGCCCCTCAGCGATTACACCCGACTGGCTCCTGAGATCGTGGCGGATCCGGTAGGTTATCGATACCGGCATTCCGGCCGGCGAGCCGCTTTTCACGAGCCGAAGCCGGTCGACGCCGGCGTTCCCTTTGCTGTGCATCTGCCTGCTGTCGGAGTCGACACTCCCCTGGAAATCGATGCGGGCGGACAAGCCCGAATCGGGGCCTGCGATTCCTGATGCGACGAGATCAAGGCCTTCGACGGCAATCGTGGCGCTGAAAGGGGTGAGCGACGCGTCCGCCGTATGGATGGGGCCGGCCCGGCCGTCGATCTTCGCGCTGCCGCCGCCCGGCAGCGCCGTCGCGAACGAAAACGGGGAGACCGAGGCAAAAGAGAGATTGCGGGCGCTGAGATCAACCTTGTCATAGACAAAAGGCTTCCGGTTTTCGCTGCCGCGAAAGAGTGTCACGCGGCCGCCGGTGATTCTCAGCTCATCGACGGCAATGGAACCGGCCGCCGAGACATCTGCTTTGCCACCGGACGCCGCTCCTTGTGATCCGCCGGATTTGGGTCCGATCCGGGAGAAATTCCAGTCGCCGGCAGCAGAGCGAATCAGGGTGATTTCGGGTTTGTCCAGATAGATCCCTTTGATTTGCAGCTTGCGCGCGAAGATCAGGGGCCGCATGGCAACCCCGATTCTGAGGGACTTCGCCTGCACAAACGGTGTTTTGCTGAAAGCCGGATCGTCGCTGATGCTGATATCACCGGCGGCCAGAGCTCCGGAGAGGAGAGAGAGGCTCAGGTGGCCGAGTCTGACCTCACGTCCGAGAGCGTTGGAGAGTTCGGACGCAAGCACTGGCCGGAACCGATCTGCGCGAATGAGCCAGGGGACCGCGAGGATCAGCACCAGGACCAGGAGTGCCCCCAGGGCAACGATCTTGACTGCGCCCAATCGCCTTCCCTTGCTATCCGTCATAATTCCACCTCATTCATGGCTGATGCCCGCGACAGCCCGTAGCGGCTGTTTTCAGGGTCCGATCCTTGAAAGAAAGTCGCGCACCCGCTCGGCGTAGGCAGGTCCCGCCGTCCAGACAAGATCGTTGTGCCCTGCACCGGGGACCTCAAAAAACTCCTTGGGCGGGAGTGCCTTGTCAAAGAGTTCCCGGCCCAGCCGAAAGGGGACGACCTCATCGCTATCGCCGTGGATAAAGAGTTTGGGGCAACGGATATTCCCGATTTTGGCTGCGGAGTCGAACCGGACGCCGGTGAGAGGCTGCAGCAGCCCCAAAGGAAACAGTATTTTGGCCATGTCCCGCGCACTTGTGAAAGTGCACTGGAGAATCAACCCGTCGACCGGAACGGAGGCCGCAAGATCGATGCAAACAGCGCCGCCCAAAGATTCGCCGACCAGGATCAACCGGCTCCGGTCGGCGGCCCGCTCCCGGCTCCACCAGTCATATGCGGCACGGGCATCCAGATAAAGCCCCTTTTCGGATGGCTGTCCCTGGCTCCGGCCATAGCCGCGATAGTCCAGGATCATGACGTGAGCGCCGATTTCATGCAGCATTTGGAGCCAGGGAAGCCGATGGCTGATGTTGCCGGCATTTCCGTGAAAGATCAGCAGAGTGTGGTGAGCGCCGGGTTGCGGGATGAACCAGCCGTGCAAAACGATGCCGTCCCGGGCCGCCGTGCGGATGTCCAGGTAGGAGAGCCCGAGTTGCGACGGGTCTCCCACCAGGTCCCGCGATGGGAAGTAAATCAAACGGCGCTCCAGGGCATTCGTCGTCATAGCCAGCAGCACCACTCCGACAAGGAAGAGAAACAGCACCCAATGCCTGAGTACAAACCGGACCGCTGTCTTCAGAAGGGCGGGTACGCGCGCCTCACTGATGGCAAACATATTAACCACAATAGCCGCAGGGACGCCTGCTCAACGGCCCGGGATGCCGGACCACATCCTGTTGATCACCCACAGCAGGACGAGGCCGCTGGCAAGGAACACTCCCAGCAGCGCAAGCGCGTAGCTCGTGCGTCCATAAAGGAAGTTGCCGACCGTGAACAGCGAAGACCAGATCACCGTGCAGCCGGCCGCCCAACCGAGCAGGCCGAGCGGGATGTTCTGATGTGTCGCCTTCGCTTCCTCTACTGAAATGCCCGCTTCCTTGCGGATGCCCGACCAGCCCGGGCCGAAAGGCCTGACCTTTTTATAGAACTCGATCAGGGTCTTGCGGTCCGTCTCCGGGCCGAGGAAAGTGGTCAGCACCCAGCAGACGGTGGTGACGCCGACCGTGATCATCAGTGCCCAGTGCGTGCCGATGTCTATGCCGAGTTTATGCAGCACCAGGAGGGCTATGGATACGGCAAACGAGCTGATCATCGCCACCACTTCGCACCAGGCGTTCACGCGCCACCAGAACCAGCGTACCAGGTAGAGCAGGCCGGTGCCGGCTCCCACCTGCAGAATGATGTCGAAGGCGCTCTTGGCGGTATCGAGCAGGTACACCATTCCCGAAGCGCAGAGAAACAGGAGGACGGTGACAAGGCGTCCCGCGGACACATAATGCTTCTCGGTCTCGTTTCTGCGCCAGAAGCGCCGGTAAAAATCGTGGACCAGGTAGGAGGCACCCCAGTTGAGATGCGTCAGAATGGTCGAAGAGTTGGCCGCAATCAGCCCGCCCACCATCAGGCCGATGAAGCCGATGGGCAGGAACGTGAGCATGGCCGGGTACGCAATGTCGTGTCCGATGAGGCTCGCGTCCAGGTGGGGAAACGCCTCCTGAATATCCGACAGGTTGGGGTAGATGATCAGCGAGCAGAGGCCTACGATGATCCACGGCCACGGACGGAGCACGTAGTGGGCAATGTTGAAAAACAACACCGCGCCCAGGGAATCCTTTTCGGACTTCGATGCCAGCATGCGCTGGGCTATGTAACTGCCGCCCCCCGGTTCCGCCCCGGGATACCAGACCGCCCACCATTGGACCGCGATCGGCATGATGAAAACCGCCACGGCCAGGTCCCAGTTATTGGTGAAATCCGGCAGGATATTCAGGTAGTTCAGCCCGCCCGGCCCTTTGAGCCTGGACAGTTTGTCCACCATGCCGCTCAGCCCGCCGACTTGCGGCAGCTGAAGGGCAAAATACGCTGCGGCAATCACCGCCGTCATCTTGATAAAGAACTGCACCATGTCGATGACCAGCACTCCCCAGAGGCCGGAATGCGTGGCAAAAACCACATTCAGCACCCCGACCATCAGGAGGGTTTCCCACCGCGGCAGGCCGAACAACACACCGGCAATCTTGCAGGCGGCAAGGTTCACCGTCGCCATGATCATGCAATTGAAGAACAGGCCCAGGTACACCGAACGAAAGCCCCGCACGAAGCTTGCCGCCTTGCCGGAATACCGCAGCTCATAAAACTCGAGATCGGTCATCACACCGGAGCGCCGCCACAGCTGCGCGTAGAAAAAAACCGTGGCCACGCCGGTCAACACAAACGCCCACCAGACCCAGTTCCCCGCCACGCCGTTCCGGCGAACGATGTCTGTGACCAGATTCGGCGTATCGCTGCTGAAGGTAGTGGCCACCATCGAGAGGCCTGCCAGCCACCATGGGACGGAACGCCCGGAAACAAAGAATTCCGAAGTGTCCTTACCTGCCCGTTTGCCGAAAAACAGCGCGGGGACAAAGCAGATGCCCAGAGAGAACCCGACAATGATCCAGTCGATCAGGTGTAAGTGCATGCCGGCTTTCCTTATATGAGATTTCGTGTGACTGTAGCAAATGCGCTGCGGCAGCGAAACCTTTTTTCTACCTCTCCTGCCGGTCGCGGGCTCTGGGGTGCAATGCTATTGTCTTATCTTTCCATGGATCCCGATGTCGTGTACATAGATGATCCTGAAAGATGATTTCGGACGCAGGAAGGCACTCACATGACCGGATTCACTCCATAAACATCGGCGCGGGTCAGCGCTTTCCCCCATCCCAAAGGGTTTGCATGACTTGCGGCCGGCGCCCTGATACGGAAAGGATTCAGGCCGTGGCCATGCGCAGAAAGTTCAGGATGATGCGATTTTTGAGAACCATTGCCGCGGCTGCCGCGTAAGTGGAGTGCGAGGAACCGATGACCCGCTTGGAGCAGACGGAATCAGCCGGCCTTGACCCGGGGGTTCAGGAGCAGGAGGTTCTGGCCGAGCTCAGGGCGGGAGAGCGCCAAAACCTGGGTTTCCTGATCGACCGTTATGGAGCGGATCTCATGAGCTACCTCATGGCTATTACCTGCAAGAGGGATCTGTCGGAAGATGTCTTCCAGGATACCTGGGTGCGCGTGATGGAGCGCATCCGCGCATTCGATCCGACCCGCAGTTTTTCCCCCTGGCTCTTCCGTATCGCCAGAAACCTTGCGTATGACCGGCTGCGTCTGCTCCGCTGGAAAAGCCGCTTGGGGATCGGAACTGCAGACCCGGAGGGCCTGACCATCGACGCTGCCGCCTCAGGGGACTTCCGCGACGGCATCATGGCGCGGGATCTGACATCGACGCTGATCGCCGGGCTGGATCCGGCACTTCGTGAGGTGATCTGGCTCCGTTTCTTCTCAGAGATGGATTACGGGCAGATCGCAGAGCACTGCCGCCTGCCTCTGGGTACCGTCAAGAGCCGTCTTGCCCGAGCCCTCGACCAGCTTGGGCGCCGATATCAGAACCTGGGAGGGATAGATCATGCATGAGGTAAGGGATGCATGCCATGATAGCCGGAATGCGCTGCTTTCGCAGGCGCTCTCAGAATCTCGCGATCTCAGGACACCGCCGGCCATCGAGGAGCACCTGCAGAATTGCGAAGCCTGCCGCCTGTACGCTGCCGGACTGGCGGCTGCTCCTTCCCTGTTTCCCGGTGTCTCGCAGTACAGCCCGTCGCTGAAGGTTCGCTGCCTGAATGCCGTGGCGGCAGCCGACAGTACGCACGACATACGACTGGGTTTGCTGATGGCGCCGCCGGCAGCCCTGTCACTGCTGGCGATGTTTCTGGCTCAGGTGTACTTCCTGCACCTGATGCTGTCGAAGGTATTCGCTTCCAGCCCGCTCTTGTGGGTGGTCAGCTTTGCCGCCGCGGGAACTGCCGGGGCGGCGGTGGGTGGACTCTGCCTGGCCCTGCTTTTGCGGCGCCATGCACAGGACAACAGACTCCGGGAGGTATCTCATGGGTAGGGAAATGATCCGCAAGCTTTTCCAATACTATCTGATGTCGGTGGCCGTGCTCTTTCTCGTGCTTATCTTCATCTCCCTGATCAGCCAGGGGCTGAGGCCGGGGCATGGATTCCCGTTCATTGTGGCGCTGTTTGCCGGTTTGTTCGGCTCGCTGATACTCATCGGCATCTTCGTCTGGATTGGGATCGGGATCGCCGTGTACCATGACGCGAAGAAGCGCGGCATGGAGCCGCTGCTCTGGGCGCTTGTGGCGACCCTGGTCCCTTATCTGATCGGTTTGATCGCGTACCTGATCATTCGCCACCCGGTTCAGAGTCTCTGCCCGTCCTGCGGCCAGCCGTTCGCTCAGGGAGATGTGTATTGCCGGTCTTGCGGTGCGGCTGTCCAGGGTCAGTGTTCGGCCTGCCACCGGCCCACGGCTCCCGCCTCGCGTTTCTGTCCCCATTGCGGGACACAATTGAGCGCGTCGGAGGCACCTCAGGCAGGAGGACCGATAGTCCTCTAGACAACGACGCATCTCTCTCGCGGCACCGAGATAGGGCACCCCGAGAAGATCCAATAACAAAGTCCACGACGTGAGCCCTGGGGACCGAGGAGCGAAAAGAGTTGAGCCCTGACGGGGCGACGCAGGCTGCTCCGCCCCCTTCAGGGCTTTTCTCCGCCGCTATCCGGCAAACCCAGGGCTTACGCCCTGGGCTCTTCTGTTCGGTCCCTTCAGGACCGTTAGTAGGGACGTTCTTGATTTTCACGACGCTCCCCTGTTATCGCGAGCGGCCTTGTTCGCGGATCTTCCGCAGGCGATCGGCCATCTCTGCCGCCCTTTTCGTGTACTGCGCGGCGAGATTGCGCTTTTCTCCTATATCCGCAGCCAGATTGTAGAGCTGTGGCTCGAGGTCATTGCCCAGTTCTATTCCGGTGTTCTTCTCAATTTTAGCGCCCTTGTTCGGTTCGATGTACTTCCAGTCGCCCTGGATCAGCGAGAGCGCGCCGGCCTGTTCCACAAAATGCTCGCGCCCGTTCTTCCGTGTGCCGAGCAGAGCCGGGAGGACGTTATGGCTATCCGGCGCGTCCGCGGCCGTCAGCGGCACACCGGTCAAAGCAGCCAACGAAGCCAGGAAATCGATCTGACTGACCAGCGCCGTGGAGGTGCCTTTGCGCACATGGCCGGGCCAGCGTACGATGAAGGGCACGCAGGTGCCGCCGTCAAACGCGCTGTATTTGCCGCCGCGCAGGGGGCCGGCCGGCTTGTGTCCATCCAGCCTTTCCACCGCCTGATCCTGGTAGCCGTCGTCGACCACGGGACCATTATCGCTGGTGAGGATGACCAGCGTGTTCGATGCAAGCTGCCACCGGTCGATGGCTTTCAGGATTTCCCCGACGCACCAGTCGAATTGCAGGATGACGTCGCCGCGCGGGCCGAGGCCGCTCTTGCCGGCAAACCGCGGATGGGGCACGCGCGGCACATGGATGTCGTGGGTCGCAAAATAAAGGAAGAACGGCCGTTCACGGTGCTGCTCGACAAATGACAGCGCTTTTCCGGTAAGCACATCGGCAATTTCCTCGTCGATCCAGCGTGCCGCGTTACCGCCGCTCATGAATCCGATGCGGCTGATGCCGTTGACTATGGTCTGGTCATGCCCGTGGCTGGGACGGACCTTCAGCAGTTCCGGATGTGCCTTGCCGGTGGGATCGGTGCCGACCTGGGAGGTATAGCTTACCTGAATCGGATCCGACGGATCCAATCCGACCACCCGCCCGTTTTCCACAAACACGCACGGCACCCGGTCACCGGTGGCGGGAATCAGGAAACTGTAGTCAAAGCCGATGTCCTGCGGGCCGGGCCTGATCTCCGCATTCCAGTCGAGGTCGGCGCCGCCCAGGCCAAGGTGCCACTTGCCCACGGCACCCGTGGCATAGCCCGATCGCCGCAACATGGAAGGGAGTGTGGTTCGGCCGGGCTCAATGATCAGCCGGGCGTCGCCCGGAAGGATATTCGTGCCCTTCCTGCGCCACGCATATTCCCCGGTCAACAGCGAATAGCGTGACGGCGTGCAGGTCGCTGCCGGGGAGTGTGCCCGGGTAAAGCGCAGCCCCTGCGAGGCCACACGATCTACATTGGGGGTTTTGATTTTCGTCGCGCCATAGCAGCTTACATCGCCATAGCCGAGGTCATCCGCATAGATGAGGACAACATTGGGACGCATCGGCGCCGCGGCCGACAGGCGGTCGCCGGCAAGCGAAATACAGGCCGACGCAGACAGTCGCAAAAACTCGCGGCGTTCCATGTCACCTCCTTCAGCAGGTGCTATTCTCGAAACAGTCCCCCCACGCGCCTCGTGGCGCACACGGTGACGCGTGAAAACGTTCGGGATCGGGATCGGGATCGAGGTGATGTGAGTTTCGATCCCGATTCCGACCCCGACATTCCGGGCTTTGGCCCTATTTTCGAAGCAGGGCACATGCTACACCCGGATCTTGCACGGTTTCCATGGATCGCAGCAACTGTTTTCCGCGCCGGGAAGGAAAAGCACGACACTCCCCGGGAACTTTTTCGCGATTGATTACGTCTGGCTTGATCAGGGACGGCCTTTGCGCGCCGGCAGATGTGGTTTTGCAGAGCGGCACGGCCGTGTCCGTGGAGCTGCGACTGATGGGCAGGTTATGGCACGATTTGCGTTTTGGCTTCCGGATGCTGATCAAGCACCCCACGCTGTCGATCATTTCCATCGTAACCTTCGGCCTCGGTATCGGTCTGACGACGACGGTGTTCAGTGTCGTCAACGGCGCCATGTTCAAGGGATTGCCGTTCGAGGAGGCGGACCGTCTGGTGACCGTCGCCAGCACCAATCCATCGCGCAATTTGGCGCTCATGCCGGTAAGCATTCACGATTTTGTCGTCTGGCAGGAGCGACAAACGGTTTTTGAGAGCCTGGGGGCCTGGTCGTTCGTCCCGATCAACTTATCCTGGCAGGAAGATCGACCCGAGCGTTACAGCGCCGGCGCGTTCAGCGTCGGCGTATTTGAAGCGCTGCGCGTCAAGCCCTTGCTGGGCAGGACCTTCCGTGCCGGGGAGGATCGGACGGGCGCGGATGCGGTCATTGTGCTCAGCTACGAGGTCTGGCGTGATCGTTTCGGCAGCTCTCCCGATGTCATTGGCCGGACCGTGCGCGCCAGCGGATTGTCCAGGACCATCATCGGGGTCATGCCCGAGAATTTCGCGTTCCCGAATCGCGAAAGGCTCTGGGTACCGCTTACCATCGATCCGTTGGCAACCAAGCGCGGTGATGGGCCCAGCTACCGGGTGCTGGCACGCCTCCGGGAGGGATCGACGCTCACCGAAGCCGGAGCCCAGGCGATGGCCATCGCGGCCCAACTTGAAAAAGACTACCCGGAAACCAATCGCGGCATCGGAGCAGCCGTGGCTCCTTTTGCCCGGAGCGCTCTCGGACCCCAAATCTATGCCTTGCTGTCCACTATGCTGGGAGCGGGGATAGGCGTGCTCCTGATCGCATGCGTCAACGTGTCCAATCTGCTGCTGGCCAGAATTTCACTGCGGTTGCGCGAGGTGGCTGTGCGGATAGCGATGGGAGCCGGCCGCAGCCGCATCATCCTGCAGCTTTTCGCCGAAGTGCTCATCCTGGCGATGATGGGGGGAGCGCTGGGCATGATCCTCAGCAGCCTCGCCATGGACTGGTTTCTGAACGCGATATCGATCAATCCGCCCCCTTTCTGGATCACTTTCGAGACCGACACACGCGTCATGCTGTTCGTCGCCGGCAGTATCCTGGCTGCCAGCTTTTTCGCCTGCATCATCCCGGCCTTGCAGGCCGCCCGGACCAATGTCAGTGAAGTGCTCAAGGACGAGGGCAGGGCTTCCTCCGGTTTTCACATCGGACGGTTCAGCGGCGCTCTGGTAGTGGTCGAGGTGGCTGTTTCCTGCGGATTGCTGATTGCCGCCGGCCTGATGATCAAGAGTGTCGTTCAGTTGAAAACCCTGAACCTGCCGTTCGCCGTGGAGAACATTTTCACCGCGCGCATCAACCTGCCAAGGCTCCAGTACCCGGATGCCGCGGCCTGTGTCCGCTTTTATGAGCGTCTGCTGCCCGGCCTGCAGGAAATCCCCGGAGTGGAGGCCGCGACCTTGTCGGACGGGCTCCCCGCCGCCGGCAACGGCACCCTGCCCGTCCAGGTGGAGGGCAGGACCTATTCCAGGGACACGGATTATCCGATCGTCCGCGAAGGCATTGTCACGCCCGGATATTTTCAGACATTCCAGACCAGTCTGCTGCGCGGCCGGGAGTTCACTACGGCCGATCGTCAAGGGAATCAACCGGTGGCGATCATCAACGAGAGCTTCGCGCGCACGCACTTCCCGGGCCAGGACCCCCTGGGGCGGCGCATGAAAAGGGGGCGCAGCGACTCCCGTGAGTCGTGGCTGACCATCGTGGGCGTCGTTCCCGACATGCTGATGCAGGGCCTGGGAAACAACAACGAGAGCCCGGTGGGTTATTACATCCCCATCGCCCAGAGCGACGTGACCAATTTCGTCAGCATTGCACTCCGCACGCACGGGGAGCCTGCAGCGGCGACACCCGCGGTGCGCGCCGCCGTGACGGCATTGGACAAGGACCTCGCCATTTATCAGGTGCTCTCCATGAAAGAGGTGATCCGTGTCCAGTCGTGGTTTTATACGGTCTTCGGCTCTTTCTTCATGGCCTTCGGCTGCTCCGCGTTGTTTCTTGCAATGGCCGGCCTGTATGGTGTGATGTCCTTCGGCGTATCGCGGCGCAGGAAAGAAATGGGCATCCGCATGGCGCTGGGCGCGCAGGGAGGCCAGCTTGTCCGCCTCATTCTGAAAAGAGCGGTGATTCAAATGTCGTTGGGCCTCGGGCTGGGGTTTGGCATCGGCCTTCTGGCGGCCGGCCCCCTGGAGCCCATCCTGTATCGCGTGGCACCCCGCGATCCGGTCGTCTTCGCCATCGTTGTCCTGGCACTGGCGGCCGCGGGCTTTCTGGCGAGTTTCCTCCCCGCACGCCGCGTCACCAGGATCAATCCGCTGGTGGCTCTGTCGATCGAATGAATCCCGAAATGTACGGTGGCCGTCGGACTCCGTTGCGCCGCCAGTTTCTTCACGGCGTTTCCCTGAACGGCAGCTCCGCACAAATGACGTCTTTGATTTGTCCTCCTGCGCGGGTAAAGTAGGCACGCAAGCATCCCTTGCTCGTAGACCCTCGGGGAGGAATCTGTCATGGACAAGCTCGCATTCAACCCGGGCCGTCTGGGGCCGATACCGGGGCCGCGGTCCCTGGCGCTGTGGGACCGGCGCCTGAGGCTGCTGCCGCGCGGCATATTCAGTTATCACCCGATCTTCATACAGCGGGGCCAGGGAGCGCTGCTGGAGGATGTGGACGGCAACGTGCTCATCGATTTTGCCGGCGGCCTCGGCTGCCTGAATGCCGGCCAGAGCCCGAAAGAGGTGGTGAAAGCCGTCCATGAGCAGGCCGGCTGGTACCTGTCGTGTTGTGTCCACGTGGCCATGCACGAGCCCTACCTGGCCGTGGTCGAGAAGCTGCTGCAATACTTGCCCGGCGACACGCCGAAAAAGGGCATGCTGGTCAACAGCGGTGCGGAGGCGGTCGAGAATGCCGTCAAAATGGCCCGCGCGTACACCAAACGGCAGGCCATCATCACCTTCGAGAACTCATTTCACGGCAGAACCCTGATGGCGCTGGCGCTGACCAGCAAAACCAGCACCTACAAGGCCGGCTTCGGGCCCTTCCCCGCAGAGGTGTACCGGATTCCCTACGCATACTGCTACCGCTGCCCGCTGGGGCTTGAATACCCTGCCTGTGACATCGCCTGCGCGGATCTGCTGCGCGAGGCCTTTGAAACGCAGGTGGCGCCAGCCGATGTCGCGGCGTTGATTGTCGAGCCGGTGCAGGGCGAAGGAGGCTTCATTGTGCCGCCGGCGGAATATCTGGCCCGACTCGAGAGTACCTGCCGCGAGCACGGGATCCTGTTCATCGTGGATGAAGTGCAGACCGGCATCGGCAGAACCGGCTCCATGTTCGCCTTTTCGCAGCTGGGCCTCAAGCCGGATCTGGTGATCGTGTCCAAGGCGCTCGCAAGCGGTTTGCCGCTCAGCGCTGTGCTCGGCCGCGCGGACGTCCTCGACAGTCCGCAGGTGGGAGGGCTCGGAGGAACATTCGGCGGCAATCCCGTTGCCTGCGCCGCAGCCCTCCAGGTGCTCGAGAGCGTCGAGCGTGAAAACCTGTGCCACCGTGCCTTTCAAATCGGCTCCCGGATCCGCGCCCGGGCGGCGGAATGGCAAAGCGAAGCGGCAACGATCGGAGATGTCCGCTCGCGCGGAGCGATGGTCGGCATCGAGTTTGTGGAAAACCGCACCTCAAGGAAACCGGCCACTGCCTTTGTCCAGAGACTGAAAAGCGCGTGCCTGCGCCGAGGTCTGGTGCTGATTTCCGCGGGTACTTACTCCAATGTGATCCGCTTCCTCGTTCCATTGGTGATCGACGACCGGACCTTGCAGCAGGGTCTGGACATCATCGAAGACGTGCTGAAGGAGAGCGACGGCAACCCTGACTTCCAGCGGGCCGCGATCCGATAGGGGCGCAACTCCTCATGTGCCAAGGTGCCCCGGTGACGAATGAAAAAGAAAGACAGCCACGGATTACGCACATTCCATGGGCGACGACATTCCCGAAAGACAGCAATCAGTGAAATCCGTGGAATCCGTGAATGCTTTTTGAAACAAGAGGTTTAGTTTCGGAACGGTACCTGCTTAGGAGCGACGTTGAGCACTTTTCGTCCCAGGCTGGACACGACGGAGCAAGGGAAATCAGGCAGGATCAGGCTGCCGCAGGCTGTGATCGCGCTGGGCATGGTGAGTCTTTTCACCGATATCTCCAGCGAAATGATCTACCCATTGCTGCCGCTCTTCCTCTCCGGCATTCTCGGCGCCGGAGCGCTGGCGCTCGGGGTGATTGAGGGAGTTGCCGAGTCGACGGCCTCTCTGCTGAAGGTCTACTCGGGTATCATGACGGACCGGAGTCGCCGCAGGAAGCCTCTCATTGTAGCCGGCTACGGCATCGCCGGGCTGGCGCGTCCGCTCATCGGCCTGGCCACCGTGTGGCCGTTTGTCCTGGTGATGCGCTTCATCGACCGCATCGGCAAGGGGCTGCGATCATCCCCGCGCGATGCCCTCATCGCGGATGTGACCGATCCGGGCTGTCGCGGCGCAGCCTATGGCTTTCATCGCGCCATGGATCATGCGGGCGCTGTCGCCGGCCCCTTGGCGGCGGCGGGGCTGCTGCTGATCCCGGGGATGTCTCTCCGGCACGTCTTCCTGCTCGCGGCGATTCCCGCCGCCGCGGTCATGGTCATCCTGTTCACATGGGTCCGGGAGCCATCGCACTCGCAGGCCGCCGGCGCGCCGTCCACGGCCGGCCTGCGCGCCCAATGGCGTCATCTCGGCGGCAACTTCCGCAGGTTGCTTCTGGCGTTGCTGATATTCACACTGGGAAATTCCACCGACGCGTTCCTGCTGCTGGGCCTGTCACAGTCCGGCGTGCCTGCTGCCTGGGTCGCCGTCCTCTGGTCACTTCATCACGTGGTCAAAATGGTTTCGACCTATCTGGGAGGGCAGCTCGCCGACCGGCTCGGCTGCCGCCGTATGATCCTGAGCGGCTGGGCGGTCTATGCCGGGGTGTACCTTGCTTTCGGCCTTGCAGGATCGATGAGGGCACGCATCGCGCTGTTCATGGTCTACGGGATTTACTTCGGCCTGACGGAACCTGCCGAAAAAGCCTGGATCGCACGCCTGGTCCCTTCGCATCTGCGTGGCACCGCGTTCGGCTGGTACTACGGCGTCATCGGCCTCGCTGCCTTGCCCGCCAGCCTGATCTTTGGCTTGCTCTGGCAAGCCCGGGGCCCTGCAGCCGCGTTCACCACGGGCGCCGCCCTCGCGCTGGCCGCCTGCCTGATCCTGTTCAATTCCGGGGACAGGCTGCACGACTCCCGAAATCCGGGTTGATTCGCAGGCTTGGCACGCGCAAGTTCGGGAGTCGCGCAGCCTGTCCCCGGAATTTCAAGTGGGTAGCTTAAGGCCAAAGCTTCCATTATCCTAATTTCAGGTACGAGATTGCAGCGACCCGGTCGTCTTTTGCCGAGGGCCGCGCCATTGGAGGGCGGAGAGCGCCGGCTTTCCTTCATAGTGACGTTTGGAGGCCTCGCGTTCCCCCGCGTTATCAGGCATTCAGATTTTCCATGCTGCTCACAAGGGGAGGTCCGTTATGAAACTGCAGAAACTGCTTTTATTGCTTCCTCTTTCCATGCTGCCTGCAGCGGCAATCCTGCTGGGATTTTCCTCGGGGCCGCTCCCCAAGCTCACGGGCGGATTTCGCGAGGAAACCTGCCTCCAGTGTCACGGCAGCTTCAAGCTGAATGAGGGCAGGACGATCGGAGGCGTATTCGAAATCCACGGAGTTCCCAAGACCTACGAGCCGGGCAAGGTGTATAACCTCACCGTGGTCATCGGCCAGCCCGGACAATCGCGCTGGGGGTTCGAGATCTCGGTGCGACACGTGGCATCCGGGAAGCAGGCGGGGACTTTGCTTCCCGTGGATGCCATGTCTCAGGTCAAGGAAACTGACGGAATCCAATACCTCGAACACACGTCGGCCGGGACGCGCGAAAAAACCCCCGATGGCCCCGTCGAGTTCCCATTCACCTGGACAGCCCCGGATACAGCCGGCGGTCCCGTTTTCTTTAGCGGCGCAGGCAATGCCGCCGACGGCAGCAATACTCCCGCGGGCGATTACATCTTTACCGCCAGCGCCTACAGCGGTGTTGCCGGCGGGGCCGGGAACGTTCCGCTGCCAAAAGCTGCTCGGCCGGAGGCCGGCCGGAACGGGCGGCTCCGTGAAACATCCAAGCTGCTGGATCTGCCCTCGCCCGCAAACCTGGATAGGGGAACCATAGAGATTCACATACAGCATCGCTTCTTCCAATCCATATCCGATGCGACTCCGGGCAACGCCTTCGGCATCGACTCGGGCGCCAACATCAATCTGGGGGTGAACTATGCGTTCACAGACCGCTTGAGTGCCGGGATTTCGCGGGCGCGGTTCGATCAGCTGATTGCCATAAACAGCACTTATGAGCTGCAAACCCGCAGGACTTCATTCTGGAAAATGTCCCTGCATGCCGCAATCGAAGGAAAGGAGAACTTCGAGAGGCAGTTTTCTCCCATCCTTCAACTGCCGACCTCTTTCGACTACAAGGCGCTGCGCCTGAACGTGGTCCCCACCGCAATATTCAACAGTCGGGATGACAGGCTGGTCGCAGCCGATCCCTCCCAGGCAATCAACCCCGGAAGCAACCACACATTTTCCCTGGGATTGGGAGTCGATTTAGCGCTCAGTCCGAGGTTCTCTCTGTCCAGTGAGGTGGTGCCGCGTCTGGCGGGCTTCGGCGGATTCGGCGAGCGTCGGACGCAGGTCGGCGGCGGATTCACGATTCGCACTTCGGCTCATGTGTTTACCATCCTGGTGGCAACGAGCCGGGATTTCAATCCGTCCAAGTACGCAGTGAACTCCGAAAACAGCGATGTTTGCCTGGGCTTCAACATTTACCGGAGGATCAGGTAGATGTCGGGAAAGCCTTTGTGGAGCATGAAACCCTGACGGAGGAGACTCCATCGAAGGGCGAATAACGGCACTCACTCCGTTTTGTTAGACGGACCGTTTCCCGGCACCCGGGTATATAATCGAAAGAAATGAATCCAAAGGTCGCGCTGATTACAGGCATCACGGGGCAGGACGGGTCGTATCTGGCGGAGCTGCTGCTTGAGAAGGGGTATCGCGTGCACGGTTTCGTCCGCCGCGTGGCCATCGAGGATCCGGAGCACCACCTCTGGAGGATCCGGCATATCCTGGCGAACCTCGAGATTCACTCCGCTTCGCTGGAGAGCTTCGCGAGCCTGCACCGCGTTATCCGCTCGGTGCGACCGGCCGAATGCTACCATCTGGCGGCCCAGAGCTTCGTCAGCTACTCCTTCGAGGATGAATTTTCCACACTCAACGCGAATATCAACGGCACCCATTATCTGCTGGCTGCCATACACGACCTGATACCTCATTGCAGATTTTACTTTGCCGGCTCCAGCGAGATGTTCGGCCGCGCTTCGGAAGTGCCTCAAAATGAAAATACGAAGTTTCATCCCCGGTCCGCCTACGGCATCTCGAAAGTCGCGGGCTTCGAGTTGACCAGGAATTACCGCGAGGCCTACGGCCTGCATGCGTCCAACGGCATCCTTTACAATCATGAGTCTCCGCGCCGAGGCTATGAGTTTGTCACCCGCAAGATCACGTCTCATGCCGCGCGCATCAAGCTGGGCCTGGCACAAACACTCCCGTTGGGCAACCTGGAGGCAAAACGCGATTGGGGACATGCCAGGGAGTATGTAAGGGCCATGTGGCTCATGCTGCAGCAGCCCGCCCCTGGAGATTATGTAATCGCCACCGGGGAGACGCACTCCGTAGCTCAGTTCGCCTCTCTTGCTTTTGCTCACATCGGGCTGGACTACAGAGAGCATGTGACCATCGACCCGAAGCTTTTCCGGCCGGCCGAGATCGATATCCTGCAGGGCGACGCCTCCCTCGCGAAAAGGCAGCTGGGCTGGGACTGCAGGATCACCTTCCAGGAGCTCGTGCAGGAGATGGTGGAGGAAGACCTGAAGAGGTATTCCGGTTTCCGGGCCGGGAATGCCGTGCAATCATATCCGTTGGAGCGGGTGTAGAGCGGCCCGTCAATGCACGGCCGTGGCGGCCGGGAGGAAAGGCTTGGCTGAAAGCAGAACTCTCCCCTCGGTCGGGCTCGCCTTGCTGCTTGCCGTCGGCGTCTGGACGTTCCGGGGGACGTTGCGCAATCCGTTCCATTTTGATGATGCACTTTTCCTTCAGAGCCCTCAGGTCGCCGAACCCGGCGACCCGTGGTATCTGCTCAAACCCACCCAAGCCCGTCTACTCACCTATTTGACCTTCTATGGCAACTACCGGCTCGGGGGGACATCACCCTTCGGTTACCATCTGGTAAACCTGCTGCTCCACCTGGCGAATGTCGTCGGGCTCTATTTCTTTGCCGCCCTTCTGATCAGGCACAGACCAGGATCGTTCACCCCGTGGCTGCAGCGATGGCTGCCCTTGGCGGCAGCCGGCATCTTCGCTTTGCACCCGGTGCAGACCGAGCCTGTCAACTACGTGTATCAACGTTCCACGCTCCTGGCTGCCGGCTTCACCCTGCTCTCCATGAACAGCTTTCTGCTGGCGCAGCGGTCGCGAAGCAGACATGCCTGGCTGGCTGTTTCAAGCCTCGCTTTTTGCCTGGCAGCCTCCTCCAAGGAATCGGCATTGATCCTCCCTTTGGTCTGGGCGGCCCTCGTCTGGGCTGAGTCCGGGGGTTTCCCGACCTTACGGCAGTTCTTGCTGCGTTATCGCTGGATTGCCGCGGTGTCGGCTTTGGCAGCCGCAGGCGCGGTCTGGATTCTGTACCATCTCTGGAGCCGCGGAGAGCGCAACGCAGGTTTTGCCCTCATGGACAGTTCTCTCAAGTATTTGTGGGCGCAGATTCAGGTCCTGTCGACCTATCTGCGTCTTTTGATTTGGCCGATGGGACTCTCGATCGATCACGATTTTCGCCCAGCTCCCGCGACATCACCCTATGCATGGATCTGCCTGCTGGCGCTGGTATGCATCGTGTGTGTGGCGGTGCTCATCCGCCGGCGCAATGCCATGATCGCTTTTCTGATACTGGCATTTCTCATTTTTCTGGCGCCGACATCGTCGATCGTACCCAGCAGGGACCTGCTGTTCGAACACCGCCTGTACGTGCCGATGACCGCCGCGGCGATCCTGATGGCCTGGACAATGTTCGCGGCCGTTTCCCTGCTTTTCAAAGCCTCCAGGTCAAGGGTCGCGGTGTCCTGCCTGAGCGTGTGCCTGTTGCTCGCGGTTTATGCGGTCCTGTCGGAGAGACGGACATACATCTGGGGGCACAACATCCGTCTGTGGGAAGATGCCGTAGCCAAGGCGCCCCTCAAGGCCCGGGCACACTATAATCTCGGCATCGCCTGCCTGGACAGCGACCGTGACAGGTCGCGGCAGGAGCTGC
>Ga0316620_10000314_pt1 | contig 19322 bp, 15 predicted proteins | sample OWC_Aug_M1_C1_D5_FD_207651 | JGI IMG/M metagenome (GOLD analysis project Ga0316620, IMG submission 207651) | Wetland soil microbial communities from Old Woman Creek delta, Ohio, United States - OWC_Aug_M1_C1_D5_B | ecosystem: Environmental > Terrestrial > Soil > Wetlands | place: USA: Ohio... | reverse complement strand
ACCTCGACCAGGGCGTGCGAGGGGCTGTCCGAACCGATCTCCCGGCCGTTCACGGTCACGATCACGTCGCCCGCGCGCAGGCCCGCCTCGTCGGCCGGACCGCCCGGGGTCACGGCCAGGATCCGCGCCCCGGCCGGGTCCTCGGAACCGGTCACGACCACGCCCAGCCGCGGCCGCTTCAAGTCCCCGAGCTCGCGCTTGACGACCACACGGTGGGCGTCGAGATCGAGGAGCGGCTCCTCCCAGTTGGACTTGTAGTACTCGCGCAGGGTTTCGAGGGCTTCGCGCAGCTGCTCATGGGCCTCGCGCACCTCGCTCGGCAGCTGGTCCCGGTCCTCGTCCTCGACCGCCGCCCCGGCCGCCAGGGCCAGGAACATCACGACGACCACGCTCACAATCGCTTTCCTCATGGTGTGCTCCTTCACTGATAGCTCACCCGCTGGAAGGCGGGCGAGTTGGCTGTCGCCCCATGGGCCTCGACCAGGGCGTCGAGCAGCTCGACCCGGTCGAGCCACAGCGCGACGGCCTGCTCGCGGCTCAGCCCCGGCTCGGGTCCGGCCAGGCGGGCATCGACCAGGGCGATGCGGTCCTCGAGGTCGACGATCCAGGCCGCGTCGCGCGAGCTCAGCACCCGGCCCTCGAGCTCGCTTCCCTGCAGCACCGACTCGAGCTGGTGTGAGGCGCCGATCAGCTGCTCGAGGTCGCTCACCGCCGCATCGCCCGCGCCTGCCGCCCTCGTTCCGGGCCGCGGCGCCAGGACCAGCGCCGCGATCGCGACGCCGACGACCGCCACTGCTGCCGCCGCCGCCAGCCCGGTCCGGAGCCGGCGCCGGCCCCGGCGCTCGGCCTCGACCGCGGCAGCGATCGTCGCCCAGCGGTCGGCCGGCGGCCCGGCCACCGGCAGCCCGGCCAGCTCACGGGCCACGGCGCGCAGGTGCTCGAGCTCGGCCGCGCAGGCCGGGCAGCCCGCGACGTGGGCCGCCACCTCGGGGCGGGCCTCACCGTCCCTCAGCGCCAACAGCTCTTCGCTCTCGAGATGCATGGACCTCACTCCCGAGCCGGCCCAGCCACTGCCGCATGCGGGCGTGGGCCCGGGCCAGCTGACTCTTGGAGAAGCTCTCACTCTTGCCGGTGAGAAGGGCGATCTCGGCATGGGTCAGGCCCTCGACGTCGTGCAGCCAGACCACGGCCCGTGCCGTGCCCGGGAGCCGGGCGAGGGCGGCCTCCACGTCCAGCCGGTGGTCGACGGCGAGGTCGCGGGCCGTGAACTCGTCGGCTTCGGCCAGATCGGTTGCCTCGCCCGCGCCAGCGCGGCGGCGCAGCCTGGTCAGGGCCTTGCTGGCGGCGACGCGGCGGATCCAGGCTCCGAGCGCGCCCTCGCCGCGGAAGCGCGGGATGCTCCGCACGACCTCGAGAAAGGTCTCCTGGAGCACGTCGTCGGCCTCCTCCGGGCTGCCGCACAGGCGACGGCCGAGGTTGTAGACCGGGGTCGCAAAGGTCCGGTAGAGGCTGGCGACCGCGTCCAGGTCGCCCCGCCGCGCCCGTCCCAGGGTGACCTCGTCCACCTCGGCGAAGAAGCCCGTTCCCACCGCCATCACTGACTAAGATGCGTCAGCCGGGCAAAGGGTCGCAACCCGGCGGCCGGGTATCTTCGCGATCACCGCCACTGCTGGCGGCGCCGCCGCTCGCCTGACGGTGACGCGCGACCACGGCGTAGAGCCGGCGCCCGATGCGTCGGACGAGCGGCCGGGCGCCGAGGCGGGCCAGCCCCTGCCAGCCGGGCAGGGCAGCCAGGATGCGCAGCACGCCGTCGAAGCCGCCCTCGAGCTCGCCCTCCGCCCCGCCCACCCACAGGCGCTGCTCGTGCTCGGCCCGGGCGCGCGGCAGGTCGCGGTCGTCGGCCTGCCGGAAGTCGCAGAAGCGGACCGCGGACCCTTCGTCGCGGTCCTCGACCCAGGCCTGGAAGCCACGGCACAGCCGGCACTGGCCGTCGACCCAGGCCGTGAGCTGGTCGCCACGATCCAGCTGCGGGGTTGCGGTCGTGCCGCCCATCATCCCGGGCAACCGGCTGCGGCGGCAGACCCTTCCCGATCGCGTACGAGCGCTCGGACGCAAGGCTGGGTATGAACCCCATACGCGCCACCTCTGGCGGATCTCGGTCTCCATCGATCAGGCTGCAAGCCGTTGTAGCGCCGGCATCTTGCCGGCATGCAGACAGTTGGACGACCGTGGCAGCTGCCGGCTGGACCTCGGCGACGGCAGCGGCTCGGGGCCGTGGCCGAGGGGGTCGCAGGGCCGGCCCGGAGGGGAGGAAGGGCGGCCGACGGCCACCCGCTGACGGCGGCGAGACCCGAGCCGCGGCGAAGTGAAGCCGGCGCTACAACAACGCGCGATTTTTTTGCCTGCGCAACCGGGTCCAGGTCAGCGCCGATGAGGATGAACCCCCGCCCCACGCCATGAAGTCTGGACCTGCCGGGCGGGCTTCGCACGCGCCGCCCGGGAGCGGTATGCTCGGCTCGCCAGTGATCGGAGGCAGGCCATGACTCAAAGCAGATCCGTCATCGCGAGCGAAAACGCCCCGCGCGCAGTCGGCCCCTACTCGCAGGCCATCCGCACCTGCAACCTGATCTTCACCGCCGGCCAGATCCCGATCGACCCGACCGCCGGCAGGATCGTGGCCACGACCATCGAGGAGCAGACCCGGCAGGTGCTGCGCAACCTGCAGGCGGTCCTCGAGGCAGGCTCGAGCGGGCTCGACGACGTCGTCAAGGTGACCGTGTTCATGACCGACCTGGGCGCATTCGCGGCCATGAACGCGGTCTACGCCGAGTTCTTCAAGGCGGACCCGCCCGCGCGCAGCGCGGTGCAGGTGGCGGCACTGCCCCTCGGCGCCATGATCGAGATGGAGTGCGTGGCGATCGTTCGATGAGCCTCGAGCCGAGCGACGACGGCGCGGTCGCCCACGGCGAGCGCGACGGCCCGGCCGCCGACCGCAGACCGCGCGCGGCCGCCCGCACCGCCGGCATCGCCCTCGCCGGGCTCGTCGTCGGGCTGCTGCTCCTGGACTGGTACGCCGCCAACTTCGTGCGCGCCGAGCGCACCCTCTACCACGCCGACCAGGTGGCGTACTGGGCGTTCTCCGGCCGCCTCGCGCAGCAGCTGCGAGGCGCTCCCTGGGAGGCTGTCCGCTCCGTCGCCTGGTCGGTCGCCACCGCCGACCTCAACCTGCTGCCCTCGGTCCCGGTCAGCCTGAGCATGGCGATCTTCGGCAACGCTCGCCTGGTCTACGTGCTCTCGGTCCTCTCCCTCTACGGCGCGGCGGTCCTCCTCGCGCTCGCCCTGCTCGTCGCCCGGGGCGCGGACGGCGCCCTGCGCGGCGGGCACGTCGCCGCCCTCGGCTGCGCCGTGCTGCTGCTGCCCACCCTGTGGCGGCCGGCTCTCATCGGGTACCTCGACCTCGGCGGCGTCGGGCTCGCCCTGGTCATCCTCGCCCTCTACCTGGGGCAGGGCCGGCGCCCCTTCGCCACCCGCATGCTCCTGCTCATCGGTGCCCTGCTCGCCCTGCTCGTCCTCTTCCGCCGCTGGTACGCGGTGTGGGCGCTGGCCTTCGCGATCACCGTCGTCGTCGACGGCGTCGCCGGCTGGTGGCTGGCTCGCGACCGCTCGCGCCAGGGGCTCGTCGCTGCCGCTCGCGTGCCGTTCTGGATCGGGCTCGCCTGTGCGGCGACGCTGGCCGTGCTCGCCTTCCCGGTCATGGTTCACAAGCTCACCACCGACTACGCCGACATCTACTCCGCCTACGGCGGGCGCGGCGGCATCGCCCACCGCCTGGGCGAGGTGCTGGTCGAGTACGGTCTGGCCCCCCTCGCCCTGTGCGCGGGCGCCGCCGGGCTCCTCCTGCGCTGGCGCGAGACCCGGCGGCTGGCGTTGTTCCTCGTCCCCCACCTGGTCCTCACCTACCTGGTGATGGTGCGCATCCAGGACCACTCGCCGCAGCACTGGTACCTGTACGCTCCCGGCCTCCTGGCGCTCACCGCCCTCGCCCTCGCCCGGGTGGTCGGCCAAGCATGGCCAGCCAGGTCCCGGATCGCCTGCCTGGCCGCCGTTGCGCTGGTCGGGATCGCCGCCACCCTGGGCATGTACTGGCCGCGCGCCGGGCGCCTGGCCGACGCCGCCGGGACCCTGCTGCCCGGGCATCGGGTGCGGCCCGCGATACGCCACGACCTCGACCAGGTGGAGCGTCTGCTGCTCTTCCTCGACGAGCTCACCGCCGCCAGCCCGGGCCCGATCTACGTGCTGTCGAGCTCCGGCGTGCTCGCGGAGCAGATGCTGTCCTTTGCCAACTGGTCCCTGGGGACGTCGTTTCGATCCCCGGCCCTGGTCCTGCAGGCCTCGCACGTGGACAAGCGCGACGGCTTTCCGCGCGGCCTGCTCGCCGCCCGCCACGTACTGGTGGCGTCCCCAGTCCAGGTCCACCTGCGGCCCGCCGACCAGCAGGTCGTGGTGGTCCCGGCCGAGGCCTTCCTCGAGGGTCGCGGCCTGGCGCGGGCCTTCCGCCAGCACCGGCCGAGGTTCACGCTCGAGGGCGGGGTCGAGGTGCTGGTCTTCACCCGGGTGCGCCCGTTCGAGCCCGCGGAGATCGAGGAGCTGGTGGCGCCCCTGCGCGCCGCCTACCCCGACCGCCCGTGGGTTTACTCGCCCTGATCGAGGAGCGCCTGGAGCGCGCGCTCGAGGCGCACCCCGCGCGAGGCCTTGAGCAGGACGACGCTGCCGCGCTCGAGGCGCGGCGCCAGGAAGGCGGCCGCCTCCTCGGGGGTGGCGAAGCTCGCCACCCTGGCGGTCGCCATCCCCGCCGCCCTGGCCGCCTCGGCCATGAGCCGGGCCCGCTCGCCCACGGTCACCAGCAGGTCGAAGCCGAGCTCGGCCACCACCTCGCCGACCTCGGCGTGGAAGCGCGCCTCGCCCTCACCCAGCTCGAGCATGTCGCCGAGGACGGCCGCCCGAAACCCAGTGAACTGGGCGACGGCCCAGCGCAGCAGCTTCTTGGCCGCCTCGGGGTTGGAATTGTAAGTCTCGTCGACGAAGGTGATCCCGGCGTGCTCGGTCACCCGGCCCCGTCCGGCGAGGGGCTCGAGCCGACCGAGCGCGGTCTGGATCTCGGCCAGGCTCATGCCCACCTGCCAGGCGATGGCGGCGGCCGCGAGCAGGTTGTCGACCTGGGCGTCGGTGAGGGGCGGGGCGAGGAGCTCCTCGCGCGAGCCGGCGAGGTCGACGAAGAGCCGGCAGCGCCCGTTCTCCCTCCGCACCTCGCGCAGCACGACCTGGTTGTGCGCGGGGTCACGGCCGAAGTACAGCGTGCGCGCCGCGAGCCCTCGGGTCCCGCTGCGCAGCAGCTCGTAGTCCCCGTTGACCAGGGCGAGCCCGTCCGCGCTCAGATGGTTGTTGATCTCGAGCTTGGCCCGGGCCACGTTGTCCATCGTCTTGAGGAACTCGAGGTGGACCGGGAGGACGTTGAGCAGACACGTGATGTCCGGCCGCAGGAGGCCAGCGAGACGGTCGATCTCGCCCAGGCCCGGCGAGCTCATGGCGAGCTCGAACACGGCCACCTCCTCGTCCCCGGACATGGCCAGGAGAGCGAAGGGCAGTCCGAGCCAGTTGTTCCAGTTGCCGGGCGAGCGGAAGCTCCGGTAGCGGTGGCCGAGGATCTGGTGGGCGAACTCGCGGGTCGTGGTCTTGCCGGCGCTGCCGCTGAGGCCCACGAAGCGGGTGCTCGTGCAGCGCTCGCGCACCCGCGCCGCCAGCCGCCAGTAGGCGGCCGCGCTGTCGTCGACCTCGATCAGCGGCAGGGTGAGGCCGCGCGGCGCCCGCGCCCTCTCGACCACCGCGCCGGCGCCGGCCTTCGCCGCCACCTGCTCGAGATAGGTGTGGCCGTCGCCACTCGGCGTGACCAGGGCGAAGAAGAGCATCCGCTCCTGGACCTGCCGCGAGTCGAAGTGGTAGCCGGTGAACACGGCCTGCGGATCGCCCTGCAGGAGCCGGCCGCCCATCGCCTCGGCGATCTCGGCGGCGCTCAGCTGCGGCATGAGGGCTCACGCCCGACGATCACCAGGGTCACGTCGTCCTGCGGCGGGGCGCCGCCGGTGAAGCGGTTCACGTCGTCGACGATGGCGTCTCGGATCGCCTCCGGCCGGGCGCCCTGCAGAGCTCGTACGAGCTCGACCAGACGCTTCTCGCCGTACTCCTCCCCGTCCGGGTTGTTGGCCTCGGTGACCCCGTCCGAGAAGGCGATGACCGTGGCCCCGGGCGCGAACGTCACCTCGCGCATGGCAAAGGGCAGGGCGAGGAAGGGCATGCCCAGGATCGGACCGGTGGACGCGAGCGTCGACACCTCTCCGTCGGCCGAGAGCAGGATGGGCGGGTTGTGACCGGCGTTGCAGTAGCGCAGAGTCGCGCCCTCAGGGTCGATCTCGGCGTGGAAGAAGGTGACGAACTTGTTGGCCGTGCTGTTGTCGCCGACGTAGCGGTTGAGCCGCATCACCCGGTCGAGCAGGGGGACGCCGGACTCCACGAGCGCGGTCAGCATGGACTTGACCGAGGCCATGAGCAACGCGCCCGACGCCCCCTTGCCCGACACGTCGGCCACGGTCATCGTGAAGGAGGCGTCGTCGCGGGTCAGGAAGTCGAAGTAGTCCCCACCCACCTCGTAGCACGGGCGGGTGAAGCCGAGGCAGCAGAATCCGGGGAAGGTGAAGGCGTCTCTGGGCAGCATCTTGGCCTGGATCTCCGCCGCCAGGGACAGCTCCCGCTCCATGCGCGCCTTGGCGATGCTCTCGGCCACCAGACGCAGGTTGTCGATCTTGATCGCCGCCAGGTTGGCGAACGCGCTGAGCAACGCCAGCTGGGGCTGGTCGAAGGCGCCCAGCCGCCCGGCCGCGTCCAGGTAGAGGAGGCCGAAGACCGCATCCTGGTGGAACAGGGGGGCGCAGAGGATCGAAGTGATGTTGCCCTGGAGGATGCTCTGCTGGGCCCGGAACCGCTCGTCCGAGAAGACGTCGTTGATCAGGATCGCCACGTTGTCGTCGATGACCTGGCGGGCGGCAGTGGTGCTGATCCTCACCTCGCGCGCGAGACCCTCCTTGGCGCAGGCCATGGCCCGCACCTCGATGCCCGCGCTTCCCCCGCGGTAGACGACGGCGCAGCGGTCGCCCCGGAACACCTCGAGCATTCTCGCGGCGAGCCGGTCGAGCAGCGCCTGCTCCTCGGAGGCGGCCATGAACTCCCTGGCCATCTCATTGAGAAGCACGAGGTTATGCGCCGCCTCCTGATTCTTTCCGCTGCTCGCCTCCTCCAGGCAGTAGCGCGAGAGCTGGGGAGCCTCGAACATCACGGTGCCAGGATCGCCGGCCCGCAGGGGCCTCTCCCGCAGCGCCTCGGATTCGCCCAGGATGAGCCGCAGCCGGCCGACCGTGATCTCGTCGCCGGGGAGCAGCGCCAGCTCGGCGCTGAGCGGCACTCCGTTGACCACGGTGCCGTTGCGGCTGCCGAGATCCCGGATGACCCACCCGCGCTCGCTCTGTTCGAGCTCGAAGTGCTCGCGCGAGGCGGCCGGGTCGTCGAGGCGCAGCTGGTTCGAGGTCGCGCGTCCGGCGCGCAGGGTGCCACCCTGAAGCTCGACGACCGCATCGGCGCCGTGCTCCTTGACGATCCTGAGAAAGGTCATGACTCCATCCCCGGCCTGGCCTCACCGCTCGAGGCGGAGCCCGGTCGCCCGCACCGCTGACGTCAACCCGCGCTCCGGAAGCTGGCGAGTGCCTCGTCGTCGAACATGTCGAAGACCCCGAACAGGCGCCACATGGTCAACAGCTCATCTCTTCGAGCCGTGTCGTGATTCTCATGGCGACCCTCCGCAGGTGGCTCATTATCGCACGGCGGTCACGCCCCCTGGACGCGCGCCGTTCGCGCCCCAGTGACGGCCTCAATCCCGACCCGTCTGCCATGCCGCTCCGCGGCCCGCGATCGCGTCCCTCTAGCCCATCTCATTCACTACGCGCTCCATGTCCTCGGCCACCTCGGCGCTGTGCATGTAGTGGTTCGACGGACAGGTCACGGCTCGCGCCCGGGGGATGCGCTCGACGATGCGGTTGACCTCCTGGGCGACGTGGAGGGTGTCCGAGGCGGCGTAAGCAATGGCCACCGGGGTGGTGATGGACTCGAGACCGGCCCACACGGTGTAGCCCGCCACTGCCCGGGCCGACAGCTTCAGGCGCAGCGGGTGGGCGGCCTGCAGGGTCCGCTGGTAGCGCCGCATCTGCTCGGGCTCGCGCTCGACGTCGATGCGGAAGTGGCGCAGGTACCAGAGGACGAAGTACTTGAGGAGGTGATAGCTGGCCGCCGGGGCGTGGAGCAGCAAGAAGCTCCACCACGGAAAGGCAAACGTGCTGTTGGGGCCGACCAGGAAGGCGGCCCGTGCCCGCAGCCGATCGCCCTTGAGAGCCTCCAGAATGGTGTTGGCGCCCATCGAGCTCCCGGCTACCAGGGCCTGGTGCGTGTCGATCTCGAGCTGTCGGCAGACGCCGACCAGGTCGGCGGCGAACCGCGGCAGGGTGAAATGCTCAACCTGCAGCCGCCGGCGGGGCACCTCGGCGCTGCGCTTCTCACGGGTCTCCAGGTACCAGAGCTTGCGCGTCGGTACCAGGACCCGGAGCAGCGGCGCCCAGCCCTCCACCACCGACACCCAGCCGGCGACGAAGATGACCGGCGGGGCCTGCTCGGGTCCGGCCGGGCTCCACTCCAGGACCCTGATCCGGACCTGGTCGTCCATCGCCACCATGCGTTCGGTGACCCGAGCCTGGTCGCCGCCGATCGCGCAGAGGTCCTCGCTCATCGGCGGGCAGCGTAGCAGCATCCCCACCGCCCCATCCAGCGCCCGTTGACTGCCGTGGCTCGGCCCCGGATACTGCCCCCGAGATGGCCGGCAAGGGCTCGAAGACCGACCTCCCGATTCACGGGCAGCCGCCCGCGGCGGATCAGGCCGCGGCGCCGGGCAACACGCCCAAGCTCTACGTCACCCTCGAGGAGAAGCTCATCCTCGACGCCATGCGCCAGCTCCGCAGCGAGGCCGAATCGGTGCGGGCGCGGCTCGCCCAGGAGGCGGCGCCCGCCCTGCGCGAGCGACTGCAGGAGCAGCTCGAGGAGCTGCGCCGCCGGCGCCGAGAGCTGGTCCAACGCCGGGAGGCCGCCTCTCGCCGCAAGATGATCATGCTCGGCCACATCGAGGAGGAGTAGCGGGCGGGAGGGCGTGGCCCAGCTAGCTCCTAGCCCGACCCTTCATGCCCCGCACGCGCCGCTCGAGGCGGGCCTTCTCCACCGCCAGGCCGATCTCGTTCATCAGGATCTCGAGACCGTCCACGGCGCCGACCACGGTCGCCCGCGGCAGGTTGTCTCCGTAGAGCATGGCGACCACCTTGCCGTCGACGACCAGCGGCACCACCGCGACCTCGTGCGGGTCCTCACCGCCCAGCCGCTCGACCAAGAACGAGCTCCAGCGCGAGGGAGCCAGTCGGCCGACGTAGGCCTCGCCGCTGGCCGCGACCATGCCCAGGACCGAGCCCTGGCCCAGGGGCAGCCACAGGTTGCGCACCCGCTCCGCGGGCGACTCGCCCTCGATGCGCAGGCCGAACTGCCCGATGCCCTGGATGCGGTCCTCGCGGACCGCGAACAGCACGCCCCGATTCACCACCTGCGCCGCGTAGCGCAGGATGAGCAGGGCGACCTCGGCGGTGAGGGTCGGCGACATGCCTTGCAGCTGGTTCATCTCGCCCATCAGCCGGCGCAGCTGTCCGAGGTCGCGCTCGGGATTGGCGCCGAAGGACACCGGCGCCCAGCTGATCTCCCCGGTGGCCCCGTCTCTGAGGACCTGGAACGCGGCCGAGAGCTCCGACTGCGGGGCCGGCCGGTAGCCCTCTGGCGCAGGCTCGGCAGCGGCCTGCTCGAGGTCTTTCTCCCAGGCGCTGCGCTCGTCCTCGTCGAGCTTGGTCAGGGCGCCGAGCAGGAGCTCGTCCGGCTTGACGCCGCTGTCGAGCAGGAACCAACCGGTGTTGAGAGAGACATCGTCGCCCTCGGGCAGCTCCATCGACTCGAACACGAAGTGGCCCTTGACCCAGCCCAGGAGCTCGCGCGCCGTCTTCTCGATCTGCTCCCGCACGGTGGCCTCGAGCAGGCCGGCGCTGGCCTCGCGAAACTCGACCAGGAAGCTGCCCGAGTCGGTGGTCGACCCGGGCAGCTGGCGCTCAACGGCCCGGATGAGGTCGGCGTCGGCGACGATCCGGCCCTCGGCCAGGGTGCGGCAGAAGCCCGAGCGGAGGAAGTCCGAGGCGGCGAAGACCACCCGACCGTTGCGAAACACCACCACCCCCTGCCGGTCTCCGCTGGTCAGCACCAGCTTGCCGGTCTTGCGGGCCAGCGAGATCAGCTGGAACAGCTCGGGCGGCGTCAGCTCGTTCAGTCTGCCGGTCAGGGCCACGCTCTGTCTCCGTCGACCTGCACGAGAGCATTCTATCAGGATTCGGTCTCAAGACCTGTGCAGAGACGGTGCCTCGGCCTTCGCGCTCAGGCGCGGGCGACGCCCCCCAGCGCGGCGTGGCGGAAGCAGCTGACGAGGTGGTCGTTGACCATCCCGGTAGCCTGCATGTGGGCGTAGACGATGGTCGGCCCGACGAAGCGAAAGCCCCGACGCTTGAGGTCCTTGCTGATGGTCGCGGCGAGCGGCGTCGCGGCCGGAATCTGGTCGAGACGGCGCCAGGCGTTGCGGATCGGGGCACCGTTGACGAACGACCAGATGTAGCGGTCGAAGCTCCCCCACTCCTCCTGCACGGCGAGGAAGGCGCGGGCGTTGCCGACCGCCGCCGCCACCTTCTGACGGTTGCGCACGATCGCCGGGTTGGCGAGGAGCTTGGCTACCCGACGCTGGTCGAAACGGGCCAGGCGCTCGGGGTCGAAGCCGGCGAAGGCCTCGCGGTAGCCCTCACGCTTGCGCAGGATGGTGATCCAGGCGAGGCCGGCCTGGGCGCCCTCGAGGACCAAGAACTCGAACAGCCGGCGCTCGTCGTGGACCGGCACGCCCCACTCGTCGTCGTGGTAGGCGACGTAGAGCGGGTCGTCGCCGCACCACGGGCAGCGGGACAGGCGCTTGTCGCTCCGGCTCACGGCGTCGCGTACGACCAGGCCGAGGTGTCGCCGGACTCGAAGCCGTCGGCGAACAGCGGCGGCTCGGTCTGGCTGGTGCAAGAGCCCGGCACCGCGACGTTGGTGATGGTGATGTCGTCCACCCACCAGCCGGTCCTCGTCAACCCCCCGTCGGTGGACAGCACCCAGCGGAGCTGGACCTCTTTCCCGGCCCAGGCCGCCAGGCTGGCGGTGTAGGCGGCGTAGGTCGTCTGGCTCTCATTGCTGAAGTACCAGCCCGCGGGGAACCCACAGGCGTCGTCGTTGTAGGCGGCATTGTCGGGATAGTTCACTTCCAGGCGGGTCCACGCGCCGCCATCGACGGAGATCTGCACCTCACCCTTGTCGTAGTCTTCCTCGATGTCGTACTGGGACCAGAACTCGAGGCTGGCGTTGCTGCCCAGGAGCAGGGCCGGCGTGGTCACCGCCGCGCAGAGATCGTTCGAGTAGGTTCCCGTCCGGTAGACCTTGGGCCCGCTGTGGCCCTGGCTCGCGTAGACGTGCCACGGCGCCTGGGTCACCAGCTGGGCGGTGCCGGTGTCGCCGGCGTTGTCGGTCCAGGTGCCGATGCCCAGGGGCCCGGTCGGGGCCGCGCCGACCTCGACCGTGTTCGGGTCCTCGGCCTGGTTCTGGTTGTCGACCGCCCGCACCACGTAGTAGTACGGTGTCCCGGAGACCAACCCCAGGGAGTCGGTGTACGAGGTGCTGGCGAGGCCGCTCGCCACCCGGTTGCCGACGCCGGGCGTGAAGCCGGACTGGGTCGAGCGGTAGACGTTGTAGGTGGCTGCGGTCCCGCAGTAGACCGCGGCAGCCGGCGACCAGCTCACGGTCAGGCTGCAGACGGCCTCGTGGTCATCGGTCACGCCAGTCGCCCCGGCGAAGCGCGGCGGCTCGAGGCAGTCGCCGGTGGTGGTGGCCTCGGCACAGGCGCTGGCCGTCGAGACGCAGCTGCCGGTGGCGTCGCGCGCCAGGACCGAGAAGCCGTAGGGCAGGCCGCCAGAGACGGTCGTGTCGACGAAGCTGGTGGCCGCGGTCTGGCCGACGTATACCCACTCCAGGGGCCCGCTGCAACCCTCCACCGCGCGGTAGACCTCGTAGGTGAAGCCGGCGCCGGACGACGACCAGGAGAGGGCGATGCGGTTGTCGCCGTCGGGCTGGGCGACGAGACCGGTGGGGGGATTGGGCTGCTCGCAGAGCGGGTCGGCGAGGTGGCCGGCGGTGGCCAGGTAGGCCTTGACCGTGGCCACGAAGAAGGCGGGGTCGCCGCAGTTGGCCACGGTGTCGGTGGACTCGTGGTAGTAGGGGTAGTAACCGTCGTGGCCGCAGTAGCCCTCGTTGTCGGTGATGCCGCAGACCGCCGAGAAGCCGTTCCACCAGAAGGGGGCGTGGTCGGAGGCTTCGATGTCGCACAGGAAGGCGTCCACCGGGCAGCCGGTGCCGTAGTCCAGGGCGGCCTGGGCGAAGAGGGTGCCCAACCAGGCCGAGGCCGAGTCGTAGTTGAGGTCGAGGTTCTCGGAGGCCGGGCTGCCGTCGCCCTCCCAGGCGATCATGTCGCCGTTGAGCACGCCAAGGATGTTCTCGCCGGTCGCGGCCGCCTGGTTGGCGTAGTAGGTCGAGCCGTAGAGCCCGAACTCCTCCCCGGTCACGGCCAGGAACTTGACGGTCGAGGCGAAGCGGTAGCGCGACATGACCTGGGCCAGGATGACGACCATGGCCGTGCCGCTGGCGTTGTCATCGGCCCCCGGCGCCGGCCCCGAGCTGGGCAGGTCGTCGAGGTGGCCGATCACGATGTAGACGTCGTCGGGCGCGCTCACCCCGGGCAGGGTGCCGATCACGTTGGGGGCGTGACCCCCGCTGTGGTACTGGAGCTCAGGGCTCAGCCCGAGACCCTCGAACACCGAGTACACCCACTGCGCGGCGGTCGTGCAGCCAGCGGAGGTGGAGTAACGGGTGGTCGACGATCCGATGAGGTCGGTCCAGGTGTCGGCGATCCCGACCGAGGTGAGGCTCGAGACCATGTCCTGGACCAACGGTTTGACCTCGAGCACGGCCTTCGGAGCGGCAAAGGCGGCGTACTCGGCCGGCGGCGGCAGAGTCGGACGCAGCCCCGCCAGGTTCAGCTCCGACCCCATCCAGTGGGGCGAGGCGAAGCAGGCCTCAGGGTCGAGGTCCGACGACTTGACCAGGACCCAGTTGTCCTCGAACAACAGGGCCTCGCCGCAGGCGGCCAGCTCCTGCTCGTCCCAGCCCGGACGCAGGCCGAGCACGGCGTAGCGGCTTCCGGTCACGTCGGCGTCGACCACCGTCGTCTCGAGCTCCCAGGCCCTGACGGTGGTTGCCACCTGGGCGGGGTCGCCCACCGCCAGATAGCAGCCCTGCAGCTCGCGGACCAGAGGCACTCCTGCCTCGAGGAGCAGGTTGCGGTCCACCCCGCCGGTGCGCTCGACGCGGATCAGGGCATTCGCCCCGCCGTCCGCTGCCAGGCACGGGACGGAGAGGACCAGGGTCAGGAGAGCGATGGTGGTGACGAGCTTGGACATGGGCACCCCCGCACACGCTGCCCACAGGGTAGCAGAGCTCGACCGGGAGCGCGCCAGGATCGGGCGGCGGGCCGCAGGATTCGGGTTCGGGACTCGGGTCCGGGCTGCCCCCACGGCCCGCAACCGGCTGCCCGATTCCGGCTGCCCGAGCCCCGGCCTCCGGATTTCGGGCGCCGCATGATCGGCCGAGCGGGCTATCCCGCAACCGTCTTGGGGGTGACCAGCCAGCGCAGCACGCCGCAGCCCTGGTCAAGGCCGGTCCAGCTGTCGCCGGCGAGCTCGACGCAGGCCACGGCCGCGGTCGGCATCTGCACCTCGCGGCCTCCGATGAGCCAGGAGACGAGCGCGGACGAGGTCGGCTCGTGCCCCACGACCATGACCCTCAGCTGGTCGGCGGCCAGCTCCGCGATGTGGTCGAGAACGGCGCCTGGGTTGGCCAGGTAGAGGCCGTCGCACACCCTCAGCTCGCACCCCCACTTGCCGGCCTTGGCGGCCAGCTCGGCGGTGGTGCGGGCGCGCACCGCCGACGAGGTCAGGACCAGGTCCGGGACCTGGCCCGCGGTCGTGAGGTAGCGCCCCATCCGCCTCGCCGCCCGCTCGCCGCGCAGCGCCAGCGGCCGCTCGTGGTCGTCCCCCTCGGCCACTCCCCAGTCCGACTTGCCATGGCGCATGACGAGCAGGGTCCTCATGCCGCGAGGATAGCCTGAGCGAGGGGCGGCGCGCACCTGGCCGGGAGCATGCCCATCCCGAGGGCTGACGTTGTTCCCCACCCGCTCTCAAGACGGATACGTGCCGGTCCCCGTTCCCGGGTTTCTCGTTGCACCTGACTCAAGGGGAGAGGTATGGCTCGAGTTACGAGAGCTGGAACTGCACGGACACGTCGATGGACGACTCTACCGGCTGGCCGTCCTGCATGGCCGGGCGGTACTTCCACTGCCGGACCGCCCGGATCGCCTCCTCGGTGAGCCCGTGCGGCAGCCCCTCGATCACGCTCACGTCGGCCACGTCGCCGGCGGTGTTGATGACGATGTGCAGCTGCACGACGCCCTGGGCGCGGGCCCGGATGGCGGCCGGGGGGTACTTGGGCGCAACGTGCTTGATCCGTTCGGGGGCGTAGCGCACCACCAGCGGCTTGACGCCGGTCAGCGCCGCGCCGGCAGAGACGTAGCCGATGCCGCCCGGGTGCTGCCTGATGAAGGCCATCACCTCGGCGTCACTCTCCACCTCGAGGGGCGGCACGCCGCTACCGGAGAAGATCTTCTTCTGCCAGTAGCTCTGCACCGCCGCCAGCGGCCGACCGTGGACCTGCTCGGAGAACTTCTCCCGCACGCTCGACGAGGAGCTCAGGTCGACCGGCTCGGCGACCGCGCCATGGGCCCAGTGGGATTTGGTCTTGAGGAAGATCTGCGAGATCTCGTCCGAGGACAGGGGACCGCTCGGGTTGTCCGGGTGGACGATCACTCGGAACACCTGCTGCGCCTGAGCCGGCGCGGTTTGGGTCAGCCAGGCCAGCGCCACGACGACTGCTGCCACCGCGACTCGGGATCTCACCAGCGTCCTCCCCATGCCATTGTAACAGCTCCAGCCCAAGAGTCTCACAGCTCACCACTTGGCCGTCCGGCAGCGGGTGCTGCGGTGCCTCCCCTCCAGCCGCTCGACCCTTCCTCGACGCCTCGTCGGGACGACGCGGTGGGCGCTCCCATCTCCCGGCCGGGTGGAGCCAGATCCTGGTACTCTATTTGATTGACAGCAGACAGCACGCGGCACGATGCCGCGGGGAGGCGTGAACCATGAGCAGATCTCAAGCGACCCTCACGACCTTGATCGGAGCCCTGTGCCTGGCCCTGGCCGGGAGCGCCGGCGCCCAGATGGTGTCGCCGATGCACATCATCCCGGTCATCGCCAAGGCCCAGGGCGAGGCCGGCACCGACTGGCAGAGCGACCTCGCCGTGTCCAACGTCTCGGCGGTGGCAGTCACGGTCCGGGCCGCCTTCTTCCGCGAGGCCACGAACAACCAGTTCCTCTATGACTTTCCGGTCAACGTCAACGTGCAACCGGGGGAGACCCTGATGGTAGCGGATGTCCTCGGCACCTGGTTCCCGTCCCAGGGCAACAACACCAAGGGCGTCCTGTTCCTCCTCGGCGAGCCCGCGGGCGGTGGCAGTGAGGACGAGGTCCTGCTCGCCGTCTCGTCGCGCACCTACAACAACGCCGACCCCAACGCGACCTATGGCCAGACCGTAGGCTCGGGCCTCTTCAACCTGGTCTTCGGCCAGGGCACGTCGGTGCTTCCAGGGGTCCGTCACGACGACCGTTTCCGCTCCAACGTGGGCGTGGTCAACCTCTCGCCCCTGGCCGCCACCCTTCTCGTCACCACCTATGACACGACCGGCGCCCAGCGCGCGCAGGTGACCAAGACCGTGGAGTCCTTCTCCCTGCGCCAGTGGTCGCTGGACAGCCTGGGCGTGAGCTCGCTCGGCGGCGGCCGCGTCGAGGTCGAGATCGACCCGGCCACGATCACCTGGGACCCGTGCGACCCGCAGTACGTTCCCGGGCTCGCCCCGGGGCTGTTCCTCGCCTACCTGTCCAAGGTCGACCAGGCCACCGGCGACGCCGAGTTCGGCCTCGGCCAGGTCGACTGGACCGGCTACGCCGAGGAGTGCGGCGAGGTGCCCGACGACTGCCCCTAGCATCATCCCGACGCGGCGCCGAGCAGCGGCTGGAGAGCGACCCTGTCCGGCCCGCCAGTCGAGAGAGATGCGCTGCGCGTGACCCTGAGGTTCCGGGCTACAATCTGGTGTGGTGTCGCGTACGAGCAGGACCAGCTTCTTCCCAAGCTTGGCCGTGGCGCTCCTCGTGACAGGGGTCGCCGCCGCCTCGAATCTCGTCGACAAGCTGAGCTTCCGGCGGCTGGGCGTCGAGGACGGCCTGTCCCACGGCAGCGTGTACTGGATCGCCCAGGACCGCATCGGGTTCATGTGGTTTGCGGCCGAGCAGGGCCTGAACCGGTATGACGGGTACAACTTCGACGTCTTCACCCATGACCCCTCCGACGCCTCGTCCCTCGCCGAGGAGGACACGAGCGTCGTCCTGGTCGACTCCCAGGGTCTGATCTGGGTCGGCACCTGGGGCGGCGGCCTCAACCGCTTCGACCCGACGACCGAGTCCTTCGTCCGCTACGCAGCCGATCCCAACGCCGCCAACGCACTCCGCGATCGGCGGGTCCAGACCATCTTCGAGGATCGCTCGGGCGGCCTCTGGGTCGGGACCTTCAGCGGCGGTCTCAGCCGCTTCGACCGCGCGACCGGCACCTTTACCAGCTACCTGCACGACGACGACGACCCTGGCTCGCTTAGCCACGACCGGGTGTGGTCGATCAGCCAGACCGCGGACGGCCACATCTGGGCCGGTACCGATCGCGGGCTCAACCGTCTCGACCCCGCGACCGGGACCTTCACGGTCCTCGCCCACGACGCCGCGGACCCCGGCTCCCTGCCCTCGGACGTCGTCCGTGCCCTGCTCGCCGACGGCGCGGGTCGGCTGTGGGTGGGGACCGAGGCCGGGCTGCGCGTGCTCGACTGCGCCACCCTGCGCGCGGCACCGGCTCCGGCAACTGCGGCGGTGGCAGACGTCCTCGCTTCCAGCCCGATCAACACCCTCTTCCAGGACAAGGACGGGTTGGTGTGGGTCGGCACCTACGGCAACGGCCTGTGCGCCCTGTCGCCCGATGGCTCGCGGTCGGTGCACCACTCCTACGATCCCAGGGTGCCGGGCAGCCTCAGCCGTGACGACGTACGCTCCATCTTTCGCGACCGGTCCGGCGTGCTCTGGATCGGGACCCGCGAGGGCGGCGTCAACCTGGTCGACCTCAAACCTCCCAAGTTCCACCACGTCCCCCACAACCCTCTTGACCCGAGCAGCCTCTCCCACGCGCGGGTGTGGTCGATCCTGGAGGACCGCAGCGGTGTGCTCTGGGTGGGCACCCTCGACGGGCTCAACAAGCGCGACCCGGCGTCAGAGAGCTTCGAACACATCCGGCACGATCCCTCGAATCCCGCGTCCCTGCCCTCGGACGTGGTCCAGGTCCTGCTCGAGGATCGGGAGGGTACCCTTTGGGTCGGAACCTGGAATGGGGGCTTGAGCCGCCTGGTTCGCGATCGCGGGACCTTCGAGACTCTCCGACACCAGCCCTCGAACCCGAACAGCCTGAGCAGCGACCGCCTGACCTCGCTGCTCGAGGACAGCCACGGCACCTTGTGGGTCGGCACCGCTGCCGGACTGAACGCGGTCGATCGGTCGACCTGGGGCGTCACCCGCTACCACGAGGATTCGACCGACCCCAGCAGCCTCAGCGACGACTTCGTGTCCACGCTCTTCGAGGACCGGGACGGGGTCCTGTGGGTCGGCACCGACGCCGGCGGCCTCAACCGGTTCGACCGGGAGCGGGGCTCCTTCACCAGGTACCAGGTAGTCGCGAACGACCCGACCAGCCTGAGCAACAACCGCGTTCGCACCGTCCACCAGGACCCATCGGGATCGCTCTGGGTGGGAACCGCCAACGGGCTCAACGCCTTCGACGCAGAGTCGGGGACCTTCGAGCGCTTCCTCGAACGGGACGGCCTCGCCAACGCCCACGTCTTCTCGATCCTGAGCGACTCGAGCGGCCGCCTGTGGCTGTCCAGCTTCAGAGGCGTGTCCCGCTTCGACCCCGCGACCCGAACCTTCCGGAACTACACCGTCAGCGACGGGCTCCAGGGCTACAGCTTCAGCCAGGGCGCGGGCTTCAAGGCCGCCGACGGACGTCTCTACTTCGGCGGCGTCAACGGCTACAACTGGTTCTACCCCGATCAGGTGGTCGACAATCCCTTCGCTCCGCCCATCGTCCTGCGCAGCTTCCGTCGCTTCGACGAGCTGCTCACCTTCGATCGGCCGCTCGCCGACCTCGACCGCATCGAGCTCTCATACCGCGACAACTTCTTCACCATCGAGTTTTCGGCCCTGGACTTCACCTACCCCTCGAGCAACCGCTACGCCTACCGCCTCGAGGGACTCGACCGCGGCTGGGTCGACGCCGGACCGCGGCGGTCGGCGAGCTACACCAACGTCGACCCGGGCCGCTACGTGTTCCGGGTCAAGGGATCCAACAACGACGGGGTCTGGAACGAGGAGGGTGCGGCTTTGAGCATTGTCATCCTGCCCCCGTTCTGGATGACCTGGTGGTTCAGGGCTCTGGTGGTCGCTTCCCTGTGCGCGTCGGCGCTCACCGGGTACCGCTTCCGGGTGCGCGCCGTCGAGGCAAAGAAACGCGAGCTCGAGGAGTTGGTCGCACGCCGCACCGCCCAGCTCCGCCAGAGCCGCAACCTGCTAGCGCGGACCAACAACCTCGTCAAGGCGATCAACTCCGAGCGCAGCTCCACCGACCTGCTGACCAAGATCCTCGAGCAGATGATGATCGTCCGCGGCGTGGACCGGGCGTCGGCGCTCATCCTCGACCGCGAGCGCGGCGTGTTCCGCTTCCGGGCCGCCAGCGGTTGGCCGCTGGCCGATCTGGCCGACATC
>Ga0316620_10000313_pt1 | contig 19395 bp, 14 predicted proteins | sample OWC_Aug_M1_C1_D5_FD_207651 | JGI IMG/M metagenome (GOLD analysis project Ga0316620, IMG submission 207651) | Wetland soil microbial communities from Old Woman Creek delta, Ohio, United States - OWC_Aug_M1_C1_D5_B | ecosystem: Environmental > Terrestrial > Soil > Wetlands | place: USA: Ohio... | reverse complement strand
CAGGGGTCCTGCCATGAGCCGCACCTGACGTCCCACCGCGATGCCGTGCTCCGCCTCCTCGAACAGGACGTAGCCCTTGTCGCCCTCGCGTTCTTTGAGCGCGTCGATGAGCTCGGGGCTGACCGTGGCCAGCCGCCCGTCGAAGGTCACCGGTCGATGCACACCAGGGCAGTAGCGGACGGCGTTGAGCTGCCTCTCCGGCCGGCACCAGACGAAGAGGTAGCTGGCAAAGAGCGGGACCGGGCCGCGCGGCGCGCGCAGGTGCCACGGCGGCTCGAGGTACATCGGACAGTAGGTGTGCAGGGAGCGCTGCCTGAGGTGGTTGGCTGCGATCCTCTCCTGACGCGGTTTGGTGCGCAGCACCAGCCAGCGGAAGCCGGCCTCCTCGAACCGCAGCAGACGCCCCATCTCGGTGCTTTCCATGCCGCGCGCATTATTGCGTCAATCTCGCTGAGCGTCAAGCGATCTCGGAAGCTACGCCTTTATGTTTCCGGCACTTGCGTCCCAGAACGGAGCACTGACCTGGGCACCCCCCGGAGGCGCGTACCGGGTGCCAGCCGCGGCCCTCGCAAGGCTCAGAGCGCACATGGCTTGTCAAGAGGAGGAACGCGACGCATTAGTGGCAGATCCATGGCAGGCAGGCATGGCGACCCGCCAGCGTGCCCCGGAGCCACATCGCCCGCCCGCGTCGTGTCGGAAGTGCCGTCTGGAAGACGGCGCTCCAATCCTCAGATCGAAGCCCTGCGGAATACGAGAGCACTTGTAGCGCCGGCATCTTGCCGGCACTCGAGCGCGCTCGATTCCCAGAACGTCTTGGGGGCACGCGAAGGTCGCGCGCCTGCAGCCCCTGACGAGTCGTACGAGACGGGGCTCACTGGCCGACTGCTCTCAGATCACGCCCAGCTGCTTCCCGACCTTGGCGAAGGCCTCCACCGCCCGGTCCAGGTGCTCGCGCTCGTGGGCGGCCGAGATCTGGGTGCGGATGCGGGCCTGGCCCTTGGGCACCACCGGGAAGGAGAAGCCGATCACGTAGATACCCTCGGCGAGCATGGCATCGGCGAACTGACTGGCGAGCTTGGCGTCGTAGAGCATGACCGGAACGATGGCGGTCTCGCCTTCGAGCACGTCGAAGCCGAGCCTCCCGAGCCGCTCGCGGAAGTAGCGGGTGTTGTCCATCAGCTTGTCGCGCAGGGCGGTGGTCCGCGACAGCATCTGCAACGTGGCGATGGCGGCCGCGGTCAGCGCCGGGGTCAGGGTGTTGGAGAACAGGTACGGTCGCGAGCGCTGGCGCAAGAGGTCGACGATCTCCTGACGGCCGGTGGCGTACCCGCCCGCCGCCCCGCCCAGGGCCTTGCCCAGGGTGGAGGTGATCACGTCCACCCTGCCCTGGACCCCGCAGTGCTCGGCCGTGCCGCGGCCGGTCCGGCCGATGTACCCGGTGGCGTGGGAGTCGTCGACCATGACCATGGCGTTGTGACGCTCGGCCAGGTCGCAGATCCTGTCGAGCTTGGCCAGATAGCCGTCCATGGAGAACACGCCGTCGGTGGCGACCAGGCGACGGCGGTGCTTCTGGGTCTGCTCGAGGATCGTCTCCAGCTCGCCCATGTCCGAGTTGGCATAGCGGAAGCGCTCGGCCCGGCACAGCCGGACGCCGTCGATGATCGAGGCGTGGTTGAGCTGGTCCGAGATGACTGCGTCCTCCTCGCCGAGAATGGTCTCGAACAGGCCGCCGTTGGCGTCGAAGCACGAGGAGTAGAGGATCGTGTCGTCGGTGCCGCTGAACTCAGAGATCACCCTCTCGAGCTCGATGTGCAGGTCCTGAGTGCCGCAGATGAAACGCACCGAGGCCAGGCCGAAGCCGCGCTCGTCGAGCGCTCGCTTGGCCGCGGCGATGATCTCCGGGTTGTCGGCCAGGCCCAGGTAGTTGTTGGCGCAGAAGTTGATCACCTCGCCCTGCGGTACCTTGATGGCCGCCGACTGCGGCGACACGATGACCCGCTCCCGCTTGAAGGTGCCGGCCTCCCGGATCGCGTCGAGCTCGGCCCGGAACTGCGCGCGGTAGGAATCGAACATGGCAAGACCTCACGCCAGGATCGCTGGCCTCGTGAACCCGCGGGAAGCTAGCAGGTCCCGGACGCCCGACACAAGCCGCACCCTCCGTCAGGTCAGGCCGGCATTACTCTGGCGTCGGACGCCTGGTATAGACGATCCGGTAGCGGTCGGGGTCGGCGAGCACGCACTCGGCGCAGGCGTCGCCGAGCTCCTCCCGGCTGGCCGGACGCAGCATGACCTCGAAGCCGAGCTCCTCATAGAGTCCAACGATCTCGCTCAAGCGCGGCTCGTCGCTGACGCTGCGGCGCTCCCAGCCGGTGAGGTCGACGGGCTCGAGGACGAACGTAGCGGTCATGGCATCACGCCCTCTCGCAGACCGGGGTTCAGGGGTCTGGCGGCAGGCCTGCCCCCTGCCTCGGCGGCCCCGCATTCTGCACCGCCACGTTGTCCCCGCCCCGACTGGCTGTCAAGGACGGCCGCTCCCGGGCCCGCACGCGACGACAAGCGCGACCGTCGCCGGTGTACAGTAGTGCCAGCGAAACCTGGAGTACGACCGTGACGATTACGCGATGCCTCGCCGCCAGCCTCCTCGCGCCGGTGTTCGCCCTCGCCCAGGCGCCCTTTCCCACCTACCCGGACTGGACCTCGAGCGACGCCCAGTACTCGACCGGCGCCGCCCTGGTCGACCTCGACCACGACGGCTGGCTCGACCTGGTGGTGTCCAACGGCAACGACATGGCCAAGCAGCGGCTGGTCGTCTACTACGGCATCGGCGACGGGAATCTCCCGAGCGCGCCCGACTGGCAGTCGAGCGATACCGCCTACAACGGCCACCTCGACGTGGCCGACGTCAACGGCGACGGCTGGCCCGACGTGGCAGTGGCGGTGCTCGGGAGCTACTCCGACATCGACCCGGCGGCCAAGCTCTACCTCAACAGCAACGGCACCCTGTCCGCCCTGCCCAGCTGGCAGGCGGCCGAGGAGGCCAACGCCTTCGGCTGTGCCTTCGGCGACATGAACAACGACGGCCGGCCCGACCTCGCCCTGGCCACCGGCTGGGCCTACGACCCCCAGAACTTCTACCCCAACCGGGTCTACCTCAACACCGGCGGCACCCTGGCCACCAGCGCCAGCTGGTCGTCGGCCGCCGTCGACCACCTGCAGGGAGTGCAGTGGGTCGACGCCGACCAGGACGGCTGGCTGGACCTGGTCGGCGCCGCCTCCGGGTCGAGGAGCCGGATCTACTTCAACACCGGCGCCGGCACCCTCGAGACCACGGCCACCTGGCTGACCGCGGACGGCCCCTCCCAGGATGCCATCATGTCCGCCTGCGGCGACGTCTCCGGCGACGGCGAGCCCGAGCTCTTCATCACCGACAACACCCAGCTCGGCGGCGCCGGCCTCCTGCGCCAGTACGACGGCCTCGTCGGCGGGCTCTTCGCCACCTCCTACTCGTGGAGCACCTTCCAGGACTACGGCTCGGCCGTGGCCCTCGCCGATCTCGACGGCGACGGGGCGCTCGACCTGGCCGAGGGCTCCTGGTGGGGCAACGTCCACCTGTTCTTCAACACCGGCTCCGGCCTCGCCGCCACTCCAGCCTGGACCTCGAGCCTGTCGACCGTGGTCGAGAAGATCGCCTTCGGCGACATCGACCGCAACGCCTTGGCGCAGTTCACGGCCGTCCTCCCCGCCGACGGGCACAGCGTCTTCACCCTGCCCCACCAGCCGATCCAGGACGTGCTCGAGGTTCGCCTCGACGGCTCGGTTCTCACCCCGGACCGCTACGTGCTCGACCGCGTGCACGGCTGGGTTTCGGTGGACTCCATTCCCTCAGTCTCGCTCGAGGTGCGCTACACGCGCCCGCTCGCGCCCGACATGGTGATCACCAACTGGGACAACGTGGGCAACCACGCGTACTACAACCTCTATGAACCGTACGACCCGCCGTTGTTTGCGGACGGCTTCGAGTCCGGCGACACGTCGGCCTGGAGCGAGACCGTCGGTGGGTCTCCGGCCCGGACACCGGCCCGGTTCCCCCGCGGGAGGAAGCAGCCATGAAGTCACCAGCCACCACCGTGCTGACCGTGCTCGGCATCGCCCTGGCGATGCCGGTCGTCGCCCTCGCCGCCGGCGGCATCTCGGGCCACGTGCAGGACCGGGACACCGAGGCGCCGCTCGCCTGTGAGGTCAACGTGGAGACCACGGACGGGGAGTGGGTGGCGAGCGCGTGGTGCGATGTCGCCGGCGACTACGTCTTCCAGGACCTGCCGCCGGGCGACTACCACGCCCGGGCCGAAATCCCGGTCCCGGAGGACTGGGATCCGGCCACCCTGCTGCACTGCGCCCAGTACTACCCCGATACGATCTTCTACGACGAGGCCGAGTCGATCACCGTGGTCGACGGGCAGGTGACGGGCGGCATCGACTTCGACCTCTACCTCGGGACCACCGTCTCGGGGACGATCCGCGCTGCGGACACATCGGAGCCGGTCGCGGGCATCGACGTCTACATCTATGAGCCCGAATGGCGCACGTCCTTCAACGCACCCTCGGGCGAAGACGGGACCTACGCCGTACCCGCCATCCCGCCCGGCACCTACCTGGCGGCGACCTACACCGAGACCGGGCCGTGGATGAACATGTACTGGCCCGACGCTGTTTTCGAGCAGGATGCAATGCCGCTGGGGATCACCGTCCCCGAGCTCATGGAGGGCATCGACTTCGACCTCCTGCGCGAGGCCGTCATCACCGGCCACGTCTATCGCGCTTCGGACCACTCGCCGGTCGCCGACGCCTTCGTCGAGGCCCACGTGCCCGACTGGAGCTTCTCCAACTGGGCCACCACCGCGGTCGACGGCAGCTTCCGCATCGGCCGCCTGGCCCCGACCACCTACCGGGTGTGGGCGGACGCCGAGAACCTGGGCGAGGCGTACTACGTCGACGACGAGGGGCGGCCGGTCGACATTCCGCTGACCGCCGGCCAGGAGGTCGGAGGCGTGGTCATCGAGCTGGCCGAGGGCGGCGCCGTCTCCGGGCTCGTGCTGCGGGCGGCCGACTCGAGCCCGGTCGCCTACGGCTACGTCTACGCCTGGCGGCCGGCGGATGAGATGGGCTTCGGCACCGACACCGGCGAGGACGGGCAGTTCCGCTTCGACGCCCTGCCGGCCGGCGTCTACCACCTCATGGCCGAGGGCGACCAGGGCGAGAACCTGATCCCCCAGACCTACTCGGACAGCGAGGGCAACCCCATCCCGGTGGAGGTCGAGGTCGGCGGCGAGGTCGCCGGCATCGTCTTCGAGCTCCCGGAGGGGGGCCTGGTGACCGGCACGGTGCTCGCCCAGGACGACGGCGAGCCGATCGCCGGCGCCTACGTCGCGGCCATCCAGGCCGATGGTCAGGGTCAGCGCGACACCACGAGCGGCGAGGACGGTACCTACCGGATCGCCGGCCTCGAGGCCGCCGACCACCTGGTCATGGCCATCCACCCCGACTACCTGCAGCAGGCTTACGACGGTCAGCTCCTGCCCTGGAACGGCACGCCGGTCCCGGTCGAGATCGGTGAGACCACGACCGGCATCGACTTCCACCTCGAGCGCGCAGGCAAGATCTCGGGCACGGTGCGGTCGGCCGAAAACGGAGAGCCGCTGGAGGAGGTCTTCATCGGCGTCTTCCTCAACGAGGACGTCTGGCTCGACGGCGCCTACACCGTGACCGGGCCGGACGGCAGCTACGTCATCGGCTCGGTCCCGGCCGGCGAGCCGGTCTACCTGCTGGCCTATGACTGGCGCGAGGAGTACGCCTGGTCGTGGTACCAGAACGTCTTCACCTTCGAGGAGGCGACCCCGGTTGAGGTCCTCGTCGACCAGGTGACCGAGGGCATCGACTTCGACCTCCTCCGCCCAGGGCGGGCCGAGATCGCCCCCCAGTCCCTGGCCTTCACGGGAATGACCTACCAGGAGGACATCCCGCCACAGACCCTGACGGTGACCAACCTCGGCCCCGGTCCGGTGGGTGTGGATGCCTGGACCGACGTGGACTGGATGTGGACCGAGTACGACTGGGAGAACACCATCCTCGATGCCGGCGAGCAGCTGGTGATCGAGGTCTGGGTGTGGACCTGGGGGATGAGCCCCGGGACCTACAACGACTTCGTCCGGGTCTACGACACCATCACCTGGACCGAGCAGCTCATCCCCGTCACCTTGACCCTCGTCGAGTCGCCGCCCCTGCTCGAGCTCGAGCCCGACGAGCTGTGGTTCGACGCCGAGCTCGACGGCGAGGACCCGGCGCCGGACTGGATCTGGCTGGCCAACCTCGGAGGCGGCTCGATCGCCTTCACCGCCACCGCCGACATGCCCTGGATCTCGGTCGCGCCGGCCGAGGGCACGCTCGAGCGGGGCGACGATGCCACCCAGATCGAGGTCAGCCTGACCACCGCCGGCCTCGCCGAGGGCGAGCACCACGGCACCATCACCGTGTCCAGCGCGACCGGTGACCGCCAGGTCGAGGTCTACCTCTACGTGGCGCCGGCGCCGGACGGCGAGTCGGACCTGGACGTCCAACAGCAGGTGACCATGGTCGTACCGCCCAACCCCAAGATCCGGCAGGACCAGGCCACAACCACCTTCTGGGTCGACAACGACGGCGACGGGACCCTGTACTGGACCGTCCGTGGCGTCGACCAATGGGTCCACCTCGAGCCGACGTCGGGCGAGATTCCGCCCGCCGGCGGTCCGGTCGACATCAGCTTGACCGTGGACCTGGAGAACCTGCCCGACGGTATGAACTCGACCTTCGTCGAGGTCGCTTCGGCGCAGGAGACGGCCTGGGTCGAGGTCGGGGTGCAGCTCGGCGGAGAGACGGACGCCTCGGGCGGCGTCACCGCTGACACCAGGGGGCACCTGATGATCCCGGTGGTAGTCCACGCCGCGGGCGTCGGCGACTCCGAGTTCGTCAGCGACGTGTGGGTCGCCCACCTGCCGTCCGGCAGGTCGGCCGAGGCGACCCTCGCCTTCATTCCCGAGGGGGAGGACGGAACCGAGACCGCCGTGGTTACCGACCTCGTCTTCGAGTCCGGCCAGACCATCGCCCTGCTCGACGTAGTGGCCAACTGGCTCGGCGGCGCGATCAGCAAGGGCTCGCTCGTCATCCAGTCCGACTTCATCAACGAGTTCGAGGTCATGTCCCGCACCTACAACCTGGCGCTCGGGGAGGGCGGCAAGGACGACGGCGGCTTCGTCGCCACCTACGGCCAGGACATCCCCGGCTCCAGCTCCGACGCCGGTCTCGGCCGCCTCGAGGGCTGCCTCTACGTCGTGGGCCTCGAGAAGTCCGCGGCCTTCCGCTCCAACCTTCTCCTCACCGAGGTGGGAGGCGAGTCGGCCGAGGTCGAGGTGACCCTGCTCGACAGAACGGGGGAGACACTGGGCACGACCGAGCGCAGCGTGGGTGCCTTCTCCACCTCCCAGATCAACGACGTCTTCGCCGCGGTCGGCTTCGAGGGCTCGGCCGACGGCGTGCTGGCCGTGGTCGAGGTCACCGAGGGAGAGGGACGGGTGACAGCCATCGGCTCGGTGGTCGACAACGCCACCAACGACCCCACGACCCTGTTCGGCGTGCCCAAGGACGCCACTGTGGCGAGCTCCGTGGTACCGGTCGTGGCCCACGCGGCCGGGGTGGCCGAGACGCAGTGGGTGTCGGACCTCCATATCGCCAACGTCGACTCCAGCGCCCGTCAGGTCACGGTCACCTACCACGATCGCTGGGGGGTCGAGGTCGGCTCGCACGACTACACCATCGCGGCCCGCTCGACCCTCACCCTGCGCGACGTCGTGGCCACGACCTTCGGGCTCGACTCCTCGCGCGGTTCGCTCACCATCGTGCCCGAACCGGTGGGCGGCCTCGCCATCACCAGCCGCACGTACAACAACGGGCCGCAGGGCACCTTCGGCCAGGGCATGGCCGGCGCCCCCAGCTCCACCGCCCTCGCCGCCGGCTCCCAGCTGCTGCGCCTGATCGCGCTGCAGAACACCGACCGCTACCGAACCAACCTCGGCCTGACCGAGATCGCCGGTGAGGACGTAGTGGTGGGCGTCACGCTCCTCGACAAGGACGGTGAGCTGCTCGGCTACAACGAGATCGAGGTCGCCGCCCACGGCCAATTCCAGGCCAACGTCTTCGACAGCATGGGCCTGGGCACCTCGAACGTAGTCGCCGCCACGGCCATCATCCAGGTGATGAGCGGCGAAGGCAGCGTGATGACCTACGGCTCGACCGTGGACAACCGGACCGGCGATGGCACCACCCTGCCACCCCCGACCCGGGTCGAGGAGGGCGACATCACGATGCCTGCCCCCCCGCGGCCGTAAGCGCGCTCCAGCGCGGCGGTGCCCGGCACCACCCCGTCGCATCTTCCCAGAATGGTGCCTGGCACCACGTCAATTCACTCGCGAGCATGGGAGGCATCTCCACGTGGATTGCCGGGCGCGGGGCCGCTACAATGCCGCGCAGGCGAACGGAGACTCGAGAAAGGTGGTGTAGCCGTGGATCTCGGACTGAAGGGAAGGGGCGCGATCGTCACCGGAGGCAGCCTCGGGATCGGCGCCGCCATAGCTCTCGAGCTGGCTCGCGAGGGCGCCAACGTGGCCGTCAACTACCGGCGCCATGACGACGAGGCCAAGGCCGTGGTGAAGGAGATCGAGACCATGGGCGGGAAAGGCCTGGCGGTCAAGGCCGACGTCTCGAGCCATGCCGACGCCGAGGCCATGGTCAAGCAGGTGCTGGAGAGCTTCGGTCGGTTCGACATCCTGGTCTGCAACGCTGGCATCACCTGGGACGGCGTCATCTGGAAGATGAGCGAGAAGCAGTGGGACTCGGTGATCGCCGTCAACCTCAAGGGCTACTTCAACTACAACAAGGCCGCCGCCCTGGTGTTCAAGGACCAGAAGTACGGAAAGATCGTCAACATCTCGTCGATCAACGGCCTGCGCGGCAAGTTCGGCCAGTCCAACTACGCCGCCTCCAAGGGCGGCGAGATCGCCATGTCCAAGTCCCTCGCCAAGGAGCTCGGCAAGTTCAACGTCAACGTCAACGTGGTGGCGCCAGGGATGGTCCTCACCGACATGATGGAGAGCATCCCGCCCGAGTTCAAGAACATCGCTTTGGCCGAAACGGTGGTGGGTCGCTTCGCCACCCCTGAGGACGTGGCGCACATCGTCGCTTTCCTGTGCTCGGATCTGTCCCGGCACATCACCGGCGAGGTCATCAAGATCGACGGCGGGCAGTACATTTGAGGCTGTCAGCCATCAGCTCTCAGCTCCCCCAACCCTCCCCAGGCTGGAATCCGGGGGTGGGCGGCGGAGCTGAAAGCTGAAAGCTGACGGCTGAGAGCCACTCATGCAGAGGAGACTGACATGCCACGAGTCGGAGTGATCGGGATCGGCCACGGGCGGTTCGGCCGGCGCAGCGACGCCACCGTCCAGGAGCTGGCCTTCGAGGCCTATCGCCTCGCCATGCAGGACGCCGGCATCGAGCGCGGCGACCTCGACGCATCGGTTGTCGCCGCCGTGCCCGAGTACCACAAGCAGCGGTCGGTGGCAGGCGTCGTCCAGGAGTACCTCAACCTCAACCCCAAGCCGACCTGGCTGACCGAGGTCGCCTGCGCCTCGGGCAGCGCCGCCATCCGCACCGCCTGGATGGCCATCACCTCCGGCCTGCACCAGGTGGTGGCGGTGATCGGCTGCCAGAAGATGACCGAGCTCGAGACGGCCGAGATCCTGGCCCTCATGGGACGGGTCGGCGAGGTCCAGTGGGAGTCGGTCTTCGGCACCACCTTCCCCGGCTACTACGCCATGTTCGCGACCCGCCACATGCACGAGTTCGGAACAACTCGCGAGCAGCTGCTGGAGGTGGCCGTCAAGAACCACCACTATGGCGCCCTCAACCCCAACGCCCTCTTCCGCAAGGAGATCACGCTCGAGAAAGCGCTCGCTTCCGAGCCGGTAGCATCACCCTTCTGCGTCTTCGACTGCTGCGCCAACGCCGACGGTGCGGCCTGCCTCATCCTGGCCGCCGAGGACCGGGCCAGGGAGCTCTCGGACGAGGTCGTGTGGCTCGACGGCGTCGGTTGTGCCACCGCCAGCATGTCGGTCCTGCGCCGGCCCGACCTGGTCGGACTGCCCTCGGCCCAGGAGGCGTCCCGGCAGGCCTACCGGCAGGCCGGCGTCACCGCCGCCGACATCAAGGTGGCCGAGGTCCACGACTGCTTCACCATCGCCGAGATCATGGCCTACGAGGACCTCGGCTTCTGCGCCAAGGGTGACGGCGGGCGGTACATCGCCGACCGCCGGTCCTACATCGGCGGCGACGTGGCGGTCAACGTCGACGGCGGGCTCAAGGCCAAGGGCCACCCCATCGGCGCCACCGGGGTGTCCATGGCCTACGAGATCGTCACCCAGCTGCGCGGGCACGCCGGCGAGCGCCAGGTGCCTGGTGCCGATGTCGGCCTGACCCACAACGTGGGCGGCATTGGCCAGTACACGTTCGTGCACGTGTTCAGGAGGGACTGAGAGATGTTCAGCTGGTTCGGCAAGGTCAGCTTCGTCCCCTACTCCAAGATCTCCGACTTCGCCGTCCACCTCAAGGACGGCCACCTCATGGGCACGGTGTGCAAGAACTGCGGCTACACCACCTTCCCGCCCCGCGCCGACTGCCCGGAGTGCATGAGCCCGTCCTTCGAGTACAAGGAGTACAGCGGCCGGGGGATTATCTACACCTTCACCGAGATCGCGGCCGCGCCGACCGGCTTCGAGGATCAAGCCCCCTACACGGTGGCGGTGGTGAACCTCGAGGAGGGCGGTCGGCTGCTGGCCTGGACCGGCGCCACGATCGCGCGCGACGAGGTCAGGATCGGGATGGCGGTGCAGGTCGTGCCCCAGATCTTCGAGGAGTCGGAGAAGATCCGCGTCTACTACTCGGTGGAGAGGCCCGGCACGACCTGGGGCAAGGCCCCGGCGCCCCACCTGGGATAGCTCTCAGCTTTCAGCTTCGCCACCCGCTCCGGTCCGACACGGGGATGCGGGTGGACGGGGGAGCTGACGGCTGATAGCTGAGAGCTGACGGCGCCTTCAGGCCAAGCGCGAATCGGGTCGGCGCTACCATGGAGCATGCGCGTCCCCTGCTCCCCCTCGCTCGTCCTGGCCGTCGCCCTGACTCTCGCTACGGCCTGCACAGGCCCAGCATCGGAGCCCTCCCCTGGACCACTGTCCACCCCGGCTGGGGTGGCTCGCCTTGAGGAGCACGACAGCCTCTCGCCCTCGGCCCAGCTCGCCACCGTCGCCGCCCTGGAGGAGGACCTGGCCGCTCCACGCCACCCCTCGGACGGCGCCGGCCGGGCCTGGCTCGATCCGGCCGAGGATGGGCCGGTCGCCGTCGTCGCCCGCTCCCCGGCCCGCTTCCCGGTGATCTTCGAAACCGGGCCGCTCGGCATCCGCGAGGGCGGCGCGGTCTTCCTGATGCCCTCTCCCTTCTGGGGCTGGAGCACGCCCCAGACCGAGCTTCCGGAGGCCGTCGGTTACACCGCGGTGACCACGGACGCAGCTGGCGTCCGTCTCGAGGTCGCGACCCTCGACGCCTACCTCCTCGCCATCCGCATCCAGGGGCGCGACCTGGCACCAGGTGAACGGCTTCGCATCGTCTACGGCGCCGGACCGGCCGGCGCGGTCTGCGACCGCTACGCCGAGCGCGCCACCACCCTCTGGCTGGCGGTCGACGGCGACGGGGACGGCGTGCGCGCGGTGCTCGCCGACTCGCCGCGGGTCGACGTCTTGCCCGGTCCGGCGGCGTCGCTCTGGCTCACCCTGCCCACCGTGGCTCGGCCCGGAGGGCCGGTGCGGCTGACCCTGGCCGTTCTCGACGCCGCCGGCAACGCCGGGGTCCGGCTGGCCGGCTCCCTGAGCTTGGAGGCCGAGCCCCCATGGCCCGGTCTGCCGGGCCGTCTGATCCTGGCGCCCGAGGCCGAAGGCATGGCGGCGCTCGAGCTCGCCGCCCCGCCCCAGGGCACCTTCCGGGTGCGCGCGCACGGCCCCGACAATCTGAGCGGCGCGAGCAACCCGATGGTGGTGTCGGAGCATGGGCCCCGGGTCCTGTGGGGCGACCTCCACGGGCACTCCGCGATCTCCGACGGCACCGCCACTCCCGAGGGCTACCTGCGGTACGCCCGCGACGTGGCCGGGCTCGACATCGCCGCCATCACCGACCACGACCACTGGGGGATCCGCTTCCTCGACCAGTCTCCCGATCTGTGGCAGGAGATCCGCGAGCAGACCGAGGCCTTTCACGAGCCCGGACGCTTCGTCACCCTGCTCGGCTACGAGTGGACGAGCTGGCTCCACGGCCACCGCCACGTGCTCTACTTCGACGGCGAGGGCGCGGTGCTGAGCTCGCTGGACCCACGCTACGACACGCCGCCCGAGCTGTGGGCGGCCCTGCGCGGCCGCGCCGCCCTCACCGTGGCCCACCACTCGGCGGGCGGACCGGTGGCCACCAACTGGGCGTTTTCCCCCGACCCCGAGCTCGAGCCGGTGACCGAGATCGTGTCGGTCCACGGGTCGAGCGAGGCCCCGGACGCGCCGGCCGCGATCTACAACCCGGTGACCGGCAACTTCGCGCGCGACGTCCTCGACCAGGGCTATCGGCTGGGGTTCATCGGCTCGGGCGACGGCCACGACGGTCACCCGGGGCTGGCCCATCTCGGCGGGCCCAGCGGTGGGCTGGCCGCCGTCGTCGCCGAGGAGCTGACGCGCCCGGCCGTGCTCGAGGCGATGCGGGCGCGCCGGGTTTACGCCAGCAACGGCGCCCGCATCCTGCTGCGCATGTCCGTGGCCGGTAACCCCATGGGCTCCGTGGTCCCGATCGGGCCCGACGGCCTCGAGCCGGCCGAGCTCGTGGTCATGGCCGTCACCACTGCGCCTGCCGAGCGCATCGACGTGATCCGCTCGGGCAGCGTTGTCAAGTCGGTGGCCGGGGACGACCTCGAGGAGCTGCTCCTGACCACGCCCCTCGAGGGCCTCCGGGCCGGCGAGTACGTCTACGTGCGGGTCATCCAGTCCGACGGGGGTGCGGCCTGGTCGAGCCCGGTGTTCTTCGTCGCGGCGCCCCAAGACGCCCCGCCCCCGACGACCCGCCCAGGCTGAGGCGCCATTGCTCCGCTATCGATCGGGCCCAGGTGCCGCCCGACTCGAAGCCGTCCGCGAACAAGCTGCCACTCTGCACTCAGTGCGACGCCGAACACCGCGTCACTGCGAGCTCCCGGTCTGGACGCCTTTTGCCGCAGTGAATCGGCGGTAGAGCGAGAAGGGGTGGATGGCGACCATGAGCAGGACCACCACCCACACCAGCCACAGCGGGCTGGCGCCCCGCGACACGTCCCAGGCCACGTCCGCGGCCAGGGCCAGGAACCAGAGGCCGTCGAGGAGAAACAGCAGGCGATGCGGTTTCCATTTGGCAAGTCCGGCCAGCACGAGCAGGCCCATGCCCAGGGCCAGGCCCCTGGGGTCCAGGGAGTCGCCCACCGCGCCCACAGCCGGGACTCCGGCTAAGGGCAGCGCGCCGAGGATGAAGAGCAGGCCGATCGGGATCATGAACCTCATGCGCCGCTCGAGCTCGAACTCGAGACCGGCGCGGGTGCGGACGCCGAGCCACGACTCGAGCGCCGCGAAGGTCTCGGGCTCGAGCTTGAACGTGACCCGCTTGGGGATCTTGGCCACGATCGTGCGCCGCATCACCAGGCTGTCGTGGACCTCGATCCGCTCCCGCGCCTGATGGCGCCAGATCTGCTCCACCTGGCCCGTCTCCCGGTCGGTGAACTGCACCTGGTCCGCCAGCAGGGTCAGCGTGTAGGCCCTCTTCTTGGTCGACATCTCGGCGATCGCGAATGCAAGGACCTCGGTCATGTGCTCCCTCCCGGATCGGGTCAGCGTAACACGCCGGAGGAGTGGACCCGCTTTCTGCTACCATGCGCCGGGCTCTTCGCCCCGGAGGTTGGTGATGCACATCTGCGTGGTTGGCACCGGCTACGTGGGGCTGGTGACCGGCGCCTGCCTGGCCGACTTCGGCATGGACGTGACCTGCGTCGACAAGGACGAGTCCAAGATCAGCATGCTCCTCGCTGGAGAGATGCCCATCTACGAGCCCGGGCTCGATGCCATCGTGGCCGAGAACACCCGGTCCGGTCGCCTGCACTTCACCACCGACCTCGACTCGGCCATCCAGGGCGCTCTGGCCATCTTCATCGCGGTCGGTACGCCGCCCAAGGAGGACGGATCGGCCGACCTGTCGTACGTGATCCAGGTCGCCGAGTCGATTGCCGCCAACCTCACCGGTTACAAGGTCGTGGTCACCAAGTCCACGGTGCCGATCGGCACCGGCCAGCTGATCGAGGAGACGATCTCGAGGCTGACCAACGGTTCCCATCCCTTCTCGGTGGTGTCCAACCCCGAGTTCTTGCGCGAGGGCTCGGCGATCGAGGACTTCATGCGTCCCGACCGGGTGGTCATCGGCGCCCGCGACCCCCAGGCCGTGGCCATCATGAAGGACATCTACTCGCCGCTGTTCCTCGTCGAGACCCCGTTCGTGATCACCAACGTGGAGTCGTCGGAGCTCATCAAGTACGCCTCCAACGCGTTCCTGGCCACTAAAATCACCTTCATCAACGAGGTCTCCGAGCTCTGCGAACGGCTCGGCGCCGACATCCACCACGTGGCCAAGGGGATGGGGCTGGACAAGCGCATCGGCCCCAAGTTCCTCCACCCCGGGCCCGGCTACGGCGGCTCGTGCTTCCCCAAGGACACCCAGGCCCTGGCCGAGATCGCGCGCAAGGCCGAGCGTCCCTTCGACATCGTCGAGACCGTGGTGGCGGTCAACGAGCGCATGAAGCTCCGCGCCGTGGGCAAGGTGCAAGCCGCGCTCGGCGGTGACGTCACGGGCAAGACAGTGGCCGTCCTCGGCCTGTCGTTCAAGCCCGAGACCGACGACATGCGGGAGTCGCCGTCGATTCCGCTCGTCAAGGCCCTGGTCGAGGGCGGGGCGAGGGTCCGCGTCTTCGACCCCGCGGCCATGAGCAACGCCCGCGAGGTCCTCCCCGACGAGGTCGTCTACTGCGCGGACTCCTACGACGCCGCCACCGGCGCCGACGCCCTGGTCATCATGACCGAGTGGAACCAGTTCCGCTCGCTGGATCTCGACCGCATCCTCGCGCTGCTGCGCGCTCCCCTGGTGGTGGACCTGCGCAACGTCTACCAGCCGGAGCGCATGCGCGAACGGGGATTCACCTACACCAGCGTCGGCCGCGCAGCCACGGACCTGCCCGCCTAGTCAGAGGCCCGGCCGGCGTGCGACGCGCTGCGGCCCATGGCCCGGCACCGCTATCATGGCGCCCATGACCGACGAGTCCGCCCGTCTCGACGTCTGGCTCGACGTGGCCTGCCTGTTCAAGACCCGCTCCCAGGCCCAGACCGCCTGCAACCGGGGCCGGGTGACGGTCAACGGCGACCGCGGCAAGCCCCACCGGCTGGTCCGCCCGGGCGACGAGGTGACGATCTCCTTCCCCGGCGGTTGGCGGCGCATCGTGGCGGTGCGCGAGATCGAGCTCAGCCACGTGCCCAAGGCCCGGGCGCGGGAGCTGTACGAGGACCGCACCCCGCCGCCCACGCCCGAGGAGATGGAGATGCGCCGCATGCAGCGCCTCTCGACCCCACCTCCCCGGCCCAAGGGATTGGGAGCTCCCAAGAAGAAGGAGCGCCGCGAGCTGCGCCGAATCAAGGGCGAGCTCGACTGAGGCTTCGCCCGGCACTGATCCCGTCTCCCCTCACGTTCCCGAGCCCGAGCCCGTTGTCGTTGCGGTTGTCGATGTCGTCCCTCTGTCACGGCGCTGGAGTGAGGTGGTAGCTCGGTAACGGCGCGGGCAACGGGCTCGGGCTCGTGCGGGGATGGGCCTCACCGCGGCTCGATCGCCTCCGGAGCAGGTAGAATGCCGCGATGCGCGACCGCGGTCGGGGAGGACCTCAATGAAAATCGCACCCACCTGGGAACGGCTGATCCTCGGCGGCACGGTCCTCACCATGGAGCCCGGCTCGCAGCCCATCCCCAACGGCGCAGTGGCCATCGCCGGCGGTCGCATCGCGGCCGTGGGCCCGGCCGAGGAGCTGCTCGAGCTGGCGCCCACCAGCGAGGTCATCAACGCCACCGACTGCCTCATCCTCCCCGGGTTGATCAACACCCACACCCACCTCGCCATGACCCTGGTCCGGGGCATCGCCGACGACATCCCGCTGCGGCCGTGGCTCGAGAAACATATCTGGCCGACCGAAAAGAAGTTCATGACCGCCGACGCGGCTCGCATCGGCACCCGTCTCGCGGCCGCCGAGTCGCTGTTGGCCGGCGTCACCACCGCCGCCGATATGTACTTCTTCTCCGCCGACGTCGCTGACGAGCTGGCCAGCGCCGGCATGCGGGCGGTTGTCGCCGAGACCCTCATGGACCTCCCCACTCCGGCCGGCGACAGCCCCGGGCAGATCCTCGCAGCGCAGCGCGCGATGATCGAGCGTTTCGCGGATCATCCCCTGATCATGCCCGCGGTGGCCTGCCACGCCCCCTACTCGGTCAGCGCCGCCAACTTCGTGGCCGAGGCCGAGCTCGCCGAGGAGCACGGGATCCCGATGCTGGTCCACCTCGCCGAGACCCGCTGGGAGGTGGAGAAGCTGCTCGAGGAAAAGGGCATGTCGCCGGTCGCCTATCTCGCCGACCTGGGCGTTCTGAGCGAGCGCACGGTGGCTGCCCACTGCGTTCACGTCTCGCCCGAGGACATCGAGATCCTGGCCGAGCTCGAGGTGGGCGTGGCCCACAACCCGATCTCCAACCTCAAGCTCGCCTCGGGCGTGGCGCCGGTGCCGGCCATGCTCGGACAGGGCGTCAAGCTCGGGCTGGGCACCGACGGCGCGGCCTCCAACAACACCCTCGACCTGCTCCGCGACCTCCAGCTCGCCGCTCTCCTGCACAAGGGCGTTAGCGGCGACCCGACCGTGCTCCCAGCGCGGACCATGCTCGAGCTTGCCACCTCGGGCGGAGCTCGGGTACTGGGACTGGAGGGACGGGTCGGGGTGCTCAGAGAGGGCCACGATGCCGACCTGATCTGCGTCACCACCGACGCGGCCAACGCGACGCCGGTCTACGATCCCTACTCCCACCTGGTGTGCGCCGCCCGCGCCGCCGACGTGCGCCACGTCTTCGTCCAGGGACGCCCGCTGGTTCGCGATCGGCACCTGGAGACGCTCGACCTGGAGCGGATCCGGGCCCAGGCACTGGAGGTCGCGGACCGCATCCGAGGGTAGGGTCCCGATCCCGTTCCCAATCCCGATCCCGTTCCCAATCCCGATCCCGTTCCCGTTGTCGTTCCCGAGCCCGTTCCCGTTCCCGTTGCCGTTGTCGTTGCCGTCTTCCCCATCCCGGCGCACGGATGGAATCGCGATTCGGTAACGAAAACGGGCTCGGGCTCGAGCTGAATTCGACACGTGGCACGATTGGATACGTCTCGACGAGCTGGGGCTCGCACGGCTAGGATGACGACGTGGCGATCGAGCTGGTGATCGGGCTGGGCAATCCGGGCGAGGAGTACGCCGGGACCCGGCACAACGTCGGCTTCCGGGTGGTAGAGGAGGTGGGCCGAAGGCTGCGGGCGGGCGAGTGGAAACGCCGATTCTCGAGCCAGATGGCAGCCACCCGCCGCGGGCGACCGATCTGGCTCGCCAAGCCCACGACCTACATGAACCGCAGCGGCAAAGCTGCCCTGGCCCTACTCTCCGGCCTCGACCTGCGCCCCGCCAACCTGCTGGTGGTGGTGGATGACGTCGACCTGCCGGTGGGCCGGATGCGGCTCCGCAAATCAGGCGGGCCGGGCACCCACAATGGTCTCCGCGACCTGGCGGAGGCCATCGGCAGCGGCTTCGCGCGCCTGCGCGTGGGGGTTTGCGGGCCGGACCCCTGGGCTGATCTCGCCGACTACGTGCTCTCGCGCTTCGACCCCGCGGAGGAGCCAATCGTGGCCGAGTGCGTCGGCCGGGCGGTCGACGCGGTCGAGGTGGCGCTGTTCGAGGGCTTCGACCGGGCCATGAACAGGTTCAACCGCAGCTCGGAAGAAGAACAGGAACCCGAGTAGCTTGCCGACCCCCCTGAGGTTGGCAGCAACCCGGCCTACTCCTCCTCGGGTTCCTCGGCCTTGGCCTTGCCCCTGATGACCTCGGGCTCGGCCTGCTCCTCGATGACGGCGGCCGCCTCTGCCGCCGCAGGTGCAGCTTCTTCCTCGGCGACGGCGCGCGGCGCCTCGACCAATACCACGACCCGCGTGGGATCGGTGAGGAACCGGGCCGAAGGCGGAAGCTGGCTCTGGAGGTCATGCACGCCCACGTTCTGGCCGATGTCGAGCTGGCTGAGGTCGACCACGAAGCGCTCGAAAATCTCCTGCGGCAGAACCTCGACCTGGAGCTCACGGGCGATGAAGTTCAGCCTGCCGCCGTGGCGCACCCCGAGGCAGTCGCCTTGCAGCTCGACCGGAATGCTCACGTGCAGCTTGTGGCCCTTCATGACCCGGATGAAGTCGATGTGGAGGAGCTCCTGGCTGATCGGGTCGACCTGAAAGTCCTTGATCATGGCCTGGCGCTCCTGCTTGGTACCCTCCACCTTGAGCGTGAAGATGGTGTTCTCGCCGCTGCCCTTGCGGAAGAGCTCGGTGATGACCTCGCGATCGACCACGATCGAAAGCGGCTCCTTGTCGCCGCCGTAGACCACTCCGGGGATCTTCCCCTGGCGTCGCACCTTGCCGACCTTGGTCTTGCCAAGTTCCTTGCGCGGTTCCACCGAGATGACGATTCCTGTGTTCTCACTCATGGTTCCTACTCCCTGTTGGGCTCGATATCTAGACGAACAAGCTGGAAACCGACGCTCCTTCGTGAATGCGGCGAATGGCCTCGCCGAGGAGCACGGCCAGCGAGAGCTGCTCGATCTTGGGGCACTCGGCCGCCTCGGGGCCGAGCGCGAGGGTGTCTGTCACCATCACCTTCTGGATTTGACTCGACATGATGCGCCCGATGGCAGGGCCTGACAGCACCGGGTGCACCCCGGCGGCGTAGACCGAGCGAGCGCCCCGCTCCAGCAAGGCGTCGGCGGTCTTGACCAGGGTTCCGGCAGTGTCGATGATGTCGTCCACCACCACGCAGTCTCGGCCCTCCACCATGCCGATGACGTTCATGATCTCTGCCTTGTTGGCCTCGGGACGACGCTTGTCCATGATCG